>ERZ1673781.4-NODE-4-length-310582-cov-23.573113_pt1 | contig 310582 bp, 296 predicted proteins | sample MGYA00580135_ERZ1673781 | MGnify/ENA primary metagenome ERZ1673781 (study PRJEB41219, sample SAMN04549612) | soil metagenome | isolation source: soil | place: USA: New Mexico, Bitter Lake NWR | collected 2008-11-15 ...
TTGCGGAAAAAAATAGCGTATTTCTTCCAAGATTTAAATTTAATAGAGACTTTAACAATTAGAGAAAACCTTCAAATTATCTCACTTATAAACAGCCAGCCTTTAGATAACGAAAAACTAAATAAATACAGCAGGCAAATACAAATGGAAAACAAGTTAGATATTCCAGTAAATAATCTCTCTGGTGGTGAAAGACAACGAGCAGCTTTTTTAAAAGTATTGGTATTTGAATATCCGCTTATTTTATTGGATGAGCCAACGAATAATTTAGATGAAGAGAATATTAAAATCATAATGGATATTTTATCTAGTATAAAAAAAGATAGGGTCATTATAGTAGTAACCCATTCAAAATTTGTTGTGGAAAATTCAGACAAATCATTTGATTTTATTCAATTAAATAAAGGATTGAAAGAACTATGTTAAAACATGATTCGGTTTTTTATTATATAAAGCAAAAATATTTAAAAAGTTTAAGAAAGCTTGCGACACTAAACTTTTTATTACTAATATTGATTATATTTTCGATCTTTACAGTATTTATTTCTGCTGAGAACATCCATAATAATATATTAAATAATGATAAATTATCAATGGTACTGATCAATGGATATACAGAAACAGGAGAATTTGAGTACGATACTAACTTAATTTTAAATTTGCCTCATGTTAAAAATCTTACCTATGATTATGAAATTCCTCTTATTTATTCGTCGGAAAAAGAGGAGGTAGAGTTTTTAGATTGCTTGCCTCTTAATGAAACTACTAGAGAAGCAATTAGTTTTGACGAACAAGTTGATGACAATGCTTTAGTGCTGCCAGAACATTTTAAAAATCAAACATTAATTATTTCTGATATGAATCACAAGCCCGTTAAAACTACAAACTATTATTATGAAGGATCAGGCACATATTTTCTAAAGGATCAATGTTATCTCGCTCAACCTTTATATAATAAAATGTTGGCAACAATTAATAGCAGTAACTATTCAGGTGTTAAATCACTTATTGTGAACTTAGAAAAAACAGAATATATATATGATTTTGTCAAATCCTTTCATGAAATGTTTAATGAAGATGAAGTTTATGTATATTATCAATCTGAAGGATTGGAGAACTTAGTACAAAATTCGAAAGTCTCTTTTCATTTGCTTTTGTTTTTCCAGCTAAGCTTACTTATTGTAATTGTCATTGTATATAAAAACAGCTTAAATTCTCTCATCAAGTTAATAAATCGTGATTTACTGTCTCTCTATTTAAACGGAATGTCTAGCAAAGAAATCACATCCCAGTTTTATAAAACAATCGAATCAGGAAACAAAAAAGTTTATATTTTCTCTTATGGAACGGTTATTTTATTTGCTATTCTTCTTTCTAAGGTGCTAAATAATGAAATATTAATGATAATTACCGTTGGTTTATTATTACTATTAAGTTTATTCATTTTACTAAATAAATTGTTTGTAAAGTATGTTATTTCCAGATTATTAGCGAAGGAACTATCAAATGAGAATATTGTTTCTCAGCTGCGTAACTAGTCTTTAATCAAGTAACATTTAGAATGACAACGGGGACGACTAACCGTTGTCATTTTTTTAAATCCAATAATTTTTAACATTCCACTTTTTCTGATAGCACATGCTGCAAATTTTCATTTATCTGAAATAGAAAAATCGTGTGTAACTGGACCGTTGCAGACTAGAAAATTGCGCCACCAATTAGTCCATATAATTGTGTCAAAAGGGAAATAGAAAAGAGCCACATTGCTTCCTTTCCTTTGTAGAATTTACAATGGACAAACATAAGGAGGAATGCAACAATGGCTTTACCGTAAATGATGTAATGTCAAATAATCCACTTATCTATTTTCTAAATCAGGATCTTTAATTCTTTACAACGCCTCTTCTCGATTTCTGTCCGAATAAAAAGTCCTAAAAACAAGCCTTTGATCAGTAAGAATACTGGAATCATTGACATTCTTCTTTATAAAAATAATGGAAATTTGTCGTCGACCTCCAATCGTGCAAAAATCCCGGGGGATCGACGACTCTTTTAAAATTCAATTGAGCCCACACAAATTAAAGGATTGATAAAATATAACTCCTTCGTTAAAATGAAAATAACCAATCAACCATTTAAAACGAAATGCTTATTTAACGACATTTTCTGGGGTTTTTATCTTAACTATAAGGAATTGAAGCACTGGACAATACCCTAGGTATTCCCCTTTTCTCATAATGTGCGTTTTTATCTTAACTATAAGGAATTGAAGCCCTGTACCCCATGTAGACTATGCAGGATTTGATCGTTTTTATCTTAACTATAAGGAATTGAAACAATCACCTGATTGTTCGGTTCATCAATATGGCCGAACAGTTTTTATCTTAACTATAAGGAATTGAAACTAAATATCTTCAGCCAATCCTTTAATATGTGGTTCGTTTTTATCTTAACTATAAGGAATTGAAACTCCTCTCGCTTCGCCTACTTGCGCACTTAACCGCTTCGTTTTTATCTTAACTATAAGGAATTGAAACTATTGACCGTCGACATCAAGTCATCAGAGATTTCATGTTTTTATCTTAACTATAAGGAATTGAAACTAATAAGAACAAACGTTCTTTTTCGGGGTGAAAATCAGTTTTTATCTTAACTATAAGGAATTGAAACTCAAAATCGGCTTTTCGGATCTTCCTGCGAATTTTGGCTTTTATCTTAACTATAAGGAATTGAAACGAGATATTTGAAAAACATAACTGTACATTCAAGTCTGTTTTTATCTTAACTATAAGGAATTGAAAGTGGTGTTGGTGTTTCCTCACCGAGATTCGTAATATCGTTTTTATCTTACCTACAAGGAATTGCAACACCAAACTAAAGGCCTTTACGTTAGATGCCTACCAATTGCTCCCTTTATAGACCCCGCTGTTAAAAAATAAGGAATAAAAAACTTTGAGGCGGTCATATGATACATTTGAGATATAAAAATATTGTGCCGATATGATGTTCAAAACAGTAAAATTGATGCAGGTATTTGCTTATGAAATATGATCAAGGTGTTTCCTTGTCTTCTAGATACAGGCATGGCATCACGATCCCCATAATTGTAGATGTAAATCCTGCTGGGAAGTTTGAAAATTGGTCATTTCCTTCATGATTAGACGGATACCCCCATTCTAATGATGAAGGAGCTGTTTAAGGCGCCACACCCTGTTCCAGTGAAAGAGGATGACGGTACGGTTGCCGCTTTGACAGAAAAAGATTGTTCAAAAGAATGCTACTGGATGTACTTGTTAGCCAATGGCGATTCAGCTCCAACCTTCTTGTTCTGGCCTCTCTAGATGAAAAAGCTCATTTCATCCATCCTGCTGAGAGCTTTGTGGTGTGCATTTCATTTGTGAAACGATTTCATTGAATGGTGACCCATATTTTTTTGAAGCTTTTATTCGCCTTTTTCCTGCAAAAAATTTGTTAATCCTTATTGTTTAAAGAAGGAAAAATTACCCCTTTGTCGAATGGAGTAAAAGAAGAGAGGTAAATGCCGAAACTTAAGCAAATTTGTTGCGTTTACGATTCAACACTTATGAAAAACCGAATCAACAGCAGGTTAGAAATTGTCGTGCCTCATTCCCAAATGTAAACGGTGAAGGAAAATATTTTCAGCATTATGAGTGGCAACAAGGCTGTTCAAAAACTAAGCTATATAGGGGGGGTGTTGAAAGTCGAAAAAGATGAAAAATATTTAAGGGCGAAAAAAAGAGTGGAAAATTTGAAAGCCTTTTATTTGCATTTCATTTCTTATGTTTTAGTGAATTCTATGCTTTTTGTTTTTAATTTAATTTCGGATCCCGGTAATTGGTGGTTTCAATATCCGCTTTTTGGCTGGGGGATTGGGCTTTTAGTACACGGCGTCTCAACGTTTGCATTTGGCATATTCGGGGAAGAATGGGAAGAAAAAAAGATAAAAAAATATATGGAAAAAGACAGGTAGAACATTTTAAAAGCGTTCGGAATCGAACGTTTTTTTGTGGAGAGTATTAAAATGGAACATCTAAAAGATGCACCCTGTGAGGTGCATTTCAAACATTACAGTATGGAGAGTTGAATTATGTTTCGTCTATTTCATAAGCGGTGCTTTTTGTGTAAGCGAAAAACAAAAACTTATTATCATTATGTAGACCATAACGGAAATAGTATGAAAGTTTGTCCGGAATGTGCAGTATATGCGGAAAGAAGGGCATTTAGAAAAAAAGTGTAGGCACCTTTTGAAAGGTGCTTTTTCTTTTCCTTCAAAACTCAACTTCAAAGGAGGGAGCTTTTTGTTAAATACTGCACAAGCAACGGGTAAGAGCAAGAGCCAAAAGCGCTGCTAAAATCGATTGGAAACCGCTGCAGAATCAATGTTGAAGCGAACAGCAGCTGATAAATTAGCCAAGATTAAGTTTAGTAACCCATAAAATAATTATGTAAACTAATATAAAAAAGTGTCGACTCATTCATCATATGGATATAAATGGATGTATTGCAACTGATGGGGATTAACTCAAAGTATGGATATTGTTGGGCAAACAGGTTGGAATGGGTTGATAAAAAGAAAGCTTTCTGATCTTGGAGGATGGCCGCAGACAACATCCCAGAGGATGGCGAATCAGAAGACGAAAAATTCCTTTTGTATACATTGAAACATCCAGAGGGCACAAAAATCCTTTGTTCACAATAAACGCATCGACATTTTGCAAAGGAATAGTTGCTTGGTCTGTATCGGCTTAATTTATGGTGTCTCCAATGAAAATCTGAACATTAGTGTACTTTTGAAATGCGAAATAATGATGGAACCTCTTGAGGTTATGGCGTTAAGGGAATTTAAACAAAACAACGCCCCCCTTAATAAAAGAGGGCGCATTGTAATGTCATTTAGCAGCATTTAGAAGGGTATCCTGGATCAACAATTACGTTTCTTGTAATTGGTCTATAAATATGTCTAGGAACATTGACAATATTGAAACGATTAATCCTTACAATTGGATGGATATAAGGAACTACACGTGGAATGAAACGGTCGCGAACCACATGTTTAGGCGGACAGATAATGGGTCTAGTATGACCAAACATTGGAAACTCACCTCCTAGAATATCTATATACATTAAATGTATTAGCAGGGCTTTTTGAAACGGACAAATATCACAAGTTATATAAAAAATTCATCTAATTGTAAAACATTGTAATATTTGGTATCGGAAGAGCATTCATAGTACGCATTTTGAAGAAAAATTTTTGTTCGATGTGTTGACGTTAAAAGACGTCCTGATATCCCGCTTTATGTAGAAAGCTAAATTTGGAATGATCGGGATCAAATCCATTTGCCAGCTGCTGGAACAAAAAAAGAGTTCAGCAACAGAAGAGAAAATGAACTGTTATTATGTTTACTAGGGGCAGGAGAAACTCATTAAGTGAGGGGCTATAAGTTTTCGTGTAACCGATTTATCAGCTCCATCAGAGCGGGGTATTATGATTTAAACGGCAAATTGCTAAATGTGTACGGCTCATTTCTTTGTTCTACAAAAGCACGGATCCAACGCTTTTATGCCATATTATGCAAAAAATTGCTATGGTGACTTCCCAATTTTTTAACAGCAGCATTGGAATTCCACTTCTTTCAAAAAATTGCTTAGAGAAAAAAGCTATCGTCTAAAAAACGACATTTCTTCTGTTAAGAAAAACGGTAAGCTGCTTTATTTTTGGCCTGCTGAAACAAACTATACAAGTTGTGAAATAGGGTTTTAACATGTTACCGTACATTCGTCAGGAGGGCCGTCCGGGCTTTCACATTTTAGCATGTTACTGCACATTCAAAAGGGACTGTTTCCCGGGGTGGATCGGGACTGTATAATTGAAATCAATCTGTACTTTGGCATTAACAAATCAACGACCGGTGAGGGAGAATTTTTTTGCCTAAATTCATAAAAACATAAATTTCTACTTGACATGTAGGATTAATATGTTTTAATATAATGTTAAATTTACTGGAAAATAAAAAACGCCGACTGGTTCACTAGAGGCTCCATTCAAGATGGATTTTCTTGATTTGGGAGCCTCTTAGTTTTTAAATTCGCAGCAGGAATATAAATGATTCGTGTAAGGCACAGAGGATGAAATAGTCTTAACAAGATCAGACTTGCACTAAGAAAGCTGGTGCAGCGAAATCGGATAACCATTTAAAAAAACGTAAAAATTTTATGATAAGGAGAGGATCACATGAGTAACCTTCTTCGTCAGGCTGTAGAAATCAGAAGAAAAAAATTGATCAACAAACTGATTGTCTTAAATGCATTTAAGAATGAGGAGCAGCTTTGCAAATTAACGTTATCAGAATTAGAATATGAATATAAAAAAACCCAAAGGGATTCCCATCCGCATAGTGAAACAGGGTTGATTCGTTGGACGAGCAAAAAATTATAATTTTCATCAAAAAATACGCATGATTATTTTAAACCCGTACATTGGAAAGGGAAGGACAGTGAATTCTCCTCAAAGCATGGGTAAGTGAACTGAATTTTCCAAAAGGCCTTCAACCCTTCTCAATTATTCTGCTAGTGATTTGCAAATCAAAACGCTATGGAAAATTCCAAAAATTTTGAATGAGGATTTATCGAAAACGAAATTTTACGCAATAGCTTTTAGTAAAAATTTCTATCTGCTTTTGCACCTTTAAATACTACTATATAGATAGTATTAGTATGATTTAATAAACTACCAGCTGAATTATTTGAGGCTCTTGATTCGAGATAGGAGGAAATCTTGATTTAAGAGCCTCTTAGCTTTTCATTTTAGTGTAAGGATTATAGATGCCGATTGAAACAGCGTTCTTCATTTTCGCTAAATCCGCCTTTAAATTTTTAACATATATAGATGCCGATTGTGCGATAGGAAAAATAGAAAAAATGTACATATGGAGCTCGGTTATTCAGAAGGGGGGAATAAGGCTTCAAAGGCTATTGCAAAGCACAAAATGGCGTCCTCAAACGGTTTAAAGATTTTGTACAACTGAGAGGGGAAGCCGTTTTCATCATCGGCAGCCTGAATCAAATGCAGATCAGCTTGAGTTTGAAAATGAACATTAAAAAATCGCAAACGCGCGTTATTACATAGAAAATAGCAAACAAGAACTTTCAACGACTAATGTAATGAAGTGTCAACCATTACATAAAAAATAGGGGAATTTTCCGGCAAAAACCATGAATTTCAACCTTACAGTTTTGGCTTTATTGGCCAGACATTGAGAAAAGGATAAACTTGTGATCAATCAAGTCCGGTTTTTGCTTCGTTTTCAGATCAGCACACTGAGATGTGATCTATCTAGTCCGGTTTTGACCGAAAATAGCAAAACAAAAAACAAAGTTCATTTGATCTTCTAGCAGCTGTATGGCCTGCTGTTTATATGAATTAGACGTTTAAAATTCTTACAACATTGAAGTTTGTGACAGCTCGCCATTACGGAAAGGCGTAACGGAAAAAACCGCTCAGTTGAAATTTCCAACAAAAAAAGGCATCCGTGATGGATACCCTTTTTCATTATTTTTGTACTAAAGAATCTAGAATATCATCGATGATTTGCGAATTGGCAATAGAGCCTGTGTACAACCAGCTTTTTTCAGGAGAAAATTCAAAAACGTTGCCTGCTTTTACAGCCGGAATGCTTTTCCATAGAGCATCACTTAAAGGTGCTGCATTGGAACCGTCACTATTAATTAAGAACAAATAGTCAGCATCCAATTCTACTAATTTCTCTAAAGAGATAGAGCTCCAGTTATCTGCTGAGTTTGCTGAAATTTCTTTTACAACTTTTGGCACTTTTAATCCTAAGTCTCCGTACATGACGGCACCGCTTGAAAGTTTTTCATTTACGATAAAGAATTGTCCGCCTACTAACCAGACTGCTGCGACTGAAGGATTTCCTACTTTTTCTTTAATTGTCTCTTTCGCTTCGGCTACTTTGGCGTCATATTCTTCTAGAGCTTTTTTCGCTTCTTTTTCCTTTCCTAATACTTCGCCAATAAGCTTCAATTCTTTGCGCCAATCGCTGTTATCTTCTTCACCAATAACAAAAGTAGGGGCGATTTGATTATATTGTTCATATTTTCCGCCTTCTACCATGCTAGCGGAGTCCATTATAATTAAGTCCGGATTCATTTTTTGAACTGCTTCAAACGGAAGATCATGAGGAATGGTTGGAATTCCTTTCAGCTCATCTTGCAGATAATCTTGTACGGTTTTCCCGTCGTTTACACTCCATTGTGCGACAGGTTTTACGCCAAGGGCAACAAGATGATCTTCAAGATAGCTGGCAATAATTCTTTTTGGATTAGCAGGAACTTCCACTTTATTTCCCATTCCATCTGTTAATGTTCTTGTTTCTGCTGACTTTTCATTCTCATTTGAAGCTTGATCCGATCCGGAAGAGGAGTCGGTTCCTTGTCCACCGCAAGCGGTTAGTGATAGAGCTAATAGCGCAGCTCCTATTAGAGAAAATAACTTTTTCTGAAATACCATTTCTAAACCTCCAACTCATATGATAAAATAAATTTTTGGGAAGCAATAATGATAACCATTTTCAATTAAAATATATCTCTGCCACTTTGTCAATCTTAATTTTTATCATTTGGAGGAAAAATGGTTTATGGATTCAACGATACATACGAAAACTGCTTCAGAATCTTTTCATAAAAGCAAAAATAGATGGATTGCTCTTATCGTTCTTTTCATAGGTATCATTGGCTTATTTCTGTCAGTTGTCATTTCGATTCGTTTTGGTGCTGCGGATTTGAGTTATCGGGATGTTCTTGGTGCGTTTTTTGCCTTTGAAGAGGACAATCAAGCTCATGTCATTGTCAGGGAATTGCGTTTGCCTCGTGCAGTCGCAGCCATTCTCGTCGGTTCTGCCTTGGCTGTTTCCGGTGCTATTATGCAAGGAATGACTAGGAATCCATTAGCCTCCCCTTCTATTATGGGTGTAACGGCAGGATCGTCCTTTCTCATTGCCATTGCGCTGGCATTTTTACCGGGAATCTCTTATTTCGGTCTATCAATCTTTTCTTTTATAGGTTCAGGTCTTGGCGCTTGTCTTGTGTTCGGCATTAGCTCCCTTTCCCGCGGAGGAATGACGCCTGTGAAGCTGGCTTTGGCCGGGTCAGCGATTACATCACTCCTAACCTCCTTATCGACTGCGATAGGAATTAAATTTAATATTGCAAAGGATATCAGCTATTTTTTTGCGGGAGGAGTTTCAGCTGTCCAACCAACCCAAGTCCATTTTCTTTTGCCGTTCGTCATTTCCGGACTTTTGCTGGCCATCTTACTGTCGCGCTCTATTACCGTCCTTAACTTGGGCGAAGAAGCTGCCAAAAGTCTCGGGCAAAATACAAATGTGGTAAAATTTTTAGGAGCGGTCACGGTGCTGCTTTTAACAGGGGCAGCTGTTTCAATTGCTGGAGTGATTGGCTTTGTCGGACTCATCGTTCCTCATATTGCACGGTTTTTAGTCGGAACGGATTACCGTTGGATTATTCCTTGTTCTGCCGTTTTAGGCGGGATTTTATTAATTGCGGCTGATATTGTCGGACGCATGGTGAATGCTCCGTTTGAAACTCCTGTTGGAGCGATAACTGCCGTTGTAGGGGTTCCCTTCTTCCTCTATTTAGCCCGTAAAGAGGGGAGGGTGTAACATGTCAAAAAGATTAATAAACTTCAAAACATTGTTTTTTTCAACTATTTTTTTCATCATTATAACCGCAATCATAAGCATTAATGCCGGCTATATACAAATACCTCTTCATGAGGTCATTGCCGCCTTATTAGGAAATGGAACAGATCAAAATGAATTGACCATATTCCAATTCCGTTTGCCTAGAATATTCATGGCATTGCTCGTAGGGATGGGAATCTCCCTTTCAGGGGCTATCCTCCAAGGGGTTACGCAAAATCCGTTAGCGGATCCGGGAATATTGGGGATTAATTCAGGAGCAGGGTTTGCCGTTGTATTATATATGTTCTTTTTCCAAGGAGCTTCCTTTTTGAACGGCTGGGCTTCCGTGTATGTTTTGCCCATAACGGCTTTAGCAGGCGCTTTTCTTACCGCCGTCTTAATCTATTTTTTATCTCGAAAAAATGGACATATTACACCGATAAGACTTTTATTAATGGGAATAGGGATGAATGGGGCATTCAATGCCGGCATCCTCATCTTCCAAATGAAAATGGAACCGAATGATTTTACAAGAGCACTTACTTGGCTGTCGGGAGCCATCTGGGGTGCGAACTGGAACTATGTGTGGGCGCTGTTACCATGGTTATTGATCCTTATTCCGATCGCGATTTATAAATCAAAGGTTCTCGATATATTGCTTTTAGGTGATTCAACAGCAACAGGGGTAGGAATAAACGTTGCAAGAGAACGCAAGATTTTATTAATCATTGCCGTTACACTGGCAGGAGTTTGTGTAGCGGTTGGCGGAGGGATTACGTTCCTTGGCTTGCTTGCCCCTCATATTACAAGGCAACTAGTCGGGCCAAAGCATTCGAAATGCTTGCCCCTGACTGCCGCTTTAGGAAGCTTCATTCTTTTGGCTGCAGATACATTAGGACGGGTTATCATGGCTCCTTCAGAGCTGCCTGTCGGGATCGTTGTTTCCATTTTGGGGGCGCCTTATTTTATATATTTGCTAATAAAATCAATTTGACGCTATATACAGCAAGATTTCATTGCACCGCTTCGTCTCAAAAAAAACTATACGAATTTGTCTAAAAGCGGCCCGGTTAAATGAGGGAAGGGACAAACACCTCCAGTGTCGAATGCATCAAATAAATTCGATGAATGGAGGTGTTTGTTTTATCCAAAAGATCAAGCGGTCAACGTTTTTTCATTATTGCAGCTTGAAGCTGCGCTTGTTCGTTATAAAAAACTGTTTTCTGCCGGCGAAAGGATGATCGTTTGCCATGCTATCCCGCAATTAATACAAAAGCAAGCCAGGCGAGCCCAGGTCCAAGCGCTACGACTACAACAGCAGAAAGTAAAAGCTGTTTAAAAAATACATTCTCTTTTACCCCTTGTACGTTTGCGAGCAGCAATGCACCGTTAGTGGAGAAGGGGCTTATATCGACGATGCTTGAAGAAATGGCAATGGCTGAAACGACACCGATGGAAGAAATGGTCGGGTCCTGTAAAATGGGTGCTGCCAGCGGGATGATAGCTGCCAGAAACCCTGTTGTCGAGGCAAAAGCTGAAACGATGCCTCCTACGTATGACGATGCAAGGGCTGCGATTACCGGATTTCCTACTTTTGCGATTAAGTCAGTCATGTAATCAATCGTTCCAATTGTTTCTAAAACGCCTACGTATGTGACAATACCAGTTATTAAGAGAATCACAGACCAAGGCATCCGTGATAGAACGCCCTTTTGCTGCTTTGGAGCAATTAATGCTAGCACTAATCCTACTCCAAGCGCTGCAAAGCCGATATCGATATCGAACATAAGAGCGAGGACGACGAGTGTGATGATCCCTAAAAGTGTGATGCCTTTGTAAAAAGTTAATCCATTTTCTTGTGATTTATTGTTCTCATTTGCGGAGGACCCTTCAGCTCTAGACGCTGCATCTTCTTCGGCAGCAGTTCGCTTTTTCAGCAGCCGAAGTCCTCCCAAAACGATGAACACAATCACAGAAGCAAATACACTGAAGATAAAAGCGTTTATGAAAAGCAACCCCGGCGAATGAGGAAGATCTCTTGCCTGCATAACGCCGTTAACAATCACTCCATAAGGATTAAGCAGTGAGAAGGATCCCGCTGTGGAACCAATCACTAACAATAACCCCATCAAGAGAGGATTAATGTTGTATCGTGCGGCAAAACGCAGCGCAATCGGCGCTAGGATCGCAATAGCAGCAGGTCCCAAAGTGCCGACGCTAGTTAAAATAGCGCAAAGCAAAAACATTATCCATGGCACGAGACCTAGATTACCTCTGACTAGGCGAAGACCCCATCCGGTAATCAAATCAACTGTCCCGTTTTTCTCAACAATTGAAAACAGATAAGTCACTCCAGCAAGAGTGACGAACAATTCAGCCGGAAAACCGCTGTAAATGTCGTCAATATTTAATCCGCTGAATACAACTCCGACGATAAAAGCAGCTACGAACCCTAAAACACCGAGGTTAATTGGCAAAACTGAACCTACAATAAACATCAACAGAAGCACAATAATTCCAATGAGCTCAATACTCATATTGATTTTTCCTCCTAAGCTTTGGAATGAAAATAGAAAATCCCAAAAATTTGAAACCGCTTTCTAAAAACCCCAGCTTACTAAATCGACGATCGACAATGCATTATAAGAATATGAATGGCTAGAATAAAGGTGACTTTTTATTTGAATATTCTGAAAAATATAATTTCAAATCATAAATCGCACCTCTCGAAAAAATAATTGAAATGTATGCTTTTATTTTGAATGACACACTGAACATTTCGGCGACTTCACAAGGAAATCGGCTGCTTATCCTATTTGTTAGAAGGCGGTCCAAGGGCAAAATAAAGAGAGAAACAGCATTTATAAGATTAAGATAAAGTGTTTTTCGCACATTCCCTCCTTTTCTCCGTTTTTCATTCATCACAGATTGTTTACAGCTATTTATTCATTTACAAAAATGTTTACGAAAGCAAAATGAAAAATATGCATCTTTGTCAATTGTCGACAGGATGTACGAAGCGATGAAATATTCGTAATAAAAATTTGAATATTCTTATTTATGAAGTCATTTATAATGAAAGGGATCACATTAATTTTTATATATGGAGGAAGGAGAACTTCTATAAATTTCGAATAAATTAGAACAGTGCAGCAAACGAAAGATTTGCGGAAAATCTTCCAATACAATGCCGACTTTACAGAATTTTTCGATTTGTATTTATAAACAAGTTATAATAGGATTATAAAAAATAGACAGTCGACATTATAGAGAGGAAGAGCGGGAATGAAAAATAATCAATTATTTTACAATCATTCGTTGTCCCACAAAATAGCGGAAAAAATAACAAACCAAATTATGGCGGGGGAGCTGAAGCCCGGAGAAAAAATTATTGAGTCCACTTACGCAGAAGAGTTTGGAACGAGCAGGGCGCCTATTCGAGAGTCGCTCTATTTGCTGGAAAATGAAGGGCTAATAGAGCGAATTCCTAGAAAAGGCGCTGTTGTGAAAGGCTATACGGAAGATGAAGTTTATGATCTTCTTGAAATGAGAATCGTATTGGAAAGCCTTGCGATGAAAAGAATTAAAGTCCGCGGGATAAATGAAGAAATTCTTAAGAAAATGGAGCAATTGGTACAAAAGATGTCAGAGGTTGATGACGAAAAACAGTATGCCAATCTGAACCAAGAGTTTCATATGCTCATCATTGAAATGAGCAAAAGCGAAATTATTAAAGAAATGTATTGGAGATTAGGACGTCCTTTGCTTGTACTTCAAAGAATATCGTTTCTTGAAGAGGAGCATATAAAAAAGTCTTTGAAGGAACACCGCATTATTTTAGATTTGTTAAAGGAAAACCTGATCGATGAAGCGCTTGTTTTGCTTGAAAATCATAATCATAGCGTAATTAAAAGGGTCGAAAACAAAACGAAAAATAAACAATCGTACTAGCAGCAAAAAAGGGAAAACAACGAGCGCTGTAAATGTCTTGAAACGAACAACATATACATGATTTTAGGGAGTTCATATGAAGGAGTGAAGCCCTTTTCATATAAGCTCCTTTTTTTATTTTTCAGCTTATTGACTGGGTCATAATCAAAACATGACATAAGTAGGTTTTCCTCAGCAAATACAAAATAAAAATTTAAAATTTTTAGAATTTTCATTGACTTTTATAACATGAGGGGATATCATGGTTGTAACAAGATGATTGTCGACAGTCGTCCATCTTCTAGGAAGAGCATTTTTTGAATCCTGATGGTTTTGTTAAAAAATATGAAGACAAGAGATAGGTGATTTTTAATGAGGGTAACGATTAGTCAGGTCGAGGCGGATGGGAAAATTATACTTCAGGAAAGTGCCGGGCTTGCCATTGTAACGATCCAACGTCCACGCCTAAAAAATGCTATAACATCGGGGATGTGGAGGGAGCTGGCGGAAATCGGAAGGCTGATTCCTGAAAACCCGAAAACACGAGTGGTGATCCTGCGCGGAAGTAAGGATCAATTTTGTTCAGGTTCTGATTTGAAAGAATTTAGCCAAATGTCGATTAACGAAGCGCACGAAGCTTTCCGCTTAATGGAACAAGCCATTTCGACGTTTGAAAAACTTCCGTTGCCAACCATTGCCGCTATAAATGGTCCGGCATTAGGTGCAGGATTTGTTCTATCTTTAGCATGTGATCTTCGGGTTGGGACATCTAAAGCTAAAATGGGAATCCCAGTCGGACGGCTGGGAATTACGTTAAACCAAATGTTTGTAAAACGGATTGCAGATCTGATCGGAGGGAGCCGGACGATGGATTTAGTTTATACAGGTCGACTGCTAGACGCTTCAGAATGCTGTCAATTGGGATTAGTTAATTACATGGTTCCGGATGATGAGGATGTGGATCATTTTACATTACGTTTGGCGAAAAAAGTTATGGAGCAGTCACCGGCGTCTCTTCTTGCTGTTAAAAGATCTGTCGCCTACAATAAGCCGGCACTTTCATTTCCGTGGGATACAGGTACGGCGTCCAGTATTGACGCAAATGATTTTCCTGAAGGTGTTCGTTCCTTTGTAGAAAAAAGAAAACCGAATTTTAAAGGGAGAGGTTGACATGCTGCCACTTGCAGGAATTAAAATTATTGACTTAACGAGAATATTGAGCGGCCCTTTTTGCACAATGACATTAGCTGATTTAGGCGCCGAGGTGATAAAAATTGAAAGTCCACAAGGGGATGATACAAGACAATGGGGTCCTCCGTTCATTAAAAATGAAAGCGCGTACTTTCTAAGTGTCAACCGCAATAAGAAAAGTGTTGTTTTAAATTTAAAAGATCCAAAAGGAAAAGAAATTTTACTGAAAATGGTAGAAGAAGCGGATGTTGTTGTTGAAAACTTTCGACCCGGCACATTAAAAAAGCTCGGAATTGATTATGACATCTTAAAGCAGCATAACCGCGGAGTCATTCTTGCTTCGATTTCCGGCTTCGGTCAAACAGGACCGTATTCAAAAAAGCCTGGCTATGATGTCCTGGCTCAAGGAATGGGCGGGTTAATGTCCGTTACAGGCGAACCAGACGGTACACCAGTTAAAGCTGGATATTCTTTGGCAGACATCGGAGCAGGAATGTGGGCAACAATCGGCATTCTGTCAGCACTTTGGGAAAGAGAGCGTTCAGGTCAAGGACAATGGATCGATGTCTCCTTGCTCGACACGATGGTTTCTTGGCAAACGTACCTTGCCGGCAACTATTTTGCGACAAACAATGATCCAAAGCCGCTGGGAGGAGCCCATCCGAATATTGTGCCTTACCAGGTTTTTGAAGCTTCGGACGGCCACTTTATTCTTGCAGTAGGAAATGACAGCCTTTGGAATTCGCTGGTTGACGTATTGGATGTGGAAGCTCTTAGAGACCGGAAATTTAAAACGAATCCGGACCGGGTTCAAAATAGAGATGAACTGATTTCCATACTTGAAGAAATATTTAAAAGAAAAACGAGAGATGAATGGGTTGACATGTTGGAATCTGCGAAAATTCCATGCGGACCGGTTAATAAGCTTTCGGACATTTTAAATGATGTCCATATCAAGGAAAGGGAAATGGTCGTTGAAATGGAGCATCCTTCCCTCGGAATCTTAAAAATGCTTGGTGTACCTGTAAAATTATCGCGCACACCGGGCAGGATCAAAACGGTCCCTCCAGCTCAGGGGGAGCATAGTGAAACCGTTCTAAAGCAAATGGGCTACAGTAAAGAAGAGATAGAAACATTTATAAAAGAGGGGATTATTATTCCTCAACAAAAATGTGTATAATTCGATAAAATTCAGTCGACAATCGACTAAAAATATTTTAATAATTTGCTAGTTTTTTCAAGTAAAAAAACTTCCTCTGTTTTATTGTGTATGATGCTCGATCCAAAGCCTATTTTTTTGAAATTCATGAATATTAATATCCCACATAACAATCGGAGTCCCGAAACAAACATTTGCTGTCATACGAACTGAATTTTCCTGTAAATAGACAGAATAGAGTTTCCGATTTGCCGGATCCGGTCCGCCTTTAAGTTTTACGGGCATTTTCCTTCAGGTTGAAAGATTTTTAAGAAAGGGGTATTCACCCAATGCGCGTATTCGCTCTTGTTGGCCGCAGCGGCACGGGAAAAAGCACCAGCGCACTTTCTTTTGCACATAGTAAAAACATACCGGCTATGATTGATGATGGATTGTTAATTTATAAAGGGCGAAAAGCTGCAGGGAGTTCAGCGAAATATGAAAAGAACTATATAACCGCTATTAAACGGGCTGTCTTTTTTTATGAGGATCACCGAAAAGAAGTCCAAAATGCTATTAAAGCACTTGATATTCATTCGCTTCTTATTATTGGTACGTCTACAAAAATGGTTGATCAAATTGCGGAAACATTGCAATTAGGAAAAATCACCAAATATTACAAAATTGAAGAAATTAGATCGTCAAAGGAAATCAACATGGCATTATATGTGAGAAAAACAGAGGGGAAACATATTATTCCGATTCCATATGTACAAGTCGAACAAAATATTTTAAAGAAGATCATTATGAAGGGAAAGAAAATTTTTTCTACCCAAAAAGAAGAGATTGGTGAAACAACGATTATCAGACCACGGTTTCATCAAGGAACCATCCACATTTCTGAACACGTTTTAAAACAAATCATTTCCCATGCCTGCACTTCGGTAGAAGCAGTAAAAAAATGCCATCGGATAGATATTGCATTAAACGAGCTGCCGAATATAAAAATCACCCTCACCATATTTTATCCATTGGATGAAGCATTACCCGTCATCGCAGAAAAGATTCAACAAAAAGTTGCTGAAGATTTTTTAAAGTTTTTAAATATAGAGTTAAATAGCATTACTATTCATATCAGTAAATTGTCGATGGAACACTCTTATCCTGCATCAATGATCCGGACTGCGCGCATATGATTTGGGCTGATAAGTTATGCAAAATTAGGTAATCGTATATAGAGAAGCTAAGAGCTGTTTTAGCAGCTCTTTTTTCATGTCACACATTCTCTAGGTTTCAAATCCAGAATCATAAAGAAAGCAGCAGCGGGTATTATAAGACAAAGTCCGTCTATGGTGTGGCGTGAAAACTGAAGGAGACAGAGACAAATCTCAGCCTTGAGGGACACATATTTTTAAACGATCTAAATAGTTATAATGTAATAACAAAAACCTTGGTGTCACACATCGAAATGCTGTTTTCTTTAAGTACTCATATTGTCGCAAGTTTTGGCTGGGGAAGAGATAACGATATACATAGTTGATTAAATAGAAAATCTATTTGCGAAAATGGTGCTTGGACCGTGAAAAAAAGTGTGCCCCTAATTCGTGGGCACACGCATTACGTTGCAGTTCATCATTTATTGTGTTTTAATTAATAAATTTGGATGTAAGGTCATAACCAAGGATGTTTCCAAGCCTCTCGAACAGAAAGACGATCCTTTTTGATTGCGATTTTAAATGATCAACGGTTTGATATTTTGCTTATATAATCCATTCGGAGACACCTTTGCTATTTCCAATGTTTTTTTAACTTTTGTTTGGTCAATCGTTTTCCTAAACGAAGAGAATTTTCTAAAAAAGCGATTAAAATCTTCCGGTCTTCTGCGTCTAAATCCTTAATCGATTGTCCGTCAAAATGGGAATACCCATCTCCATTTTCTAAACTATTGATGATCTTTTCCAAATCCTTTGCAATGTCTTTTTCATCTTCTTTGATTAGTGTGGGATAATCAGAATATTTGTTAGAAGGATCATCCGTTCTTCCCAAAAGGTAATCTATGGATACTTCAAAAAAGTCGGCTAATTTTTCGAGGGTTTCAAAATCAGGTTGAGTTTGCCCCAATTCATATCGAGCGTAGGTGGATCGATTAATATTAAGTTTGTCAGCAAGTTGTTGTTGTGATAATCTCTTACTTTCCCTAAGTTTCTTTAATCTATCTCCATAATTCATAGCAAAATCCCCTAATATAATTTACCTTTATTATAGGTGAAGAAAATGCACAATAAAATAATTGTGTAAAAAACGAACAAAAAATATTGACAGTGCAAAAAGTGATCTATATAATTAGTGTAAAAATTACACAAGAGAGGTGAAAAAATTGAAATTAAATATATTAATTCAGCATAGGAAACTACTAGGATATTCTCAACAAGATGTCGCAAATAAAGTAGGTATTGACCGATCCTACTATACTAAAATTGAGAATGGTCTAAAACCAAGTGTGAAAGTAGCGAAAGCAATTGGTCATTTCTTAGGGCTAGACTGGACAATTTTTTTTGATGATGATTGTGTGAAAAATACACAAAATAAATCATCAGCCTAACAGTCTAATTTAATACGACAAAAACAAGTAGTTTTGCCTGTCCGATGGAGAGAAAATAATCGGTACAAATAACATTTGTCATCTTAAATACAAAAATAATGTAAAAAAACATGACGTATATTAGGACAAGAGAAAAATTGATAAATAAAATATGAACTATAAAATATAGTATTTCGAAAAATAGAAAAATTTATAAATATGTAAATTTATTTAACTAGGTGTTATAGGAAAAAAATTATATAGGTTTACAAAAAAAGGGCATTCCTATTTATCTTTTTCTAAATCAATTTGAAAGGGATTATTGCGCTTTAAATCGTGCGAATTTTCTTGAAATATTTTTTCGTTCTCACTTTCTATATTTTTTACCTTTTAAAAAATCATTAATAAATGCAATCATCCTATCTTTACTTCTTAGTCTTCAAACAGCGTGAACCACTAATAGAACTTCTTTTAACTTTTCATATGATGATGTGATGCCGCCAGACATACTTAAAAACTATGCATTGATTCATTTAGAAATTCTTTAAAAGGAAATAGTTAGATTTAAAGGAGGTGATGCCTGGGGAAGTCGAACAGCAGGTCTATATATTTATTATATTTAATTCACTTCCAACATTTTATAACAAAAGGAGGAAAAAGGCATGAGACACGGGGATATTTCAAGCAGCCACGACACAGTAGGAATAGCGGTGGTCAATTACAAAATGCCGCGTTTGCACACGAAAGCAGAAGTTATTGAAAATGCAAAAAAAATCGCTGACATGGTCGTAGGGATGAAGCAAGGTCTTCCAGGTATGGATCTCGTCGTTTTCCCGGAGTACAGCACAATGGGAATTATGTACGATCAGGATGAAATGTTTGCCACTGCAGCTTCCATACCAGGAGAGGAAACAGCTATCTTTGCTGAAGCGTGTAAAAAGGCTGATACATGGGGGGTATTCTCACTAACCGGGGAAAAACATGAAGATCATCCGAATAAGGCACCTTACAACACACTAGTTCTCATTAATAACAAAGGAGAGATTGTGCAAAAGTACCGCAAGATTATTCCTTGGTGCCCGATCGAAGGATGGTATCCGGGAGATACCACTTATGTCACGGAAGGACCGAAGGGGTTGAAAATCAGTCTCATCGTTTGTGATGACGGAAATTATCCTGAAATCTGGCGCGATTGTGCGATGAAAGGCGCAGAATTGATCGTCCGCTGCCAAGGCTACATGTATCCGGCAAAGGAGCAGCAAATCATGATGGCGAAAGCTATGGCTTGGGCGAACAATACCTATGTAGCCGTTGCCAACGCAACAGGGTTTGACGGAGTTTATTCATATTTTGGCCACTCTGCCATCATCGGTTTTGACGGACGCACACTAGGTGAGTGCGGAACGGAGGAGAATGGTATACAGTACGCAGAAGTGTCCATCTCTCAGATTCGTGATTTTAGAAAGAACGCCCAGTCCCAAAATCATTTGTTCAAGCTGCTTCACCGAGGCTATACTGGCTTGATCAACTCCGGAGAAGGCGACCGAGGCGTAGCGGAATGCCCATTTGATTTTTATCGCACTTGGGTACTCGATGCAGAAAAGGCAAGAGAAAATGTAGAGAAGATCACTAGAAGTACGGTTGGGACAGCAGAATGTCCGATTCAAGGAATCCCAAATGAAGGAAAAACAAAAGAAATTGGTGTGTAATTCTGGAATACCAATTGTTTAATGCAAAATAACTGCATTTTCGTCATTTTCCTTAAGTGTTAAATGAGATGACTAACATATGTCATCGGTAAAAATAAATTCTTAATCAAAGATGGGAGGTAAACAAATGAACGGTATTCATGATGTTGGAGGTATGGATGGATTTGGAAAAGTTATGTATGTAAAAGAAGAAGAGGACATTTATTTTACACATGATTGGGAAAGACTTGCGTTCGGACTTGTAGCTGGTTGTATGGCACAAGGATTGGGGATGAAGGCTTTTGATGAATTCAGGATCGGCATTGAGCTTATGCGTCCAGTGGATTATTTGACGTCGTCGTATTATGGCCATTGGATTGCAACCGTTGCATACAACTTAGTAGATACGGGAGTATTAGACGAAAAAGAACTAGATGAACGAACGGAGGTTTTCTTGAAGAAACCTGATACCAAAATACCACGAAGAGAGGATCCGGCATTAGTGAAGCTTGTAGAAAAGGCACTGTATGATGGCTTATCTCCGCTCCGTGAAATTTCAGCTTCTCCTCGGTTTAAGGTAGGAGAGAGAATCAAGACGAAAAACATTCATCCAACTGGTCATACGAGATTCCCTCGATATGCCCGTGACAAATATGGTGTCATTGATGAGGTATATGGAGCTCATGTTTTCCCTGATGATGCTGCTCATAGAAAAGGAGAAAACCCGCAATATCTTTACCGGGTACGTTTTGAGGCTGAAGAATTATGGGGATATAAACAGAAAGATTCCGTTTATATAGATCTATGGGAAAGTTATATGGAGCCTGTTTCACATTAATCATTTTTTGAAGGAGGAATACAATATGACGATTGATCAAAAAAATACTAATATAGATCCAAGATTTCCACATCATCATCCGCGTCCACAATCATTTTGGGAGGCACGTGCAAAAGCTCTTGAATCCTTGTTGATTGAGAAAGGGCATCTTTCCTCAGATGCTATTGAAAGGGTAATAAAACATTATGAGCATGAGCTGGGACCAATGAACGGAGCAAAGGTCGTAGCGAAGGCTTGGACTGATCCTGCTTTTAAACAAAGATTGCTAGAAGATCCAGAGACTGTATTAAGGGAGCTAGGATACTATGGTTTACAGGGTGAGCATATCAGGGTAGTAGAAAATACGGATACGGTACACAATGTTGTAGTCTGCACTTTATGTTCATGTTACCCTTGGCCATTGCTTGGTTTACCGCCTTCATGGTACAAAGAACCTGCTTATAGAGCTCGTGTCGTAAAAGAGCCGAGACAAGTGTTGAAAGAATTCGGATTAGATCTTCCAGATTCAGTAGAAATCCGGGTATGGGACAGCAGTTCAGAAATTCGCTTTATGGTATTGCCGCAAAGACCTGAAGGTACGGAAGGAATGACGGAGGAGGAGCTTGCAAAACTTGTTACTCGAGACTCCATGATTGGTGTCGCTAAAATAGAGCCGCCTAAAGTTACGGTAGGTTAGGAGGAAAATAATGAAAAGTTGTGAGAATCAACCTAATGAATCATTGCTTGCGAATATGTCTGAAGAAGTCGCACCTCCTAGAAAAAACGGAGAGTTAGAATTCCAAGAGCCTTGGGAAAGACGCTCTTTTGGCATGACTCTTGCTTTGTACGAAGAAAAGCTGTATAGCTCTTGGGAGGATTTTCGATCCCGCTTGATTGAGGAGATCAAGGGGTGGGAGACCGCGAAACAGAAGGAGAATTCTGACTGGAACTACTATGAGCATTGGCTGGCCGCCTTGGAACGACTAGTAGTGGAAACAGGAATGTTAAATAAGCGTGATGTCGACACACGTACAAACGAATTTCTTACTGGAAAACGAGATGAGGTTTTTTATTAATCAAAAGGGTCTTTAATAAATGGGGCAGCGTTTGCTTGCCCCATTTATTAAAAAACATACTTTTCCTTATGAAAATACAGTGGAAAAGTTTGGTTGCCGCTGTCAGTAAAGTAATTTGTATTTGTTTCTAAATCATATAAACAGAAAAAATGACATGTTCGACCATTTTACTCAATTGTTTCAAATATAGGTTTTAGTAAGTCATTCGATTGAATTTGGCTTGATGCGTTCAGCTGTTTGTGCACGCATCAAAAGGGGAGATTGTATTAATGGCAACTTGGAATTTTGATTTTTTAAAACATCATATCCTTATTTGTAACGGTTCCACTTGTATGAGAAATGAAGCGGAGCAAGTAACAGAAAGTATACGCCAAGCAATAAGTCAAAAAGGACTGGAAAATTATATTCATACAACAAGAACTAGATGTAACGGGAGATGTAAAGATAAATGTGTTGTCGTGTTGTATCCAGAAGGAATATGGTATAAACAATTTCGACCTAGTGATGCCTCGTCATTTGTTGAAGCGCTGAGCAAAGGGGTGCCTTATGATCAAAAAGTCAGTTATTATTATAAAAATGGCAAATTTAAAAGAACGGATTATACAGTAAAAGGTATATTGAAAAAATAAATTCATATAGAGCAAGTATTATATTTTTATCATGGAAAGGAGGAGCAAGGATGAAAGCTGTAAAAACGATGAAGAACATATTCATCATCATGTATTTCGCATTTCTATTCGTTTTTATCCCGGAACAGGCCTTCGCCATGCATATTATGGAAGGTTTTCTGCCGATTGAATGGGCTTTATTTTGGTGGGGGGTTACTTTACCTTCTTTAGTTATAGGCTTACTTTCTATTAAAAAGAAGCTTCAGGAGCATCCTGAATTCAAAATCATGCTAGGTTTATCTGGGGCATTTGCATTTGTGCTGTCAGCATTAAAAATCCCTTCCGTTACAGGAAGCTGTTCACACCCAACTGGGGTAGGATTGGGTGCTGTCCTTTTCGGCCCGACAGCGATGAGTGTTGTTGGATTTATTGTTCTCTTTTTCCAATCATTATTGCTTGCTCATGGGGGGATCACAACTTTAGGAGCTAATGCCTTTTCGATGGCTGTTGTTGGACCCATCATTTCTTATCTAGTTTATAAAGGAGCATCCAGAGCAGGTTTTTCATTTTCTATTGCCGTCTTCTTAGCTGCTACTTTAGGTGATTTGGGCACATATGTGATGACATCCTTTCAATTAGCTATCGCTTTTCCTTCCGATGCTGGCGGAATGATGGCTTCTTTTGCTAAATTCTCTACTATTTTTGCTTTTACGCAAATTCCTTTGGCAATCAGTGAAGGACTGTTAACAGTCATTATTATGAATGTGTTAACAAAATATAATCTACAAGCACTGAAGCTGTTACATGTTTTACCTAAGGAGGGCCGTTAAAAATGAAGAATTTCATACTGCTTTTAATTGTGGTGATGCTCAGTGTGTTCCCGCTTTTGATCCATCAAAATGCAGAGTTCGGCGGGGCAGATGGACAAGCGGAAGAAGAAATCAGTAAAATCGCACCTGAATATAAACCATGGTTTCAAGCTCTTTGGGAGCCTCCAAGCGGAGAAATTGAAAGCTTGTTATTCGCTTTGCAAGCGGCAATCGGGGCTGGGTTTATCGGATATTTTATTGGCCTGATGAGAGGAAAAAATAAACAGGCTGGTGAAAAAGACAAGAAGGTGCCGTATGCTGCTGATCGATAAATATGCGTATTTCAACGGGCTGCGTAATGTTCATCCAGTGGAAAAAATCACACTTTCTCTTTGCTTGCTTTTGTTTATTTTAATCGCCAAAGCCCCTTTGGTGTCACTCATCGCTTTTATAGTAATGAGTACTTTTATTGTTGTTGTCGCAAGGATTCCTCTGTCATATTATATGAAGCTGCTTGCAATACCAATGTTTTTTCTATTTTCAGGAATCGTCACGATCCTCATCTCTTTCACCGATGGCCAAAATTTCAACTCGGATGTTATTTGGTCCGCGCATATAGGTGACTGGCAAATTTTCATAAGCAAAGAAAGTCTCAATCGATCGGTAAATCTTGTTTTTATGGTACTGAGCAGTGTGAGCTGTTTATACTTTTTGATTTTAACAACACCATTGACAGCCATTCTCCAAGTATTGCGGAAGCTAAAGTTACCTCCATTATTTATTGAGTTGATTACGTTAACGTATCGATTCATTTTTGTATTCTTGGAAGAATCAGTAACAATATATCAATCGCAGTCTTCCCGGCTTGGGTATATAACCATTAGACAAGGCATGAAGTCGCTTGGACTATTGATTTCTGTCCTATTTTTAAAAGTATTTGAACGGACGAAACAATTAACAATTGCTATGAACTCCAGAGGATATGAAGATGAGATTTTGTTCTTTGATCAATCGTATCGCTACTCCTCTGTCAATTGGTTCACCATCGCAATCATTTTTGCAGGAATGATGATCATTTATGTACAGTTTGGAGGAATCTTATGATGCAGCCAATTCTTTTTAATATCGATCAATTATCTCATTGTTATGCTGATGGTACCATTGCTTTGAGAAACGTCACTCTTACAATTAAGCAAGGAAAGAAAATAGCCTTATTAGGAAATAACGGTGCTGGGAAATCTACACTGCTGCTACATTTAAACGGAATTCTGCGGCCAACAAATGGAGCGATTCGTTTTAAAGGAAAAGAAGTGGCGTATGATCGAAAATCGCTGCTTTCGCTGCGCAAGCAGGTGGGAATCGTTTTTCAAGACCCGGATTCTCAATTGTTTTCTGCCAGTGTCATCCAAGATATTTCTTTTGGTCCGCAAAACTTGGGTTTATCAAAGGAAGAAGTCTTACGTAAAGTAGAGTGGGCCATGGAACAGACAGAGACGACAAGATTTAAAGATAAACCTACCCATTTTTTAAGTCTAGGGCAAAAAAAGCGTGTCGCTATAGCAGGGGTCCTTGCGATGGATCCTGACATCATGATTCTTGATGAGCCGACAGCCGGTCTCGATTCTTATTACTCGAAACAAATCATGAAAGTATTAGATCACATACAAAAACAGGGAAAAACTATTATTTTATCCACCCATGATGTGAATCTTGCTTTCGAGTGGGCTGATGAGCTTATCGTCATGAATGACGGGGAAATCCTTTGTTATGGAGATCCGGCCACAGTATTCGAACAGGATAAATTAATAAGAAAAGCCCATTTAGAGAAACCGTGGGTTATGGAAACCTTCCAAACTCTTGTACAAGCTAAAATTTTTCCTTCAAATGAATCGATGCCGAAAAGCAAAGAAGAATTGTTTGAAAAGATTAAAGATGCAAGCAGCAATTTCAAAATCTCTCCTTCTTATATTAACGAAATGCAAATTCCTATTTTGAATTAGGTAACAAACAGGATCACTCCTGCATTTTCGTTGTAAAATATTCGGTCTTCTAGTTTAATGTAACAGAACGGGAAGGAAATCAGTTTAAAAAAATTTAAAGTGTAATTTACTTATCGGGAGAAGCCTGAAGCTTTCTTGCAAAATTGATTAGAAATAATAAGGCGAGCACAAATACATCAGTTAAAGGTTTATAGAAATTCCGTATACATTTGAACTGGCAATCAACTCTTTGCTGTCCTCGCAGCATGAAAAGGAAAGAAATCGTTACACAAATTTATCTCTTGTTAATCCGCCATTTTCAAACATTTTTAGCTGATTGAAAACGCCAGTTTATTCATCATGAAGAATACTCAATTTTTTTATAAATAGGGAAATATACAATTTACAACAGATGATGTGTCTTGTACGTTTCTTGGTTTTGCACTTTTTGATATTTTGAAAAAGAATTGACTTTGTCCTCAGGGACAGAAAGAATATAAAACTCCTCAAACAGCAGGAAGCTAAATGGAAACAACCTTTCACACTTACCATATGTAGCTGTTTATTTACTTTAAAAAGATTAGTAAGACCGGGCGTTCAATTTTCACGCCCGTTTTTCCTTAATGCCCTCCATGCCCGTGTCCGTCTTCCTGAACAATTTCAAGCTTGTCATCTAGAATTCCTTGTGTTTGGAAGGAAATTTGCTTTTTACCTCCGATGATAAAACCATGATTGTACGGACCTGTTGTCGGGTCATCTTGAAAGGTTGGCTTGATGCTTGCCAAGAAATCATATGTTTCTTGTTGAAGCTGTCCTTTGTTTAACCAAATCATCGGTGCATGTTTGCCGAGATGTGAAAACGGCGCGGCAGCTAAAGCAAGCTCTGGCGAATCAGTTGAAATAAAAGAAACACCATGGCCCGGTTCCGTTATACCCCATCCGAATTGAGTGTCTTTATCTTTAAATTTGGCAAATTCAATCGAAGTGGTTACAGGGTCATTTCCAGCTATTCGATAAACAGTCCCGTATTCTTTCAATTGATTTTCTACATCTTTAGAAATAACCTTCTCTGGTCCTAAAATATAAATGTTTGCTTTCTTGTTCCGTTTCTTAAGCGCATCTTTCGTTTCTTTAGGAAGCTCGTCTTCAGATGCAAACAGTATAGGCTCAGGCATATGGGAAATCCAATTAACGGCTGGTATGGAATATAGTTTATGTTGATCCTTTGAAGAAACGATGATCACGCTTTCTGGATAGCCTTCGGATACTTCTGCATAAGCTTGATCGACATTCCTTGCGAATTCTGCGGGATTTTTTCCTTTGATCTGTTCTATTTTATAACCTGACAACTGGTTGATGACATTGTTTGAAACATCTCCTAACACAACAATTTGAGTGCCGTTCCGGTTCCCAGTCGGATTTAACCGTTTGATTTCACTTAACACTTTATCGGGAATGTTATCTTGATGAATCAGTAAGATCGGGCCGTTATTTGGATGATGGATTAAGTCAGCTCCGGCTAATGTTGTTTGCCATTGACCAACAGGCGACAGAATAATGGCTCCGGGTTGATTTTCTTTATGTGTGGCAGGCCAAATGGTTTGGGATACGTAAATGGATGCACGAATTGGATCGGCAACAGGAATTCTCGTTATATTTTTCGTGTTTTGAACAATTAAGCTTTCTTCAGCATTAGGATTAAATTGTGCGGGCGCTTTGGAAAAGTCTTGATTTTTTGTGCTCTGAGTGTCTTTTCCGTTATGATTGGCATGATCATTCATATTTTCGTGGTCCATTTTTTCATGATTCATGTCTTCCGTATGTTCTCCTGTATGGCCGTTGCTGCTTCCGTTGGAACATGATGCAGAAAAGAGCATGAAAGCTGTTAAAACGGTAAGAAAAATCAGCAGCTTACTATTTTTTTTCATTCTAATTCCTCCTCCTAACATTTTCTTTGCATCTGTTTTAACAAAAAAATGTGCAAAAATGATGGAGACGGTCCCTTTTTGATCCTGTAAATTTTTTTATGCGAAAATTATTTACTCGCCAAAAAGGTGTGCCCGCATTTGGCATCCGCTCACTGTTTTAAAGTTCGGACGGGGGAGGACAGATAAGCGTTGGATGAAAATGATATAATGAAAAAATGAGAACAGAACGTTCGGTTAAAGGCGGCGAAGAGCTTTCCTTTTTGAAGAGAAAGCTAGTTGGCTGATAAGGAAGGGACAAAAAGTGAAAAAAATTTCGTTTAAATTAGGGCTGCTATTTTTCGTGTTTGTTTTGGGAGTCGAAATCATTTTATTTGTCTCATTGTACATAACTTTGGTCAATTCAAGAATTGAGGAGGAGTTTGAGCATCTATTGGCGAGAGGGAATAACCATCGCGATGTGCTGGAAAAAAACTTTGACCATTCCACGCTGGAGCATGTGACGATGATGGAATCGGAAGCGGTGACGGATGTAGTGATTACAAATGAGAAAGGCAATATATTGTATTATTCCGATGACATATTGCCTTTTGCCAAAAAAATTGTAAATACAATGGACAGAACGATTCCGTATGACGGAATAATCGTGCAAAGAAATTGGCAAAAAGAGTCGCATATAGCGACAGTAAGCCCGATACGTGTTGACGGCAAGATCAAAGGGTATGTCTATATGTTTCAAAATACCGATGCTATTCAAAAAATGATCTATAAGTTAAAGCATCATTTCGTTTTGGTTGGATTTCTTTCGGTATTTTTAACCATTTTGACGATCGCTTTTTTATCAAAAGTGATAACAAATCCTCTTATTCGTATGAAACAGGCAACTGAAAAATTGAGCAAAGGCGATTTTTCTGTTCGCTTGCAGGTGAAAGGGGAGGACGAATTGGCGGAGCTGGGGGAAGCGATTCAAACATTGGCGAGAGATTTGGAATATTTAAAAAAAGAAAGAAAAGAATTTCTTGCCAGCATTTCTCATGAGCTCCGAACCCCTCTTACATATGTAAAAGGGTATGCAGATATCGCAAGAAGGCCGAATCTAAAAGAAGAGGAGAGGAACCGCTATTTGTCCATTATTTATGAAGAAGCGGAGAATATGCAAAAGCTTGTAAAGGAACTGTTTGAATTAGCAAAGATGGATCAACATTCATTTCAAATCCATAAGGAACCGGCCAACTTGTGTGATTTCTTAAAGAAATTACATGACAAAATGCTACCTGCGTTTCATGAGAAAAACATGTCACTTATCTATAAATGTGAAAAAAACATTACCGTCCAAATTGACCAAAAGCGATTTGAGCAGGTGATGATCAATTTGTTGGACAATGCTTTAAAATATTCCGATGAAGGCTCAGTTGTATCGATTGAAGCAAGAGCGGAGAAAAACAGCATAGTGATCATTGTTTCAGACGATGGAATCGGAATTCCAGAGGAAGATTTGCATCATATTTTTGAACGATTTTACCGAGTGGATAAATCAAGATCAAGAACAAGCGGCGGAACCGGTCTCGGATTGGCCATAGTTAAGGAGATCGTCGAAGCGCACGGAGGAACGGTTTACGCCGCCAGTGAATACGGAAAAGGAACAAACGTTGTTATCACGCTGCCGGAGGTATAAGGATGTACACGATTTTGCTCGTTGATGATGAAAGAAAAATGTTGGACTTGCTGGAGCTTTATCTTTCCCCTCAAGGATATCATTGCGTCAAGTGCGAATCAGGATTATCAGCCATCCGATATTTAGAAAACAACAAAGCTGAACTTGTCCTGCTCGATATTATGATGGCGGAAATGGATGGCTGGGAAACCTGCCGGAAAATAAGAGAATTTTCAAACGTTCCTATTATAATGGTAACAGCAAGAGACCAAACATTCGACATTGTTAAAGGCCTCAAACTCGGTGCGGACGACTATATAACAAAACCGTTTGACGAAGCTGAACTGCTTGCTCGCATCGAAGCGGTGCTGCGTCGTTCCGCAGGAAAGCGTTCAATTATTGATGTTCAAGGATTGGTGTGGGATCAAGAAGAACATAAAGTCCATTTTCAAAACGAAGACATATTATTAACGCCGAAAGAATTCGATATTTTAGGGCTGCTTTTAAAGCACCCGAACAGAGCGTTCAGCAGGGAAGAAATCATTGTGTCCTTATGGGGATACGATGCCGAGACCGAAGAGCGAACCATCGACTCTCATATAAAAAATATTCGCGAAAAACTGAGACAAGCCGGTTTTCCAATCGATCAATTTCTTCACACTGTTTGGGGAGTAGGGTATAAATGGGGGAAATAGCTATATTAGCAGATTAGGTTTTTAATGTCTGCTGAGCGGGATTGTATGCATCTTTTATATTGTTGAAAGGAAGATGAGAGCCAGCTTATGTCCGGCTCTTTTTTTGTTTTTGGAACCAATTTACAGTTCATCTGTCATTTGCTTTCCGGCCTTTAGCAAGAATAATTTTGTGCGAACTATAAAAAACTACACTAAAATAAATAAATTGTAAAAGGGGGAACGATATGGAGCGCTTTGAGGAATTGAACAAAAGTTATATTAATGGTGAATGGGTCGAGGGATTAAGTAAGAGAACATATGAAAATTTGAATCCTTATGATGGAACTGTCATTCAAACGATTCGGCTAGCGACCTCACAGCAACTTGAACAAGCTTTTTTAAACGCAAAAGAAGCTCAAAAAGAATGGGGAAAAACGTCTTCTTGTGAGCGAGAAGAAGTGCTGCGGAAAGCAGCGGAATTTTTCAAAAAAAATCGCGACGAAATCATAAAAGTGATTTCCCGTGAAACAGGCGGAAGCTTCATAAAGGCTAACGTTGAACTTGACTTGACGGTAGGGCTTGTGGAAGAAGCTGTGAAAATGGCCAAGAAATTAGATGAAGTGAGGGAAATTGAAGCCGATATAAAGGGGAAAGTGAATCGTGTTTATCGTCTTCCTTTAGGAGTTATAACATCCATCTCGCCTTTTAATTTTCCGATGAATTTATCCATTCGGACAATTGCTCCTGCTATTGCACTTGGAAACAGTGTCGTTCATAAACCTGATATTCAAACAGCCTTGACAGGAGGATCAATCATTGCGAGGGCATTTGAATATGCAGGACTGCCAAAAGGTGTTTTTCAATGTATTTTAACGGATATTGATGAAATTGGTGATGACATGCTCACTTCTCCGCATTCACAGCTTATTAGCTTTACTGGTTCAACGCCAGTTGGCAAGCATATCGGAAAAATTGCCGGCAGCATGCTGAAAAGGGTTGCCCTTGAACTAGGCGGAAATAACCCGTTCATTGTTCTGGCAGATGCAAATGTAGACCGTGCTGTTGATGCAGCTATTTTTGGAAAGTTTATACATCAAGGTCAAATTTGTATGATTGTAAACAGAATTATTGTCCATAAAAATAAATATGATGAATTTGTACAAAAATTTGTGGAAAAAGCCAAATCGTTGCCTTACGGAGACCCGTCTGACCCGAAAACAATTATTGGACCGCTTATAAACGAAACACAAATTGAAAAAGCTTTAAATATTATAAATGAAGCAAAAAAAGAAGGAGCAAAAATTGCGTTGGAAGGGAAGCGTATCGGAAATATTTTAACTCCGACTGTATTTGTGGATGTTGATAACAACAGCAAGCTTGCTCAAACTGAGTTATTTTCACCAATTGCTACGATCATGAAAGCGGAATCAGACGATCATGCCATTGAAATGGCGAATAATACAGAATATGGTTTAAGCTCTGCGATTTTTACAGAGGATTTAAGTGAAGGTGAACAACTAGGACTTCAAATTGAAAGCGGAATGACTCATATCAATGATCAAACAGTCAACGACAGCCCGACAATTCCGTTTGGCGGAACAAAGTCGAGCGGAATGGGTAGATTTGGAAACCCTTGGGTGGTAGAAGAATTTACGATGACAAAATGGATTTCGATTCAAAAAGAATATCGAAAATATCCTTTTTAACAACATCCCGACCTGCCAAACAATAAGGGATTTTTGAACGAACAGTTAATGGTTAACTGAAAATGAATTTGTGTATCATTTTTGCTTGGCAAATAATCATGACGTTTCCAAACTCTTTCCCGCGATTTTTGGGAAAGTTTTTTTATGTTGTGCACTTTTAAAAATCTAGAAATGAGCAGGATGATCTTTTCTAATCTCGTGATATGAGCATAGATAGTTTTACTGTCACTATTTCTGCATCTTTTTAATATTCAATCCGGCTTCAAAAAACGATGAAGCGTGTGTCTCGTTTTCTTAGGCAGCGATGGATTACGACTCAAGAAGCTTTCCAGCTTGTCGTTAAATATTTTCATTTATACTCTATTGGATAATAACGGGTGAATACTAGCTGCTTATTATCCGATTTCACTTTCAATCCGGCTTTAGCGTATTGTTCCAATTATTTTAATTATCATTGTTTAGAAATCTCTAATGTTCCAGTACCAACAAAAAAATGTTATTATTGGATAAAAAGGAGAAACATGTATGTCAAAAGAATCTGTTTCAGCTTTAGGGTATATACTTATTTCTATTGTTTTGATAATTTCAATTTATTTGTTAATTGAACCCAATTCACTAGTGCCTGAAGCATATAAGCTGGCTGTTGATGGTTATGTAATTGCTAGAACTTTAGTAATTCTTTTTATCTTGTATTTAGTGTCAAAACTAGGATTTTTATTTATAAATAAAAAAAATTAACTTCAAACTGTGAAACAATTAAAAAGTAAAGTGAATGGCTCTGTCGGTATCATAAAGCTGCCATTATAGACAGCAGCATCTAAATAATAACGCTGTTCGTCCATTCCTATATTTTAATTTTTCGGAATGAAACTTCCTAAGTTTTGGCTAAAATGATTCTTTTGTGGATCCATATGAATCGATATAATGATTCCATATCATGTATTGAACAGGAGAGGGAAAGGTACATTCATACGAAAGCAAAATAGGCGAAAAAATAGAAAGAAGGATGAAGGTGCATGAACGTTTTTGAAGCTATACAGAAAAGACGTGAAATGACAAAGTTTCTAGATCAGCCTATACCAAATGAACGGTTGGAGCAAATTTTAGAAGCAGCTTATTTAGCCCCTTCTGGGAACAATCTGCCTTCCAGGGAGTTTATACTTATAACAAATCGTGAAAAGCTTGATGAATTGGCAAACGCCACGCCTTTTGTTTCTTGGTTGAAAGAGGCGAAAGCGGCCATAGCCGTTACAGGCTGCCCAGAAGTGAGCAAATATTGGTTGCAGGACGCCTCGATCGCATGCGGTTTTATATGGCTGACTGCAACTGAATTAGGTTTAGGGGCTGCTTTTGGTGCGATATATCACTCACAGGATCAAGCAGAATCAAAAAAACGGGAAGATTTTGTCCGGACAGCCTTAAACATTCCATCAGACCGCCGCGTAGTTGCAATATTAGGTTTAGGTTATCCTGAAAAGGAACCGCCCGCAAAAGAAATGGTTCGGAAGGAATCTATTATTCATTATGAACGGTTTCAAACGTAATTACGTTTGCGGAAATTTTGAAAAACCTTTTTCCAAGCAACATATGTAAGGAAAAAGGTTATACGAGTGTCATAGCATTTTATGGAATTTTTTGAAAATCGAGCTTTTCCATAAACTCGACAAACGCTTTCACAAATTTCAGTTGGATCGATTCCTTGTGATAAAACATCCAAGTTTTTCTTAAAATGGGCTTCCCATTTTTCGATTTCAGATCGATTTTATAAATATCGTCGGCATCATCTAAAATCAAGCTTGGCAAAATAGCGTAACCTAATCCGTTCAACACCATTTTTTTGCACGTATCTGCTTTATCGACTTCGATGCTGATCAATGGTGGTTGGGAGTAATTCTCAAACCACCAATTGTCCACTGCCGTTTTTAGCAAGGGATCCGTCCGGTAATCAATTCTCGGCAAATTTGGAAGCTCCCGGAGATCTATTTTGTCTTTAGAAGCAATACAAATGGATTCCTCAAATAGTAATCGTTTTTGATCGTTCCAGCTGTAAGCTCCTTTTACGAAAGCGACATGGACTTCGTGGCTGTGGATCAAATGGGCTATCTCGCTGCTCGAGCCTGTCAGGACCTTAAATTCAATGTCGGGATACTCGTTTTTAAAAAGCTTTAAAAGACCGGGGAGTTTATAATCTGTAAAGTAATTGGAAACCCCTAATCTTAATGTGCCGGTTACTCGGTTCTCCATGTTCACAACATTTTCTTTTATTTTTTGTATTCTCAGCAGCATTTGATTCGCACATTTCGCTAAATATTCTCCTTGCGGGGTAAATTCAACTCCCCGCCTTCCTCGATGAACAATCTGTACACCGAATTCCTTTTCAATTTGCTGAAGCCGGTTTGTTAAAGCTGGTTGAGAAATATATAAATTTTTTGCAGCTTTTGTAATGTTTTTTTCGTTGTAGAGAACTTTCAAAATAAGCCAGTCTCGATCATCCATCGTCATCACCTCTCTTTTTCCATCAATAATTTTTATAATCATGCATAGATTATTGATATTTTATTTATATCTAAAAAAAGTATACAATATGTTTGTAGCAAGTTCGAATGCCGCAAGATATTTTGTTTAGAAAGAAGGATTGAAATGATACGAACGAAAGGTTTCTTGCGCAATGTTTCGTTTATTTTATTCAGCAGTATTGGAGGATTGCTTTTATCTCTAACAGGCCTTTCCATCGGCTGGATGCTCGGAACATTGGTGATGGCAGGGGCTTTTTCATTTTGGAGCCATACCAATTCAACATCGTCCGATGACAAGTATGTTTTGCCCCGATTTTGGATGAATGCTGGGCAATTTATTTTGGCGATTGAATTAGGGCAAAAAATCAATTTGACAGTTATAGATATTTTTAGAGATCATTGGATGTCCATCATGACAATGCTTCTCTTGTCCATTGTTTTCTCGCTGCTGTCTGGACTCGTTTTGTGGAAGTTCAGTCATACAGATTTATTGACTAGTTTGTTCGGAACGGTGCCCGGGGGCTTGTCTGTTATACCAGGCATAGCAGAAGAAGTCGGGGGCAACATTGGTGTCGTCAGCATTATACAAACGATGCGGGTATTTTTAGTAGTGCTTGTGATCCCGTTTCTTGTTTCTTCATTTGCGGTCCATTCTGAGAAGCTTGAAGTTTCGAACAACCAATCAGCGTTCATTTTTCCTAGCTTGGAAATGGACGAAATGATTTGGACGGCAGTATTGGCACTAGGGGCATTGGCAGGGTATTACATTGGAAAGCGGCTGAAGTTCCCTGCACCTTGGCTCGTTGGCGGAATGCTTGGTGCTGCTAGTATTCAAGCAGCCGGCTCATCATTTGCAGGCCACAACTTGACTCCATGGTGGCCGAACATTTTGATCATAGCGGCGCAAGTTTTCATCGCTGCAAGCATCGGCTCGAAATTTCATAAAAAGATGTTTACAGGGCTAGGGAAAACAATGGCGGTTGCTTTATTCAGCACGATTGGTTTAATTCTTTCCTTGTTTATTTGCGCTTTTATTGTTTCAAAGCTGACTGGAATAACCTTTGTCACAGCAGTTCTTGCATTTGCGCCGGGCGGTATTACGGAGATGGCTACAACAGCCGCTGTACTTCATGAAGATTCAACATTTGTTGTGGTCGTTCAAGTACTGCGCATTGTGTTAGTATGCATCGCAGTACCTCCATTGATCAAACTGCTCCATCAAAGAAGATTGCGCAATAGAGCACATTCGCATGCAGCAAGAAATATTTGATTGACATTAGGAACTTAAGACATGAAGCTTTTCAAGACTGACAGCTTCAAGTAAAATGGTAAGCGATGAATCTAATAGAAAGAGTGGTTGAGATGAAATATTTTGTCGTATTATTGCCGATGAAAGATGAAGAAAAAAGCAAAGCGTTTCGGAATGATCACTTGAATTATTTAGAGCAGAAAGGAAAAGAAGGAAAAATATTTGCAAAAGGCAGATTTACCGACGGCACAGGCGGTATGGTGATTTATCGCGCCGGCTCTTTTGAAGAGGCCGAAAAGCTTGCGAAAGAAGATCCATATGTTGTGACTGGCGCTAGAGGGTATGAGATTCACGAATGGGAAATGGTCAGCGACGCAGTGCTCCCAAATTAAGATTTTGATAGGAAAGCCGTTGTAGAATGATAGAACATTTGAATCGGTGCTGTCCGTTAGTCTCTAAAATAAAGCCCTTAGAGAAAAAGAGCTGTTTTTCTCTAAGGGCTTTTGTATGTTTACGATTTTTCTCAAAAAAACAGTTCGCAGATGCCGGCTGCTTTCAATATGCTGTGGGCTGAAGGCACAATTCTGATAACATTTATATGCAAAAAACAATCATCAGAATTTTCTTGACTTATTTGTTATTATTATTGATAATGATAATAATAACATAAATAAAGGAGAAATTAACATGATTGAACAATTTATCAGCTTTCAAAGCTGCGGATATGAGTTAAAAGGAACGTTATCCGTGTTACAGAACAGCCAAAAAAAGCCGGCTATTCTCATTCTTTCCGGTTCTGGTCCGTTGAATCGCGACGGCAATGATGCAAAAGGAAAATTCCAGTTGAATATATATAAGCAATTGGCATCATTTCTTACTTCTTTAGGATTTATCGTGTTGCGATATGATAAAAGGGGAGTTGGTGAAAGCGGCGGCGATTATTTATCTGCAGGAATGTGGGATTTCGTCCGGGATGCAGCTAGCGCTGTACAATTTTTAAAACAACATCCGCTTGTTGATGAAAATCGGATCATTGCCTTGGGGCACAGTGAAGGAACAACATTGGCAGTTGCTTTAAACACCTTGGAGAAAATGGATGGGCTCATTCTTCTCTCAGGGGCAGGGGAGAGGCTGGAAGAAGCTTTAACGAGACAGAGAAAGCTTGTGTATGAAGCTTTAAGCAATGTAACAGGTTTAAAAGGAAAAATGATCCGCATGTTTAACATCGAGCAAAAAAACGAAAAAAAGGCGAATGCCCTTTTTGAAAAAATCATGCAATCTGATCAAGATGTGATCAAAGTTGGTTTTCAAAAAATAAATGCTAAATGGTTTCGGGAGCATTTGCAATACGATGTGCTCGAAGATTTGAAAAAAATAGAATGCCCTGTTTTGGCCATTACCGGTGACAAGGACGTTCAAGCTGATCCGGAAAAGCTCAACCGCCTCCCCGCTATAGTGAAAGGGGAGTTGGAATATTATATGATTCAAAATATGGATCATTTATTGAAAAAACAAGAAGATGAGATTAATATGTTGAAAATGAAAAAAAATTATATCAAAAATGCGGATCAACCGCTTCACGAAGAGCTTTTCGACCATTTGAAAAATTGGTTGAACAAACGGTACAATGAGGTGTTTTCATGATTGAATCAAAAGCTGCTTTAATCTTGCATCCGGTACGGATTCGGATCATTCAAACATTGATCGGAAAACGCTTGACTGTGCAGGAAATAATGGAGTTTCTGCCGGAAGTTCCGCAAGCATCCTTGTACAGACATTTAAAAAAACTTGAAGAAGCAAAGCTGATTGAAATCGTTGAGAAAAGAAAGATAAGGGGAACAATAGAAAAAGTTTATGCCTTGCCGGATGAAACGATTGGGCTCGAAGACAGCGATTTGCAGCATATAAGCAGAGATGAACATTTGAACATATTTATGAGATTTATCGCCAATATTTTAGCGGATTATGAGAGATATTTACAACAAGAACAAATCGATCTCCTAAAAGATGGAGTGGGATTTCGGCAGGTTCGCTTTTATGCAAGCGACGAAGAGTTTTTTCAATTTGCTGAAACTGTCAACCGAGCGATGAAAAAGCTAATGGGAAACCAGCCTGCTCATAACCGAAAAAAAAGAATTTTTACATCTATCATCATGCCGGAAGCAGAAGAAAAATTAAAATAGTGCAGTTTTTTTTATCCGCTTTGATTGGAAATGAAAAGCTAATCAATATGGATCAAAACAGGAGGATTATGTTCTGAACGAGCTATAACTAGAAAAATTGGGGAAGCGATCTGATTGTTGCTTCGGAATTGTCATGGGGCTGTCCAGAAAGTCAAAATCCACTGAAAACGAAACATCATAAGCATTGATATATCAACGTTTCTAAAACATTAAAGGGGCGTCTATAAGCCGGAAAATCGACTTATTAGACTGCCCCATAAAGTTTCAAAATTAATGCATGTGGAGGAATTTATGTGGCGAGCTGGAAGAAAGTTCGGCTTGGTGAGATTGTTCAAATAAATCCTGAATCATTAACGAAACAATTTCCCTTTCAAATGATCGATTACATCGATATTTCGTCTGTTGGAACAGGCGAACTGAGGGAGACATCGCAATATTTGATTCATGAAGCGCCCAGCAGAGCAAAAAGGCTGGTTCGAGCAGGCGATACAATTCTTTCGACCGTCCGTCCGAATCGAAGATCCTTTTTGTTTTTAAAAAATCCGAAAGAAAATCAAGTTGTATCGACCGGTTTTGCGGTTCTTCGGCCTACGGAGCATATTCATCCGAGGTATGTGTATTACCTTATTTCCAATCAATCTTTTACAGATTATTTAGTTTCTCAGGAACAGGGAGCTGCGTATCCGGCTGTCAGCATGGATTCTATTAAAAATGCGCTCGTATTGCTGCCGGACATGCGGACGCAAGAGAAGATTGCGGACATATTAGGAACAATTGATGATAAAATTGAACTGAATATCAAGATAAATAAAACGATCGATGAAACGATCATGACACTTTACAAATACTGGTTCATAGAGTTTGGGCCTTTTAAAGATAGAGGGTTCGAAATTTCTGAATTGGGAATGATTCCGAAAGGATGGAAGGCAGGAACATTAGGTGAAGTTATAGAATTACAAAATGGATATGCTTTTAAAAGCAAGGAATGGAAATGTGAAGGCATACCTGTAATAAAAATAAAAAATATTGTCCCGCCTTTCATCAACAAAGAAGATGCAGCATATGTAGATCCATCTTTATTCCATCGATTAGATCGTTTCAAAATTACACAAGGAGATCTGCTCATTGGGCTAACAGGCGCTGAAATCGGGAAATGCGGCATTTACTATTTTGAAGAACCCGCATTATTAAATCAACGTGTCGGCAAATTTTATTCTAGCGTGCACGAAATGAACACATTGCCATTTGTCTATGCCATAACTAAATTGCCGGATTTCCGCCAAAAAATTTTAGATCGGTCTACTGGATCTGCACAGCCGAATGTCAGCGCGGATGAGATAAAAAAAATGAAAATTGTGCTTCCGCCGGATGATATTTTAAAAAAATTTATACGTTTCACCAGCAATTATTATGCGATGATGATACATAATGCCAATGAAAATGACCGGCTCAAAAAATTGCAAAACGCTTTGCTGCCCCGGCTTTTATCAGGGGAGATGGATGTATTAGATGCTGAAAAGCATGTTGCTAACATGATGTAAAATGATAAATAAGTTCCAAAAGAGGGGGATTGTCCCCCCCCTTTTTGGAATACTGCTACTTATCTTTCCAGTTCAATAGGAGATCCAGCATGTTTAGTATGAATTTTTGATCTTCAACCGGCCTTGCCTGAAGTTTTGTAATAATTTGCGACAAAGTATAATCTGGTTTTTTTGAATTTGGTTGAATAGATTTAAATAATTCCTCTAAAGAAACCTCAAGCGCCGTTGCGATTTTGTTAATACTTTCCAATGTTGCGTTTTTTTCACCTCTTTCTAATTGTCCAATATAAGTAGCATGTAGATTTGCTATATCTGCTAATTCTTCTTGACTCCACCCTTTCTGCTTGCGAAAATTTCGGATTCTTTCTCCGATTATTTGCTGTATTTTAGTCATGAACCGTCACTCCTTGGGGATAATAGTGATTCCTTTTTACAATCTACTATGAGAGTTAAGCCCCCAAGAGACTATTGATATTAAAAGTATTAAAATATATACTAAAAATATGAAATATAACATTAGACATTATCCGAAATAGGTCTATAGATAGACGTCTAGGAGGTTCTTCCATTGGTTAAATGGGAAATTAGAAGGATAAAAGAAATTATAGATAACAAATCATTTTGTCATTTTTTTCAACCTATTTATGAATTAAAAGAATCAAAAATATATGGATACGAAGCTTTGCTTCGCTGCAAATATTTTTCCGATCCGGAAATTTTGTTTCAAATCGCCCGTGAATGCGGTTTTTTATATGAACTGGATACTTGCTCCATTCACAATGCAATAACATCGATGGGAGACCTGCAGCAAAAGCTGTTTATTAACGTATTTCCATCGACGATTGTTCATCATTCTTTTACCCAATTTATAAAAAAAATAAACCTTTTTTTTCAGTCGACCGAAAAAGTAGTTTTTGAAATAAATGAAAGTGAAAAAATCGAAAATATTGAATTGTTGAAAAAAAATATTCAATTTTTAAAAGATGAAGGGTATAAAGTTGCCGTTGATGATTTCGGAAAAGGTGAAATATCGTTAGAAACCATTGTCGATTTAAACCCGCATTATATTAAAGTCGATCGTTCTTTAGGCCAAAATTTATATAATTCGGGCAAAAATCAAGATGTTATTAAAAAGCTTTTATTTCTTTGCGAACGTACCAATATGAAACTAGTTTTAGAAGGAATTGAGAAAAAAGAAGATTTAGACATGGCTAAAGCATTGGGGGTTCATTACGCTCAAGGATATTTATTAGGCGAGCCGAAGCCGATGAGGGAAAATACAAAAAAATAATTGCTGCTTATTCATAGTAAATGAATTAGAAAAATAAATTTTATCGGATCGAACATATAGACTATTTTCAGATTATTTTTGCTTCATTGACGTAAAAGAACCGCACTAAATGAACGATAAAATTAATGAAAACGCTTAAATAAAGGATTATCGGTTCATTATATTTTTGACCATATACGTTCGATGTTAGCTAAAAAAATACATATTTGACAATAAATGATTAATTAACTAAAAAAAGTATGTTTAGAGGCCGATAATTAAAATGTCAAGCAACCAATTTCGGATTTGGGGAGTGAAAATGGATGGAAATGAGTTCGTAACGCTTTTCTAAGAGGAAAGAACTAAGTCTTTAAAAAAATTATGGCATAACAAAGGGGTAATGATTTTCATGAAAAAGAAATTTCAATTCACGATACGTATGAAGCTAATGACCATTTCATTTCTATTATTAACGATTCCGTTAGTCATTTTAGGCTTGTTAAGCTATCAGAAAACAACTTCCAGTTTAAACAAGCTGGGGGAAAAGAACTTAAAAAATAGCGTCGAAATGACCATTGAGTTAATCGATGCGTTAAATAAAGAGGTTGAAAAGGGAACATTGTCTTTAGAAGAAGCGCAGGAACAGGTAAAAGTTGCGATATTGGGGGAAAAGAATGCTGACGGCAAACGGCCAATTAATAAAAATTTTGATTTAGGCGAAAACGGCTACCTGTATATTATCGATCAAAAAGGAACTCTTATTGCACATCCAGTTGTAGAAGGCAGACAAGGCTGGAATGACGAAGATTCCAAAGGCGTAAAATTCAATCAAAAAATGATTAAAACCGGAAATGAAGGTGGCGGTTTAACTTATTACGAATGGGCTTTGCCTGACAACGAAAATCGAATTGAAAAAAAAGTCGCCTATTCAAAAACTGATCCTCATTGGGGATGGGTTGTATGTGCGGGCACGTATTTAATGGATTTCAATCAGCCGGCTAAAGATCTTCTCGTTTTTTTAATGATTGTCATTGGCGCAACGATTGTGATTGGATTTTTCATCGTATGGCTGTTTTCAAACAGCATTTCCAAACCAATACACGCCGTATCTGAGCGCATGCATTTGCTGGCTAATGGAGATTTAACACAAGGTGAAATAAAAATCCGTTCGAAAGATGAAACACAAAATCTGGCACATGCCATAAATCAGCTGCAAAATAAACTGAAAGAAATGATTACAAACATTTCGAATGCTTCTGAAGTACTGACAAGCCACAGCGAGGAGATGACCCACTCTGCAAATGAAGTGAAGGCCGGATCAGAGCAGGTTTCAACCACCATGCAGGAATTGGCATCAGGCGCTGAAACGCAAGCAAGCAGCGCGAGCGACATGGCAGCAAAGATGGAGGTATTTGTCGAAAAAGTCCAAGATGCCAGCGAAAAAGGGGAGCATATTGAATCAGTCTCCAGAGAGGTGCTTGAAATTGCCGGCAAAGGTAATAAACTAATGATGTCTTCTACCGAACAAATGTCGAAAATTGACGAAATTTTTCAACAATCTGTTGATAAAGTGCTTGGTTTAAACGGACATTTGCAAAAAATTACAAAACTCGTATCAGTCATACAAGGAATTGCGGACCAAACGAATCTTCTAGCATTAAACGCAGCAATTGAAGCGGCAAGAGCAGGCGAAAACGGAAAAGGCTTTGCCGTAGTTGCAGATGAAGTAAGAAAGCTCGCTGAACAAGTTTCCGTCTCAATCTCAGACATAACAAGCATTGTCGACAATATCCAAAATGAATCAAAGAATGTAGTTGATGCTTTAAAGAGCGGCTATCAGGAGGTTGAACAAGGAACAGAGCAAATTAAAAATACAGGTGCAACATTTCAAACGATCAACAAAGCTGTTACGGACATGGTTCATCATATTCAAACAATTGCGAACAACTTGACGGAAATCGCTTCCAACAGCCGGGAAATGAACCGTTCCATCGAGGAAATAGCCTCGATCTCCGAGCAATCAGCAGCAGGTATTGAGCAAACCTCTGCGGCAGCCGAACAAACAAGCAGTTCTATGGAAGAAGTGGCGAACAGCTCCGAACAACTAGCGAAGCTAGCCGAAGAGCTGAATGAATTTGTACGGCAATTTAAGCTTTAGAAAATAGAAGAATGTGTTTGATTTTTTTGATATCAGAAGATGTTTTTGGGTGGGGATAAATGTCCTCACCTTAAACTTTTGAGCGATACATAGACCAACTCCCTGCAAAAAGGGGAATAAATGTTCAGTATTGCTGGCATTTAGAAGGGGAAGACAACTGGCATAAATGTCAGATCAAATGCAGACCTTTCTTTATTAGAAAGGAGGTCAGTCGTAAAAGTATATTTGATTAGAGATTAGTTCTTAGAGTGCACGAATTGCACAGTCTTTTTGAAAAAAACTTTTGTCTTATTGCTCAAATTCCCAATATTCCACATCACATTTTCTTCATTAAAACCGCCTTTTTGCTGCGTGAACGATAAATCTATTATAATCATATGTAGAAGTGGAAATAAAGAGAGAAGATTCTCCTCATACAAGCTCATGCAAACTTTCAAACAAGGCAAATCATTTCATTGAAACATCTTTTGGTTTGACAGCAAAAAAACTTTTAAAAGTTATGCGCCAGTTTAAGAAATGGTTCATTGAGAAAACGATTGTTTTAACACGAGTTAGTTTTGAGGTACTTTAAATAAGTTCAAATCTTTTCGAGAAAACGATCACTTTAATTTGAATTAGTTTGGTGATGAGGAGGTTTTTTCAATCAGTTTGTTTCATGCGAAAATGGTTCACTAAGGAAGGATGATTTCATGATCATAGATGAGTTTGACGTGTTTTTATTTGACCTGGACGGAGTGATTTACATAGGAGAAAATCCGCTTCCAGGGGCAGTTGAATCTTTGCGGCGCTTGCGTCAAGAAAAGAAAATGATTCGGTTTCTTACAAATGATCCTTGTACAACGAGAGAAAAAATTGCCGGACGGCTCAAGCGAATGGGGATTACAGCAAGTCCAGAGGAAATCATTACATCCGCTTGGTTGACAGCTCAATATTTGCGAAAACAAAATATTCGCAGTGCCTATGTGCTGGGGGACGATCATTTAAAGCACGAGTGCAGTCAAGCAGGAGTAATGGTTGTAAAGGGTGAAGAGGAGGCAGAAGCCGTTGTTGTCGGCTGGAGCGGCAATGTATCTTTGTACGATATTCAGGAAGCGGTAAAACAAATACATAATGGTGCGAAGTTTATTGCAACGAATGCCGATATGAGTTTCCCTACTTCGAAAGGTCCTTTGCCTGCAACAGGAGCTGTTGCTGAAATGATACGAGCATCAACCGGGAAAAAACCGTACATTGTCGGCAAACCGAATCCATTTATGTTCCAGAAAGCGATTGAATCGATTTCGTCTAAAGCAAAAGTGGTTATGATCGGTGATAACCCGTTAAATGATATATTAGGTGCTCATCAAGCAGGGATTCAAGCGATTTTAATTTCCAACGGGAAGAATGCACCGTTTCCATCTCCCGGGGATTACCGCAATCCGGATGCAGTGATCGGCAATTTGCAGTCTTTATTTGATGATCGTGTCAAAATTAAACAATGGAATACGCGTGATTTTGCATGGCCGGAGCGGATCGAAGCAGGAGTGGCGGGAATTATTTTTAATGAACAGCAGCAAGTTCTCCTATTAAAACGGTCGGATAACGGACTATGGGGCATTCCATCAGGGCATGTAGAGCCGGGAGAAAAGGTGGAAGAAGCAATTATAAGAGAAATTTATGAAGAAACAGGTCTTGAAGTGAAGGTAACCCGGTTGATCGGCATTTACTCAGATCCGGATTCACAAATTTTTTTATACCCAAATGGCGAAATCAGCCACTTTATTACAACCTGCTTTGAGTGCAAAATCATTGGAGGCACGCTGCGTCAAAAAACAGATGAAACGCTTGATGCACGGTTTTTCGCTCCAAACGATCTGCCGGAAAACCTTTTAACGATGCATCCGAGATGGCTGCAGGATGCATTGGAAAAAGAGCATGCTCCATATATACGATAAAAGCCGGAATACTGTTGGGGGAAAATTACGTCTTTTTCAAGTTTCGAGCAGAAGAACCTGAATCTCATTTTACACTGCTCCTAAAGCTAGAAACAAAAGGCTTATTAGGAAAGGCTGCTATTTTTCGGCAGCCTAGATAGTCATGCTAGGACTTTTGTTCATCTATTGTTTTTTTTAGAGAAAACTAGTTTTTGGCGGAAAACGAATAGGAAGATTTCTGATTTCTTTTACCGATTATTTCGATTTCCGCCATCGTTTCGCTTGAGATTTTTGAATTATTTTTAGCCGATTTTATCAAGCGTTCACATGTTTATATTTGCTTTTGTCGACGAATATGCATTCATTTGGGAGATGAATAACTCGCTTACGTATGTGATCTTCTATTAGGTTGGGAAAACTAGCAATTTTTTTGTTTTGATTATATATGTAAAATGATAAATAAATTTCGAATGAATCTTCCTGTATTTGTGCTTCGGTGAAAAACCAATTCCACTTTCTCTTTTCTTCGCTTATTGTCAATTTTACTTGATTAGCGAATGCTTGAACGCATAAATGACGGCTTGGGTGCGGTCTTGAACGCCCAGTTTGCTTAAAATGTTGCTGACGTGAACTTTGACGGTTTTTAATGAAATGAACAACTCATCTGCAATTTCTTGATTTGATTTCCCTTGAGCCATTAAAAGCAGCACTTCCATTTCTCGGTTTGTTAATTCTTCATGAGGATGGCGGTTTTGTTTTTTATTCATTCTTGCCATCATTTTCGTTGTCACTTCAGGCTCTAAGACAGATTGTCCCTGATATGTTGAACGGATCGCATCGGCGATTTCGTCTGCTTTTGAAGTTTTTAACATATAGCTGACAGCACCGGCTTCAAGGGCAGGGTAGACTTTTTCATCATCGAGAAAGCTTGTGACAATAATGATTTTTGCCTCTGGCCATTGATGAAGTATTTCTTTTGTCGCTTCAATCCCGTCCATTTCCGGCATGACGAGGTCCATTAAAATAATATCAGGCTTTAATTGTAAAGCTAGTTCAATGCATTTTTTGCCATTATCAGCCTCGCCGACGATTTCTATGTCAGGCTGGGACGATAAAAAAGCCGAAACGCCGATTCTTACCATTTCATGATCATCAACTAGTAATACTTTAATCATTTTTATCACCTTCATCTGTTAACAACGGTACTTTTATTTCCAATCTAGTTCCTTCATGAGGGACACTGACAATTTGCAATGTTCCGCCGATTTCGGCTGCACGTTCATACATGTTTTGCAAACCATATGCTCCTGATTTTGCCGATTGAACGTCAAATCCTACACCATCGTCGACAATCCGTAAAATGGCCATATTTTTCCGTTTGATCAGCAATACTTCAAGTGTATTCGCTTTGGCGTGGCGAAGAGTGTTTGACACCGATTCTTGCAAAATGCGGAATAAATGGTCTTCAATCCCTTTATCTAGAGGAAATTGCTCTGTCTTCCATTGGATGTTCATCGGCACCTTTTGCCGCAGCTCTGTGAGCAGTTCTTCAATTCCAGTTTGCAAAGATTTACCTTTTAAAGGGACAGGCCGCAAATGCAAAAGAAGAGCGCGCATTTCAAGCTGGGACTGCTGAATAATTTCTTCAACTAAATGGATTTGTTTGCTCGTTCCTTCATCGATTTTTTCCTTGTTTCCTTTAACAGCAGAAATGAGCATCGAGGCTGCAAACAAGTTTTGACTGACAGAGTCATGCAGCTCGCGTGCCAGCCTTTGCCTTTCTTGTGAAATGATTTCTTCCAATCTTTTTTCTTGTTCTTTTGCGTTTTCACCTGCAAGTTTTTGCGTTAATTTCGTCTGTTCAATGAGATGATGCTGCACTTGGTCAATTCGAAGGTTGATTTCATCTAATTCTTTAATGTTTATATGTTCATTTTGTTCAACCGTTTCTCCTTTTGTTATTTTTTTTAGTTTGTCTTCAATCTTGTGTAGTTTATCTTTAAAAGGAAGTCCGAATAGAATGCCGAAAAGCAAGCCGATGGCGCTGCTGATTACGAACGTGAAGAGGATAAACGGAATATCAAGAATTTTTTGTTTCCATAATAATGTCCAATTAGGAAACAGGAACGTAAGCAAAAGCGAAACAGTGAAAAATAAAAAAGTGACTACTGATGTTACTAAGCAGATAATAATTTGTCTTTGCAATACATTCATGTTCTTTTCACCTCTATTCTGCCAAAGGTTATAGAGGTGATAATTTTCACTTTTTGGGCAGATTCATGATAGTTTTTGGACTCATATCGAATTGTTTCGTTCCATACATTCGGTTCACTATAATCAAAAATGGAGTAGGAGCCGATGAAACCGGAATGGTGGACGGACACTTCCAGCTCGTAAGGAACAATTATTTCGATATTGCCGATAAGCTTTCGGATGACAATCACCGCTTCACCTTTCGGAAGAATCGTATAGTTTAAATCTATTACTGTATCGCCGATGCCTGTTTGAATGTTGACATCGTTCCATTTGTATATTTGTTCTTCGGTTCGCTGCGTTCCGAACAATCTGTTTTGAAAAAGAGGCGTTTTGGAAAATGTCTCTTCTTGCGAGAGGATTGGATCTGCTTCTTCAATTTTAGGAGACTTTTTAGCAGCTACCTGCTTGTTTTGAACATAGTGAAAAATAAAGTAAATGAAAACAGCAAATAGAAGCAGTCGGAATGTAAACATATTGAAAAAAGATAGAACGCCGCCAATTATTCCGATCCAAAATAACAATAATCCTGATTTTTTCGGCATTCTTTTTCTTCCAATATATACGCAAAAAATCATCATCATTAGGAAGAAAAGGGCCTCACCATTGAAAAATAAAAGCTCTGCGATGAATAAGATGATGCCAATGACGAAAATCCATTTTGTAAAATCTATTTTCGATTGATGAAACACGAGGCTCCTCTCCTTCCTATTAGTGTGAACATAAATATGGAAAGGCGTAGAGAACTACGCCCTTATAGCATAACAATTTACGTTAAGAATTTGAATCCGTTTCTTGATTTTTTAATTCTTTTTCAAGCTTTGCGATTCTTGCATCAAATGTTAATGTATCGTATCTGTTGTTGATTCGATTTTCCAGTTCATCAAGGTAATTCTCTATTTCAGCAAAGCGAACAAAATGGTTCTTTTCGGAATTATGCTGCTCAAGAACTTGGTTGATCCGGGAGTAGGCGCGTGCAATATTTTCTCGTCCCATCAGCTCCATGCGCTTTATATGCATATCTTTTAATTTATGTTTCATTTCTTCATATTTATGTTCTAAGTCAATGAGCTGTTTCGTTGCTTGTTCAAGCGCTTGTTTTAATTTTGATGCACGCTCCTCATACTGCTGCTGCTCGTTGATGGCAAATTGATGCAATTCTTCTTCTTGCGCTTTCAACGCAATTTCGGCTTGATATTTTCTTTTTTCTTTTAAGTGTTCAGCATGGTTGTATTCTCTTAACAGCTCTTGTTTTAATAATCGTTGGCGTTCGATTAGTTTTTGAACCTTTTCAACTTCCTTTTCACATTGGCGCAAATATTCATTTAATAGCGCAATTGGATTCCTTTGTTCCTGTTCATTCAATAAATCATGTAAATCGGCCATAATCACATTTTTTAATCTCGTAAATATGCTCATTTTTTCTCCTCCATTTATTGTCGTTTTAGTGATTCCCATTGGTTTTCAAAATTGGTGAATGGATCGTCTGACACATACGGATCATTCGATTTTTTCCAATTATTAAAAATGAGATAAAGCACATATGCGGCGATTAAACCGAGAATAGCTGGGACATTTGCAGCTGAAACAGATAGTGCAATCAGCCCGACAATCCCCCAAAACCATTTTTTTGATTTTTTGTCGGATTTCACAAATTGTTTAAACGAAAAGTATAGAACAAGCAAACTGATAAGAAGTCCGACGATTGAGCCGAGATTGGCGATTAAAACTATTGCGGCTATTGCACCTGCGATGAACAAACCGATTTTTTTCATAATTTGAATGACCTCCTTTCAATTTTCATCTTACCTTTTGTCGTCGCTGCTCATAACGAACCTGAGGCATATTTTGAACTACGACTTGAGGCGTATTTCGATTTCCTTTCAATGATTATGTTCTGCTTAGGATCATGGTTAGAAGGGAGGACGGGGCATGGGATACATTGATCAATCTGTATAAAAAGCACGCCATTATTGATTTAATGCGATATTACACCGTGATGAATTTGTTAATGATCTTGTTGCTTTTCTTCCTTAATCTAGCGGATGTGCCTTGGCATTTAATTTTATTCGCCTTGCTGCTCGGGTTGAATTTTTTGCTGATTGGTGCGTTATTGATTTTATTGGTCAAAAATGTTGAAATGGCGTTCGGATTCATTGCCATTTATACGGTTGTCGAATACGTGACAAACGGCGAACTTATACCATGGCCGCACTTTTTTTACAAATTCAACTCGATGGTTGACGGAAATAAAGCGTTTGTTTATGCAGCAAATATTTTGAGCATCGTGATCGCAAGCTTGATGATAAGAAGAAAATTAACGGAGTAGGAAAATTGTTTTAAAAAGCGGTTTGGGGAAATAACGCTCCAATTTTAAGGATTTTCATTGCTATGCAATTGAAAACATCTGTAAGGCCATTTGTGATTGACGTACACTTTGCTGTCGGCCAAAAAGGGGAGTAAGTATGCAGACAAGTTGTTAACCAGCTTTGAGTAGTAATCGATGAATTTCACACTGAACGTCAAAAGAAAACGGAATATGGAAAAAGACGCATGCAAATCGTCAAAATGATTACAAAATCAAATGAAAAATCCTGCCAAGCTGCTTCGGTTTTTGCAGATGATCGTTTGGCAGGAAAGATTTGAACTCTAAAGAGGGGGCATCCTTCTTCATGGGTTACACAGTTTTCCGCTCAATTAACCGAAAGGGGAGAGTCATCTTCTTATTTGTTTGCTCCCGTTTTTCTTTACAATGAATAATCGATTGCACCGCAAGCTTCCCCATTTTTTTTATTGGGATTTCAATAGTAGTGATTCCCATGATGTCGGCAATAGGCTGATTATCAAAGCTTAAGATGGCAATGTCTTGAGGAATCTTTATTTTATATTGTTCGGCACTTAATAAGATACCTGCTGCCACTTGATCGTTTGTAACAAAAAAGGCAGTCGGTTTTTTCTCTAAATGCTGAAGCTTTTCCATAAGCTGTTTGCCGTCAGTGATCGATAGGCATTTGTCGAAGATCCACTCGCTTCGAATCGGTTCGCCTAATTCCTTCATTTTTGTTTTATAGGCTTTTCTTCTTTTTTTACTGTTTGGCCCTTCCATTCGTCCTAAAGTAAATGCAATTTTCGTATGACCTTTCGAAATTAAATAGTCCAAACCAAACTGAAATGCCTGTTCATGCGGAATGCTCAAAGAAGGGAAATGGCTTTGGTCTGAATCTTCGCAAAGAACGATCGGTCCAGCATTTTTATATTCTTTCAATACATCAAAGGAAATGGCTCTTGAACAAAAAATGACACCATCCAATAAGGTTCCCCGCAACAATTCCAATGCTTCAAGCTCTTTTGCTGGTTCATAATTCGTTTGAAAGAGAACAAGCTGCAAATGATGCTTGATCGCTTCCTCCGAAATCCCTTCCACAATGCTGCTAAAATAAGGATGATCGATTTTAGGCAGGACGACGCCGATCAAATTTGAAAAGCCTTTAGACAAGTGGACTGCATGAATGTTCCGTTTATAGTTGATTTCTTCTATCACTTTTAAAACCGCTTCTTTTTTTTCGTCACTGACATATGGATGATTATTTAAAACTCTCGAAACCGTTGTAACAGAAACACCTGCAAGCTTTGCAATATCACGAATCGTTGCCATGAAATATCCCTTTCTTTTAAAAATCCTTGACCTGAAACGCGTTTCATACATTATGTTGATGTTGACAAAGAGATGAGTTTGAGGGGGGGGGAGGAATATGATGAAAGGATTACTTATTTTAATTGGCTTATGTCTTCTTGAAATCATCTTAGCAAAATTGGCGTTAAAAGACAAAGATGCTTTGTTAATGGATTTTGCTGAGTTCTTTGAATTAGATGATAAAAAAGAAGATCAGAAATGATACCTGTCCGGTTACGGTATTCAACTTCATTTGTCTACATTTGCTAAAGCCATACGGATTTACTAATATTAAATTGCAACGGTCATTCCGATCAGTCTGCAAAAAGCAATTTGCTTTTGCATGTTTTCGGTTTATCTGAAAGCAGCTGGCGGATGCCGGCTACTTTCAGGATGTTGCGTGTTCATCACCAATCTTAAATTGGACTGTGTTTGCCGAGCCATCACAAAAAAATTTATGGAACGGCCAATTGCCCTTGCTGCGGCCAGAACAACAATTTCTGTAACGATTTTGCGCGCAAGAGGAGAGGGAGGTTTCTCTTCGCATTCAAACGCTGCTCTTGCGATTGCTTTCATTTTGGTAAGGATGGTATTTTAGTGAATACGGAACGAAAAGAGATGAAAAATTCAACAGATCAGCTTTTTGACAATAAATGAAAGATTTGATAAAATTATTTTGAATTAAAAATAATTTAATTCGAGATATTTTAATTCGAAATAATGACCCGTTAAAATGATTGATTTACAAAAACGAATCGCGTAAAGAAAATAATAAAGGAGAATCAAAGATGAAAAAGAAAACAGCTGGAATTCATCATATTACTGCTATTGTCGGCCATCCGCAGGAAAATATTGATTTTTATGCTGGAGTTTTAGGGCTGAGGTTAGTTAAAAAAACTGTGAATTTCGATGATCCCGGCACGTACCATTTTTATTTCGGGGATAAAGAAGGAAAGCCAGGGACACTGATTACTTTCTTTCCTTGGCCTGATGCGTATCAAGGAAAAATCGGCAATGGTCAGGTGGGTGTAACTTCTTATGTGATACCAGAAGGTTCCATGAGCTTTTGGCAAGAAAGACTAGATAAATTTAGAATTCCGTTTACAATGACAGAACGGTTTGGTGAGTCACTGCTTGTATTTCAAGACCCGCACGGTTTGAACATTGAGCTAGTGGAACGAAAAGAAGGAGAATTAAATCAATGGGAATTTGGCCATGTCACCTCTGATGTTGCCATTAAAGGATTTGGCGGCGCCGTATTATATTCATCATTTCCTGAAAAAACGTCAGAGTTGTTGGAGAATATTTTTGGACTTCAACGAATTGGAAGGGAAGGAGATTTTATTCGTTTTCACTCTCCAAGTGAAATCGGCAATGTCGTTGATGTAAAATTTACTTCTTCCGGACGCGGCATCATGGGGGTTGGAACAGTCCATCATATCGCGCTTCGGGCAAAAGACGACAACGATCAATTAGAATGGAAAACATCTTTAGAATCAAATGGATTCAGGGTAACGCCAGTTCAGGATCGAAAGTATTTTCATTCTATTTATTTCAGAGAGCATGGTGAAATTTTGTTCGAAATTGCAACAGATCCTCCGGGTTTTGCAATTGATGAATCTTTAGATGCACTTGGAAAAGAATTAAAGCTTCCGGAGCGTTACGAAAAGTATCGGGAACGGTTGGAAAATAAGTTGATGCCAGTGGAAGTCCGTAACCTTGACGAATAAGAAAAGTAATGCTTAATAAACGCTGAGAAGGAGAAAAAACGATGAAACATATTTTTCAAAAAGGAAGCAATCCGGCTAAACCGACTCTCCTATTGCTGCATGGAACCGGCGGAAATGAGTTTGATCTTCTTCCCATTGCAGAAATTATTGATCCAGAAGCATCGATTTTAGCTGTGCGCGGAAATGTAATTGAAAATGGAATGCCGCGTTTTTTTAAAAGACTTGCCGAAGGAGTTTTTGATGAAGAAGATCTTGTTTTCCGGACAAAGGAATTAAACTCTTTTTTAGATGAAGCAGCACAAACATATCGATTTGATCGAAATTCTGTAATCGCAATCGGTTATTCCAACGGAGCAAATATAGCAGCCAGCCTTTTATTCCATTTTCGGGATGCGCTAAATGGAGCCATCTTGCATCACCCGATGGTGCCGAGAAGAGGGATGGATCTGCCGGATCTTTCAGGAAAAAACGTTTTTATTGCAGCTGGAAAGCGTGATCAAATTTGCTCTCCTGAAGAATCAATAGAGCTTAAAACATTTTTAGAAAATAACAACGCGAATGTGCACTTGCATTGGGAAAAAGGAGGACATGAGCTGACTTTATCAGAAGTTCAGGCAGCATCCAATTGGTACCGGCAGCTTTATCAAAAATAAGCTGTGAAAGATACCAATAAAAGCAAGTAAATTGGATCAAAATGTTGCCAGCAATCAATTAGCCGTCATTCCAAAATGTTTATAACAAAATGCGGAAGGAAATTGGGCGTGCTCTTTCATTTGTAAATGTTTGTCATTTTCAAGGCTCGTACATCATATATCAAAAGAGCTGTTTAATTCCACGCAAAGCGGATCAAAAATGATCCGTAATGCAAAAAGTTTCGTCAAAGTGCGGGAGTTCTTATATTTGAAAAAATGTTTATCAACTTTGAACCTTGTGCATCAAATATATTAACAGAGCTGCCGAATTCCACAAGATTTACAATAAAAAATCGTGAGCGTTCGGTGGATTTTATGAAATCAAGATAAGTATTCGCAAAATAAATGTTTTGACAGAGGCATTAATTTGCAATTTTTCAGTAATGCTTTATTCTGTTTTAATTAATTGATATAATTGCCGAAAAAAAGAATATCCTTCTAAATAAAAAGATTGAAAGTAAAGGACGGAATTGCTTTCAAGCAAACAGTGGGGCTGTCCGATGAGTTCCTAAAATGAAAGATTTTGAGAAATACAACTGTGAAGGACAAAAATAATGAAATAAAATTTATAAATGTTCTTTATAGAGGCAATGAAGTCCAACAAGAAGCGATTGTATGTGCTGAATGTCCGTCATAAAACTTTTGAAGAACCTAATGAAGAAAGAGAGCAAAAGAAAAGTCCTTCATAAGACTTCTGAAGGATATAAAAAGATTGAAAAAAATTGTATGTCCGATAAGTCTCTAAAATAATGCTCCCAAAAGTCAGTTAACCCTACTTTTGGGAGCCTCTTTATTTTGTTATTGCAGCAGGCTGCAATCGCTTAAGATATTTTTATGATGCTTTAGACAACCTCAAGAATTTGAACATAATGGAACAAACAATAAACAGTCGAGCAACTGCTGCTTGAAAATGAATAAAAGAATCCTTTCATAATTTCATTTATAAAGCCATAATAATATTTAATAGCTTATTAGTTAAAAAACTGATTTTTCTGATAGAATTTGTTATAATGTAAATGAAAGGAGTTGAAATATTGTGACAAAAAAGACTAGATTAGGCAAGACCGATATATATGTGAACCCAATCGGGCTTGGAACAAATGCTGTTGGCGGGCACAACATTTTTCCAAACCTTGACGATGAAACTGGGAAAGAAATCGTTCGTACAGCTTTGGATCATGGAATAAATTTTTTGGATACGGCATTTTATTACGGTCCTGAGCGTTCGGAAGAAATTATCGGTGAAGTCGTCAAGGAGTTTGGCCGTCGTGATGAAGTAGTCATTGCTACTAAAGGTGCTCACAAATTTGTAGACGGAAAAGTTGTTCTTGATAACTCTCCCGATTTCCTTCGCGAGTCGGTCGAGGGCAGCCTGAAACGCTTAAAAACGGATTACATAGATTTATATTACATTCATTTTCCGGACGAAACGACACCGAAGGATGAAGCTGTCGGTGAATTGAAGAAGCTTAAGGATGAAGGGAAAATTCGTGCGATCGGTGTATCGAACTTCTCGCTCGAACAATTAAAGGAAGCGAACAAAGATGGGTATGTCGATGTAATTCAGTCCGAATATAACTTATTTAAACGACAAGCAGAAAAAGATTTGCTTCCTTACACAGCGGAAAATGGAATATCGTTTATACCATATTTTCCACTTGCCTCAGGTCTATTAAGCGGAAAATATTCGAAAGATGCGAAGTTCAATGATTCACGTGCACAAAATCCTTTGTTTCAAGGGGAAGCATTTGCGCGTAATCTCGAAAAAGTCGAGCAATTGCGTCCAATCGCAGAAGCGAAAAATGCTGAAATTGCTCACGTTGTGCTAGCATGGTATTTAACGGTCGATTCCATCGATGCGATCATCCCTGGTGCGAAGAAGCCGGAACAGGTACTTGACAATTTAAAAACGTTAGATGTCCAGTTAACAAAGGAAGAAATAGAGAAAATCAGTCAGATTTTTCAATAATTTTGCAAAAAAGCTGTGATGGAAATATCCCATTCACAGCTTTTAATAGGACTTTCTCATTCGTCAGAACGTTTAGAGAAGAAGCAGGAGTGGTAATATGAGACGTGTTTGTGTTTTTGCAGGATCGAATCCGGGAACAAATCCTAAGTATAAAGAAGCAGCTATCAAACTAGGAGAAGAATTGGTAAAAAACAGGCTTGAGCTCGTATATGGAGGCTCCAGCATTGGTCTGATGGGAGTGATTGCAAACACCGTATTAGAGTTAGGAGGCACCGTATTGGGCGTTATGCCGACGAATTTATTTCAAGGAGAGGTTGTCCACAAGCATCTCACTCAGCTTTATGAAGTCAATGATATGCATGAGCGGAAAGCAAAAATGGGAGAGCTTTCAGATGCGTTCATTGCTCTTCCCGGAGGCTATGGTACTTTTGAGGAAATATTTGAAGCGGTTAGCTGGGGGCAGCTTGGGATTCATGAAAAGCCTGTGGCGTTGTTAAATATCGATGACTATTACACGCCGGTAAAACAGATGATTGAGAATGCGGTAGAGGGAGGCTTCATGCCTGAAACGCATAAACAGTTTATGATTTTTGCAGACAATCCCTCTATATTAATAGATAAACTTCGTGCGTACAAACCGCCTTTGAAGACAAATAAGTGGATCGAACTAGATCGATAAATGAAAATATCAGAACTTTACTTCGCCTTTAGCTTTCTGATCAGTTTGTCTAAAAATGACAAGCTGATCAGAAACGTCAATGTTTAGTCGTTTATGCTTTTTTCAAGAGCTTTCAGCTTATGTTCAAGCTGTTGAAGCGCATCATCAATTTGATTTGCATTTTTCTCTAAATAGATTGGTTCGCCAAATGCAACGACAGCTTTTTTCCCGGCAAAAAAATCTTTTAAACTTTTTGGACCATGATAGGTTGCAGGCAATATGGGAACGCCGGCTTTCATCGCAATTGTAACCGCGCCTCTTTTTAAAGGAACTTCCTCGTCTGTTCTTGTGCCGCTCGGGAAAATTCCAACAACTTTATTTTCTTTTAACAGTTTCAAAGGAATTTTTAGTGCGCTCGGTCCAGGATTTTCACGATTAACTGGAAAAGCATGCATCTTTTTCAAAAACCAACCTATGAGCGTGTTCTGAAACAATTCTTTTTTGGCCATATAATGGACATGAATTGGAAAAAGTGCTGCGGCGAGCAAGACTACATCTACCCAGCTACGATGAGAGCATGTAACAATAAAACGATGGTCTGCCGGAATATGCTGCTTGCCTTTGACTTCTAGCAAACTAAAAATTTTAATGATCAATATTGCAAGTTTTCCTGCTAAATGATAAATCATTTTGTTCCCCCCCGAATGACTTCCAGAAATATGTTTGCGTTGCAAAAGATCTGTATTTTCGGTTAGGGCGCATGTCGATTTTGTCTCCGTTCAGTTTAGCATTTTTACGCGATGCATGTAAAGTCGGTAGTACATCGTCAACGAATCGTCTTATCCAAAGTCAGTCAGTGAAAATACCGCCGTTTCATTGGAGGAAGGGCAGCCGTATTCGGTGTTTTTTAGATGAACAAGTATTTGTGCTGAAGGTTATTGGCGCTGGATAGAAGGAGCAACCATATCAATAATAAAATGCTTTAATTGGAAAAATCAATTTTAATAGCAGTTACTTTGTTTCTATAAATTTTATACTTGATGATACAAAATATTGAGAGTAAAGAAGAGAAGAAGCAGATAAACAAACATCAGTGCAATCTGTCTTTTTTATTTAAAAAGCAAGAGAGATAATCAATCCAGGCATCAGCGTAAAAAAATATGTAAGATAATCTGACATAAAACTTCAATTCTCTCATTGAATGGGATACACTGATAGGGAAAAATTTGATCCAATCGTGGAAATAAAGAAGAGTGAATTTGGATCGGTGTGATGTCAATTTCTATTCACTCAAGTTAAGATGGGGTATTATAGTGAGCATGATGAATCGCCAAAGCAGGGTAGGTAAAGCTTTAGCGATTATCATATATGTTTACTCACTATAAAGAATAAATGATGGAAATGACCATTTTTCTATCTTTTAAATGACTCCTTGTTCTACCATTGCATCAGCGACTTTTTTAAATCCTGCAATGTTAGCGCCGACGACAAGATTTCCGGAGCAGCCGTATTCATTTGCAGCGTTGACGCAATTTCGGTAAATGTTCTTCATGATATCACGTAATTTTGCGTCGACATCTTCAAAGCTCCAAGATAATCTTGCGCTGTTTTGAGCCATTTCTAATGCTGAAACAGCAACTCCGCCTGCGTTAGCAGCTTTTGCAGGTCCAAAAAGAATATTGTTTGATAAAAACACGTCGATCGCTTCTAATGTAGACGGCATGTTGGCGCCTTCTCCAACAGCTTTGAGTCCGTTGGAAACAAGGAGTTCAGCTGATTTTTTATCGATTTCATTTTGAGTAGCGCATGGGAGGGCAATATCGCACGGAATGGACCAAATTCCGGAACAGCCTTCATAATATTCTGCATGAGGATGTTCATTTACATATTCTTTAATTCTTTTTCTTTCAACTTCTTTTAACCTTCTAACCGTTTCAAGATTAATTCCATTTTTATCAAAAATGTAGCCATCAGAGTCGCTGCATGCGACAACTTTTGCACCTAATTGTGTTGCTTTTTCAATCGCATATATGGCAACGTTCCCAGAACCAGAGACAACAACTGTGCTTCCTTTGAAGCTTAATCCATGGTCTTTAAGCATTTCTTCAACAAAATAAACAGTTCCATACCCTGTCGCTTCGGTTCTCGCTAGGCTTCCGCCGTAACCAATGCCTTTTCCGGTTAACACCCCAGCTTCAAATCCGCCGCGTATTCTTTTATATTGGCCAAACAAGTATCCGATCTCTCTTGCGCCAACTCCAATATCACCGGCAGGAACGTCAATATCTGGTCCAATATGTTTGTAAAGCTCTGTCATAAAGCTTTGTGTAAATCTCATAATTTCCCCATCTGATTTACCTTTCGGATCAAAATCAGATCCGCCTTTTCCTCCGCCGATCGGCTGCCCAGTCAATGAATTTTTGAAGATTTGTTCAAATCCTAAAAATTTAATAATGCTGGCGTTGACGGTCGGGTGAAAGCGCAAGCCTCCTTTATATGGCCCAATTGCACTATTATATTGCACTCTAAATCCGCGGTTTACACGCACTTTTCCTTCGTCATCCACCCATGGAACGCGAAAAATGATCAATCTTTCCGGCTCAACAATTCTTTCAAGTATTCCGTGCTTTATATATGTAGGATGTTGAGCAAATACAGGCACAAGCGAGTCAAATATTTCTTTTACAGCTTGAAGAAACTCAGGCTCATTCGGATTTTTTTCTTGCACGGATTGAAATACTTCATTGACATATTGCTTTGCGTTTTCCAATTCACTTTGTTTCATAAGTAATTGATTCATAGCACCTCTCCTATACCTAAAATTTAAGCAGTTAGAAGAATTCAAACAATTCAGTAAATCATCCCGGCACTGGCTAAGGAAGCGAAATCTACAATAAAAAATTCTACAACAAAATAAATCAAAAAACAATGACTGTTGAGAATTGTTGCATAATAGCTTTGCATGCAGGCGCGGAGAAGGCGCCTGAAATTTGTTTCATTGAATCTAGCTTGTCTGCATACATATTGATTAGAAAACATTTTTAAAAATTTAACATCGCTAAGAGAGGGAATTTTGAAAATTTTATAAAAAGAAAAAGGATGCCTCACCTGTTTTGAGACATCGAATATTCAGTGTATGGAACGGTATAGCCCGATCACTTTTCCGAGTATTGTCACATTTTTTAAAATAATCGGTTCCATTGTTGGGTTTTCCGGCTGAAGCCGTATAAAGTCTTTTTCTTTGAAAAACCTTTTTACGGTCGCTTCATTGTCGTCTGTGAGCGCGACAACGATGTCGCCGTTATTGGCTGTTTGCTGCTGTCTGACAATAACTAAATCTCCGTCCAGAATGCCTGCTTCGATCATGCTTTCTCCGACTACTTCAAGCATGAAAAGTTGATCATCACCTGATGCAATATGATTCGGAAGCGGAAAATATTCTTCGATGTTTTCAACGGCAGTGATCGGAATACCAGCCGTCACTTTTCCGATGACCGGCACGTTGATCACATTGTTTGTTAGAAGGTGGCTGCCATCATCGTCCAAAATTTCAATGGCTCTCGGCTTTGTGGGGTCTCTTCTAATCAGTCCTTTGCTCTCAAGCTTTGCTAAATGCCCGTGAACAGTTGAACTGGAGGCAAGACCGACCGCTTCGCCGATTTCTCTTACAGAGGGAGGGTATCCTTTCTTTTTTACTTCCTCCTTAATGAAGTTCAAAATATCTTGTTGTCTCTTAGATAATTTTGTTGACATGTCAAGCACCTCAGTCATATCAATTTGTGTCGATTATAGCATGATTTTTCCAAAAAAGCAAACGTAAGTTCGAATATTTGCTTGACAGAAACATGTGTTCCCTTTTATACTTAAAAACAAAAAACCGAACAAATATTCTGTTTCAGGGGGCGGTTCTAAATGGATAAATTATCATGGTCTTACATCGTTTCTTTTTTCCTTGTCATCATGGCGGCAGTTTTGGCGATTTCGTATACTGGAGAAAGGGAAGAGCTCGATCATTATTTGGAGGTTCAAGTGAAGGAAGGGGACAGTTTGTGGAAAATCGCTGATGAATATAAAGAATATGACAATATGTCTCATTCAGAGTTTGTTAAATGGGTTCAGGAGCGAAACAATCTCCAAAGCCTTGTTGTAAAACCGGGGGAAACAATCGTCATTCCGATTGAAAAAAATAAATACTACAATGCTGAATATTTGGCAAACAAAGAATAACCGCAAGGAGCATTTAACATGAGAGCAGTCGTTTATGCAAGAGTCAGCACTGAAAAAGATGAGCAGGAAACATCTTTGAAAAGACAGAAGGACGAGCTGTTAAAGCTCGCAGCTGAAAACGGTATGGAAGTTGTTGAAGTGATAGAAGAAAAAGCGAGCGGGTATGATGTTGATCGTGAAGGGGTTTTTCAACTGCTGGAATTGATTGAGGAGAAAGAAATTGAAGCGGTATTAATACAGGATGAAACAAGAATTGGCAGAGGGAATGCCAAAATCGCCATTGTCCATTCCATTTTGAAACAAGGTGTGAAAATTTTCACCGCTGCCCATCGCGGGGAGATGGAACTGTCTGAATCAGACACGATGGTGCTTGAAATCATAGGAATTGTCGAAGAATATCAACGAAAAATTCATAATTTGAAAATAAAGCGGGGAATGTTGAGAGCTATACAAAATGGGTACAGGCCTGAAAAAAATTTAAAGAATAGAAATTCTTCCTATAAAAGAGAGCGAAAAGAAGTTCCGATCGAGGAGATTGACCGATTGCGGAAAAACGGCCTGACATTTTCAGAAATAGCGGCAACATTAAGAGGATTCGGCTATGACGTTTCAAAAGCTACTGTCCATCGCAGATATCAACAATTTTTGTCAGAAAAAGGAGAATCATAGCAATAATTGTTGTCATTAGTGGTCGCATTTAGTATGATAAAAGAGCGCGGCAAAAATATACAAGGGGTTCAGCTTATGATTTCAAAAGAAAAACTTAACCGTATTAATGAACTATCTAAAAAGTCTAAGTCAGAAGGATTGACGCAAGAGGAAAAGCTTGAGCAGCAGCAATTAAGGCAGGAATATTTAGAGTCGTTTCGTCGGGATTTTCAAAACACCTTAAAAAATGTTACAGTGATTGATCCGAAAGGTAATGATGTTACACCGGAAAAATTGAAAAAATTAAAAAATAAAAGGCTGCATTAATGGATGGGGTGTTGCCTTATTACAACAATAAAGATAAGATTATAAACTGAAAATACAGATGAGAGGATGATAATGGTGACTCATTCCATTCAAGATTTATCCATCATGACGATTCGAACATTATCCATTGACGCGATTGAAAAGGCGAATTCCGGACATCCTGGAATGCCAATGGGCGCCGCACCAATGGCTTATGCGCTGTGGACGAAATTTATGAACATTAACCCTGAAAACCCTAATTGGTTTAATCGAGATCGCTTTGTTTTATCTGCCGGACATGGGTCGATGCTGCTTTACAGCTTGCTTCATTTATCGGGTTATGATCTTTCCATGGATGATATTAAGTCGTTTCGTCAATGGGGAAGCAAAACACCTGGACATCCTGAATACGGACATACACCTGGCGTTGACGCAACAACTGGACCATTAGGCCAAGGAATAGCAATGGCCGTTGGAATGGCGATGGCAGAACGTCATTTAGCAGCTACATACAATAAAGAAGGATACAATATTGTTGATCATTACACATACGTCATTTGCGGTGACGGTGACTTAATGGAAGGGATTTCCTCTGAAGCAGCTTCCTTAGCTGGTCACTTGAAGCTTGGACGATTAATTGTTCTTTATGATTCGAATGATATTTCCCTAGATGGGGATTTAAATAAATCATTCTCAGAAAATGTAGAAGAGCGCTTTAAATCTATGGGCTGGCAAGTGCTGCGCGTTGAGGACGGCAACAACATTGAAGAGATTTCGAAAGCCATTGAAGAAGCCAAATTGGATGAACAACGACCGACATTAATTGAAGTAAAAACAACAATCGGATATGGTTCGCCGAATAAAGCAGGCACTTCTTCCGTTCATGGTTCGCCGTTAGGTCCAGAAGAGACAAAATTGACAAAAGAAGCCTATGCATGGACATTTGAAGAAGATTTCTATGTTCCAGCAGAAGTTTATGAGCATTTTGAGAAAAATGTAAAAGAACGTGGAAAGCAGAAAGAAATTGAATGGAATAATTTGTTTGAAAAGTATGAGAAAGAATATCCTGAACTTGCAAAAGAGTTAAAGGCAGCAATCAATGGTGAATTGCCAGAAAATTGGGATCAATCTTTACCTTTTTATGAAGAAGGAAAAAGCGTTGCAACCCGTTCTTCTTCTGGAGAAGTATTAAATGCAATAGCTGAAAAAGTTCCTTATTTCTTTGGGGGATCTGCAGACTTAGCTGGATCAAACAAAACGACAATAAAAGGTTCAGGAGACTTTTCTGCGGAAGATTACAGCGGACGAAACATTTGGTTTGGTGTCAGAGAGTTTGCCATGGGAGCAGCATTGAACGGTATGGCTCTGCATGGAGGTTTACGTGTTTTTGGCGGAACGTTCTTTGTTTTCTCTGACTATTTGCGGCCAGCGATTCGTTTAGCAGCATTAATGAATCTCCCTGTAACTTACGTGTTCACTCATGACAGCATAGCGGTTGGAGAAGACGGACCAACACATGAGCCGATTGAACAATTAGCTTCTTTGAGAGCAATGCCGAATCTTTCTGTCATTCGTCCAGCTGATGGAAATGAAACAAGAGCTGCGTGGAAGGCTGCGCTGGAATCTAAATCAACACCGACTGCATTAGTATTAACGCGCCAAAATTTAGAAACTATTAAAGGTACGAAAGAAAATGCTGAAGAAGGTGTTGCAAAAGGCGCTTATGTCATTTCACCGGCGAAATCGGATCAACCGGATGCTCTTCTACTTGCATCAGGTTCAGAAGTAGCATTAGCTATTAAAGCTCAACAAATTCTTGCATCCGATGGAATTGATGTGCAAGTCGTCAGCATGCCGTCATGGGACCGTTTTGAAAAGCAATCAAAAGATTATAAAGAATCAGTTCTTCCTAGCAGCGTAACGAAGCGTCTTGCGATCGAAATGGCATCTTCGCTTGGCTGGGAGCGCTATGTCGGATCTGAAGGTGAAATCTTAGCTATCGACAAGTTTGGAGCATCTGCACCTGGGGAAAAAATTATAAGCGAGTACGGTTTTACTGTTGAAAATGTTGTCGAAAAAGTAAAAGAATTAGTTCGGAAATAATCGCCAAAATTAGTGCCTCTATCCGCCACCATAAGACAAACCTTTTACATTCCTTGCTTTATAATAGCAAAAAAGGAATGTAACAATGAGGTGAGCGCATGAGGCACTTTTATTTGTATTTGATAAAAAAGGAATTTGCTGAGCATTTTTATCATAGGGAATCGAAAATTTTTCAGTTATATCAAGAATTTTTTTGGACAAGGAAAACGCATCCTATTTTTGAACAATTGGAAAGGCAAGTCAATTATATTTCAAGAGCCATTCCCATTTCAGAAATAGATTTGCTGCTTCAGTCATTCTTGTCTCACCGAAACCATTATCAAAAGGTATCATCGATTCACGCCATCCAAATGGAAAATCAAAAAGGACAAGCTACTATGGTTTTAAAGGAACGGTATATTGAAATGATTTGTACCGGCAGCTTTGACGGTGAGTTATTGTTTTTTGATATATTGGGAAAATTTGATCCTTATTTTTTTGCCATGGATTTTACAAATGAACGATACGGGTGGCTGAGTCCGATTAAAGAAAGAAAATTTGTCTAAAGTTGCGGAAATTTGCTAATGAAATATTGTATAATGTCATATGGTTTAGTACACTGTATGATAGACAACATGAAGGAGGAAATAAGATGGAACTTTGGCTGGCGATATTAATCGCTGTTCTGGCATTACTTGCCGGCGTAGCGCTAGGCTTTTTTATCGCTCGAAAGTATATGATGAATTATTTGAAGAAAAATCCACCTATTAACGAACAAATGTTGAAAATGATGATGATGCAAATGGGAATGAAACCGTCCCAGAAGAAAATCAATCAAATGATGAAAGCGATGCAAAATCAATTAAAATAATTTCGTTTCAGGCATTATTTAATGATTTTTCATTAAATTAGTTCATGATGACCAATCATATTTTTTGACATCATGTAATTTTTATCTATACTATTTAATATATGCGTTGTTTTATACGGAATTGTGAAGTAAGAATTAGTCTTTCCTTTCTCAAGGTAAGATTAATTCTTTTTTCGTTATAATAAGTTGTAAGAATATGGTATTCATGGCAGGAAGGTTCATTGTAATAATGTGCGGAAAATGTCAAACGTTCTTTTAAACATTTATTCAATGATCTGTTAGAATGGATGGAGGTAAATCTTTTGGAAGGAGCAGCAAAATGTCGGAAATTAATGTGTTTTTAGCATTTGGAGCAGGTTTTTTATCGTTTATTTCTCCGTGCAGCTTGCCTTTATATCCTGCTTTTTTATCGTATATAACTGGGGTATCGGTTAATGAGTTGAAAACTGAAAACGCTATGCTGCAAAAAAGAAGCTTATTACATACTTTCTTTTTTTTAGTTGGTTTTTCTGCCATTTTTATCGCAATGGGATTCGGCACATCCTTGATTGGAAACTTTTTCTTGAACTATCAAGATCTGATAAGACAAATAGGAGCGATCCTCATTATCTTTTTTGGACTTGTTATTCTCGGTGTTTTTCAACCTGATGTTTTAATGAAGGAAAGAAGGATTGAATTCAAAAATCGTCCAGCCGGATTTCTTGGATCTGTTCTGATTGGTATGGCGTTTGCAGCTGGATGGACTCCATGTACGGGCCCAATTCTTATGGTAGTAATCGGTTTAGCGGCAACCAATCCTAGTTCTGGAGTTCTGTATATGACAGCATATGTGCTAGGCTTTGCAGTACCGTTCTTTATTTTATCATTCTTCATCGGGCGGATGAATTGGATCAAAAAACATAATGTGAAAATCATGAAAATTGGAGGCATATTCATGATTTTCATGGGAATTCTGCTGTTTTTTGATTGGATGACTAAAATTATTAATTGGATGAACAAAATTCTTATATTTTTACCAACCGGGTTTTAATTTTTAGTCATTTAAGAGAAAAAAGAGATTTTTGACAATATTTTAAACCTCTTGGTACTTTTTTGTGACAGAAAGTAGTATAATATCAAAGGATTTAGTTTGCGAGGATAATTGAGGTGGAATTAATTTGAAAGCATTGATCGTTGACGATGCGAAATTTTTAAGGGAAACATTAAAGGACATTTTGAAAAAGCATAGTATTGAGGTTGTTGCAGAAGGGGAAAACGGCATCGAAGCGGTACAATTATACAAACAATTACAACCAGATGTATTAATCACAGATATCACAATGCCGAAAATGAACGGCATTGAGGCTATTACAAAAATTAAACAGGAATTTCCGGATGCGAAAATCATTATATGTTCGGCAATGGGACAGCAAAAAATGGTTATCGAAGCGATAGAAGCAGGAGCACTCGATTTTATTACAAAGCCTTTTGATGAAGATCGTGTGATGGAAGCCATCAAAAGAGTTATGAATTAGCCTTTTCATTTTGCTTTTTTTTCTATAATATTATTAAAGAAAGAAGCTGAAAATAAAAGGATGGTTCTGCATGGTCATTTGGTCTTCTATTACGGCTGTATTAATGGGCATTGTCGTAATTATGATCAGAACAAAGGCTGCTAAAAAGCCGGCGACAGCGAAAAAAATTATTTTGCCTCCGATCTTTATGAGCACTGGAGCCCTTATGTATTTATTTCCGCAATTCCGCATAACGCCGATGGAAATTTTGGAGGCGTTGACAGTCGGGCTGATTTTTTCGATTTTTTTAATAAAAACCTCTACTTTTGAAGTTCGGGGAGAAGAAATCTATTTAAAAAGGTCAAAAGCTTTTGTTTACATTTTGATTGGTCTGTTAGTTGTACGAATTCTGCTAAAATCTTATTTAAGCGCGTCTATCGATGTTGGCGAATTAAGCGGTATGTTCTGGCTGCTGGCTTTTGGAATGATTGTTCCTTGGAGAATTGCGATGTTCATTTCGTATAAAAAACTGAAAAATCAACTGAACGGAACGTAAAAAATACATATAGCTGCCGGCTGTTCAAAGCAGGTTACCGTTTATTCCATATAAATAAGCCTTTCGGGACAAATCCCCGAAAGGCTTATGTTTTTGTTTAAAAGAGTGCTTCATATTTGGAATAGTCGATATTTTTTTCTTTTAGTCTTTTAATTAAAAATTTATGGTCCCGTTTTGGAGTTGCGATAATATAGCCTCGAATGACTAAATCTTGCGTAATAGATGGAGCTTTTTCTTCTAATGCCAGTTGACCGATTTTTGCTGCGATTTTTTGTCTGGCAACATCGCGGAAAAGCTCTGGAACCGGTGCAACCAATTCTTCTAACAACGCCTTTTGTTCCTCTGACCATAAATGCCGAGTCTGTTGAATATAATACTCTTCCCAATCAAGTTCAGATTTTCCGTCTTCTTTCGGTAGCCGTTTCAAAAATTTGCGAAACATGAAGAAGCCGCCAATCGATAACATAGTTATAAGAAACACAACCCATATGAGAATAAACCATAAAAACCAGCCTTCAAGCATGAAATCACCCCCATCGCCTTAACATTTCCATTAATTCGTGCACTTCGGCGAAGTTGATGAAAACCGTTAAGGATTAATCGACTCATATGCATCTATCAATTCTTTTACAGCACGTCTCACAGCTTCTAATTTCTTTTTATGACGGCCGACAGAAAAGCAGTCATTAATTTCCGCGAAAACTTGGTATTCAACTGCATCACGGTAAATACTGATTTTAATATCGCCTGATTTGGAAGGATAAATTAACATTTCATATAAACGCCCGTTCATGACAGCCTCCAGACTTAAAAATTTTATATTATCAATATCTGTCATTTGCTGAAAAAAAGCTTCCATTTTCACCTTACTATATTTTATGATAGATTCCACTTTCATTTCAATCATTTGTCATCAACTTTTTATTATTAACAAAAACATTGTTCTAAATGAAAAATAGATATAACTTAAAAATTCGTCGTTAAAGAAAAACCATAAACGAAGGATTTCCGCAAGACATAATATGTAGAAAAGACGTGTATAAATTCAAAACTGCGGCAGTCCAGAAAGTCAAATTCTCATTGAAAACATAAACATCATTTCAACATTTCTATAAGATGAAAGGGGACGTCTATAAGCCGAAGAAAGACTTATGATATGCTTAAAAGCCATAGTATGACAAGAGTTGGACGTTGCATTGATAACGCAATGGAATCTTTTTGGGGAACCTTATAATGTGAAAGAGGGATATGAAACGTTTGAAGCGTTACAACAGACCATTAAGGAATATTCAGTTTTATAATAACGAACGTTATCAAAAAAATTAAACGGCTTAAGCCCATTAGAATGTAGAGCTCAAGCCGCTTAAAGCATTTTTATTATTTCCGCTGTCTACTTGGGGACATTTCAATTAAACATCCCCATTTTTTTATAAATCATGCTCCGAGTTATGTTTTTGGCGGCTATGATTTCGATTTTTTATTTTTTTCGATCCAGATAACGGCTCTGGCTGTCCCTTCCGATTTTGAACGTTTTGTTTTTGATCATTTTGTACTTGATCTTTTGCCATATACATCGCTCCTTAATATTTAATAGTAAAGAATAGCATTGTTATCTTTCGTCGTTTAGTTTGAATGATTTTGAAATCATTCATTCATTTTAGAATAAATTGATTTCTTGAAAAAAACACTATAGAAGATAAAAAAACGAAAGGAGTGCTATATTTGCCGTACCATAAAAATAAAAAACAAGCATTTGATGCAGTGCAACAAGGAATGGTGGAAGTTCATAAAGTACATGTCAATCTAACGAAAAACAGTTCTGATTATGGACATCAGCTAAAGCATCTTCGCCAGGAAATTAATGAGGCGTATGAACAAATTCAAAATGCATTGGAAGTTGCATCGGAAACGCAGAGAAAGCATTTAGAACAGTACAAGCGCGATTTAGATCGAATTGTGCAGGAAGTGAATTTGGATGAGACTTGAAAGCGGCGGAGATTCCGTCGTTTTTCACTATTTTTTCTCTTATACGAACGTTTTCATTAGCAAGAAAAATTATACTGAAAATATTTAAATTTTTTAGTGAAATAAGCATTTCTTATAATAATTGATAACATCATTGATATTTACTTATCATAAAAAGTATATTAAGATTTAAATGTGTGATGTTTAAAGTGGGGAGATATTCGGCATTTTTGTCGAAATTACGTTTAAAGGGGGATAAAATGACATGTCACAGCAACAGTTAGAGAAAAATGACGTTTTCCGTGCAAGAAAAAGCTTTTCAATTAACGGAAAAACGTACAACTACTATTCATTAAAAGCGCTAGAAGATGCAGGAATTGGTCAAGTTTCCCGTTTGCCTTATTCAATCAAAGTTCTTTTGGAATCAGTCCTGCGCCAAGTGGATGGACGAGTTATTACAAAAGAACATGTTGAAAACCTTGCGAAATGGGGAACAGATGAAATTAAAAATTTGGATGTTCCATTTAAACCATCTCGTGTCATTTTGCAAGACTTCACCGGCGTTCCTGCTGTCGTTGATTTAGCTTCATTAAGAAAAGCGATGGCTGACATGGGCGGAGATCCACAAAAAATCAATCCGGAAAAGCCTGTTGATCTTGTTATCGACCATTCTGTTCAAGTGGATCGTGCCGGAACAGATGATGCGCTGCAATATAACATGAATCTTGAATTCGAACGAAATGCTGAAAGATATAAATTTTTAAATTGGGCTCAAAAAGCATTTGACAACTACCGTGCTGTTCCGCCAGCAACAGGTATTGTCCACCAAGTAAACTTGGAATATTTAGCAAGCGTTGTCCATGCGGTTGAAGGTGAAAATGGAGAATACGAAACATATCCTGATACGTTAGTTGGAACAGACTCCCATACAACCATGATTAACGGACTCGGTGTTTTAGGTTGGGGTGTCGGCGGAATCGAAGCTGAAGCTGGAATGCTTGGACAGCCTTCCTATTTCCCTGTACCTGAAGTCATCGGAGTAAGACTTGTTGGCGAGCTGCCTAACGGAACAACAGCAACAGATTTAGCCCTTAAAGTAACTCAAGTACTGCGTCAAAAAGGCGTGGTAGGAAAATTTGTGGAGTTTTTCGGCCCTGGTGTTGCAAAGCTTCCGCTTGCTGACCGTGCTACTATTGCGAATATGGCGCCTGAATACGGAGCAACATGCGGATTTTTCCCTGTTGATAATGAATCGCTTGAATATTTGCGTTTAACTGGTCGAGATGAAGAGCATGTAAAAGTAGTGGAAACATATTGTAAAGAAAACGGTTTATTCTTCACGCCTGAAGCAGAGGATCCTATTTTTACGGATGTAGTTGAAATCGATCTTTCTCAAATTGAAGCAAATCTTTCCGGTCCGAAGCGTCCTCAAGATTTAATTCCTCTTTCAAAAATGAAAGAAGAATTTCATAGAGCTCTTACAGCTCCGCAAGGAAACCAAGGATTTGGCTTGCAGCCGGAAGAACTTAATAAGGAAGTAACGGTTGAATTTGCGAATGGCGAAAAAACAACAATGAAAACGGGTGCAGTCGTTATTGCGGCGATTACAAGCTGTACGAATACGTCAAACCCATATGTTTTAGTAGGCGCTGGTCTCGTTGCAAAAAAAGCTGTTGAAAAAGGATTGACTGTTCCGAAATATGTAAAAACATCATTAGCACCTGGTTCAAAAGTTGTAACCGGTTATCTTCAAAATTCTGGCTTAATGCCTTATCTTGAAAAATTAGGGTTTAACCTTGTCGGTTACGGATGTACAACTTGTATCGGGAACTCTGGACCGCTTGCAGATGAAATTGAAAAAGCGATCGCTGAAAATGATTTGCTCGTCACATCTGTTCTTTCCGGAAACCGGAACTTTGAAGGCCGTATTCATCCGCTCGTGAAAGGTAACTATTTAGCTTCACCGCCTCTAGTTGTTGCTTATGCATTAGCAGGGACTGTTGACATTGATTTACTGAATGATCCAATCGGAAAGGATCAAAACGGAAGCGATGTTTACTTTAAAGATATTTGGCCTTCAATGGAAGAAATTAATGAAGTTGTGAAACAAACTGTTACACCAGAATTATTCCGTAAAGAATATGAACGTGTATTTGATGATAACGAACGCTGGAATGCCATTGAAACAACAGATGAGCCATTATATCAATGGGACGAAGAGTCTACTTATATCCAAAATCCGCCATTCTTTGAAGGATTGTCTCCTGAGCCTGGTAAAGTAGAACCGTTGAAAGGGCTTCGCGTTGTTGGAAAATTCGGTGATTCTGTCACAACAGACCACATTTCTCCAGCAGGTGCGATTGGCAAAGATACTCCTGCAGGCCAATACTTGCTGTCTAAAGGTGTATCGCCAAGAGATTTCAACTCTTACGGTTCAAGACGCGGAAACCACGAAGTAATGATGAGAGGTACGTTTGCAAACATCCGCATTCGCAACCAAATTGCACCGGGAACTGAAGGCGGATATACAACGTACTGGCCGACAGGCGAAGTAATGTCTATTTATGACGCTTGCATGAAATATAAACAGGACGGAACAGGACTTGTTGTACTGGCAGGAAAAGATTACGGAATGGGAAGCTCTCGCGACTGGGCTGCTAAAGGAACGAACTTATTGGGAATCAAAACGGTTATCGCTGAAAGCTTCGAACGTATTCACCGTTCTAATCTTGTTCTTATGGGTGTTCTTCCGCTTCAGTTTAAAGAAGGCGAAAATGCGGAAACACTTGGTTTAACCGGTAAAGAAGTATTGGATGTTCACATTGATGAATCGGTAAAACCGCGCGATTACATCAAAGTAACGGCAACTGATGAGAACGGAAACAAAAAAGAGTTTGAAGTATTAGTTCGCTTTGACAGTGAAGTTGAAATTGATTACTACCGACATGGCGGAATTTTACAAATGGTATTAAGAGAAAGATTAAAAGGATAATAATTGAAAAAAAGCGGGAACTGTTCATAGTTCCCGTTATTTTTTGGCTAAAATTAGACAATTGATATGAAATACTGTTTTTTTTACAAAAATAATATATGATGAAGTTGGGCATCATTTCGAAATGCTATCGTATTGAATCAGAGGTGTTATGGTTTATGAAACAAAAGCTTGCTGTTTTTTTATTAATCGCATTAGCAGCGATTGCAGTATGGCAATGGATCAATTCCCAGAAGGAAACAGTCGGTTTAGAAATAGGAAACAAAGCTCCGAATTTTGAAGTGACGACTTTGGATGGAGAAAAGAAATCGCTTTCCGATTTTTATGGAAAAAAAGTACTTTTAAACTTTTGGGCCACTTGGTGTCCACCATGTAAAAAAGAAATGCCGATCATGCAAAAAATATATGAAAAGCATCAAGATGAAGTAACGATTGTCGCGGTTAACTTTACTGCCAGTGAGAAAAGTGCAAAAGATGTTGAAAATTTTGTTCAACAGGCTGGATTTACGTTTCCGATATTACTTGATCCAAAAAATAAAATGAACAGTGGATATAAAATTCTTACATATCCGACGTCATTTTTTCTTGATGAAAATGGAGTCATACAAGATAAAGTAGTGGGAGAATTAAATGAAAAAACGATAAAAGAAAAACTAAACCTGAAATAAAAAGACGCTGATTTCCTTTCGGGAATCAAAAAGAATCGGCTGACTTTGCCGATTTTTTCTTTTTGCAAAAGAAGAGTTTTTTTGAAACGTATGAAATTTTGCATTATTGGTTATATTGTCATTAAACATTCAAATTTTCAACGGGAAAGTGTCGGAATATTTTGTACAATAAAAGTAACAGAGAAAAGAAGTGAGGGATAAAAAATGAAAAAAACGAAAATTTCGTTTAAACAGCTTGTGTTGGAAAATAAGCAAAACTTGCTAAAAGACCGTGAAGCATTGAATGAAATTGAAGAAAGACTTGAAAAAAGGCTGGAAAAACGGCAATTGGAAAAATCGAGCTGATAGCAAACAGTCGTGTTTGACAGCATGTTTTCTGCTTTATTGGTAAACAATAAAAGCAGGAGGCGATTGTTTGATGACAAATTCAAATGATATCCAGTCTCATTTTAATCCGAATCATATCGGAACAAAACCGAGAGGATTCGGTGGAAACAAAGGGAAAAAAATGCAAAATAAGACGAATGAGCATCCTCAAGTGATTCAGACAAAAGGCGAGTAGGACATATGTCCACCGCCTTTTAATTTACATAATATAATTATGGTTCCATCATTTTTCTCCTTTTCATTGAGGAAACAGGTTCGTTTCATAATTTAACATCAAATGCACAAACTATATTTGAAATGGCGATAAAACAATTTTTCCCAGAAAGGAGAATATTTGATGCAAAATCGAACAAATCGTGATGACCGTTCCGACAATGTTGAAAAATTGCAGGAAATGGTACAAAATACGATTGAAAACATCGAAAGAGCAGAAGAAACATTAGAGTTTGCCAACGACAGAGAGCGTGAACAGATTGAGGCAAAAAATCGCCGCAGAGAAGAAAGCATTGAGGCGATGCGACAAGAAATTAAAGATGAAGCCCGTGAACGAAACTCCTAGCTTTCAATTTAGGTTGATAATTCCATTTTAGTTTTCGATTGCAAATAGAAATGTTATAATAAAATTGTTCATTGAAAATTTTTGCCTTCTAAATTCATTTGATGAACGGCCAACAATGGGACAAACTTTGTTGGACCGGCTTGAATAAAAAACAGACTCCGAAAAAAATTTAAGTAAGAAAGTTGAAAAGGCCTAAAATAGAAAGCCTGTATCACAGACGCTGATGCAGGCTTTTTCGATCGATTTCATTTTTTGCAAGGGAGAGAAGCTTATGTTTGTTTCATCAAAAGAAATAGAAGTTCGTTATGCGGAAACCGATCAAATGGGTGTCGTGTACCATGCCAATTATATTATATGGATGGAAGTTGGACGGACGAAGCTGATCCAAGATCTTGGCTTTTCGTATGCAGCGATGGAGAAAGACGGAATAATTTCCCCTGTCGTGGATATTCAAATCGAATATAAAAAACCGATTACATACGGTGAAAAGGCAATAATACATACGTGGATTGAGAAATATAACGGAATTAAAACAGTATATGGATACGAAATTTTCAATTCTCATGGCGAATTGGCAGCAAAAGGTTTTTCCAGCCATGTTTGCGTAAAAAAAGAAACGTTTCGCCCAGTTGTATTTAAGAAATTATATCCTGAATGGCACGAAGCATATGTAAAAGCGATGAAAGAGGAGAGATAAAGATTGGCCTTTGGAATCAAGAAAGAGGAGCTTGCTGAGTGGAAGAAAAAAGTGCGGAAAGGGGAAATCGCCTTTTTAACGCATTATTGGTATGATGAACGGTTTCCGGATTATCATTCTGTAACAAAGGTCGGATGCAGCAATATAAAGCATTTAATAGAATGGGGAAATGAAAACGGTTTGAAAATGGAGTGGATTCATCATCATAAAGATTTTCCGCATTTTGACCTGCTGGGGGAAAAACAAGTAGAAATCCTGCAAAAATATCAGCTAACCGATCATTTAAGAAAATTTAAATTGCTGAAAAAATAAAAGATTTGACGGGCATTTTGTGGAAGTCAGATTTGAGTAAAAAATGATGAGATGAAACAAGAAACCCAATCGGCAAATTAAATTTGCGGTTGGGTTCTTTACTGACTATAGCATGCTTCGTCTACTAGAACAGCTCTTTGACAAAGACTTGTTTTTCGACCTATAGCATACTTTCAATCGATTTGCTAATTTATAAGACGAACAACAGGTTCATGAATTTTTTCATCCAATTGAATGGTCACGTCATGATTGTCGAAATACCATAAATCATCATGTTCAACATAAAATGTGACCCCTAGTTTTTCGGCTTTTATTCCGATTTGATTTGGAGCTTCTTTTGCAATTCCAAGGGAAAATCCGCTTTGCACATGACCGCATCCGCCATATCGGACAAAGAAGCGGACTGCATCTCCCTCGTTTAACTCCAATTCTTCCTTGTACCATTTTGCTGCATCATCGGTAATATTTAGTTTCATTTTTGTCACTCCTAATATCAGCTTCCTGTTTACATTATATTACATGAAAAGCTTTCTTTCCATGAATAAACTCTACTGGATAGAGTTCGTCACTTCTTTCGTTTCCAACCATTGATGCATATGCTTCATCACTTTTTCATAGGCGTTTTTGTCGATTCGGTCCAGCAATTCAACATAATAATGATGATTTTTATTTTTGGTCACGTAGGTAGGGAGTAAACGCGGATTTTTCAAAGTCAGTGTCGTACCGTTAGCATCAGTCCGCTTAATTACATCAATCGAAAAAATCCCACCGATGTCTTTTCCATCTCCCTTTTGGCCAGACAAGAAGTTGCCTAACGAATACACAACGATACTCTTGTTTCCATTTTTTGCTTCCAGCCATTCGATCGGCTGCAATACATGAGGATGGTGACCGATGATTATGTCTGCTCCATGATCGACTAGCAGCTGTGCCCATTGTTTTTGAGCGTCGCTTGGAAAGGATTGATATTCTTCTCCCCAGTGCATGTTAACAATAGTTACATCAACTTGTCCATTTAGTGTGTCTAAATCCCTTTTCATTTTTTCTTCATCTATAAGGTTTACTAAATAAGGTTTATTTTTCGGAACTGGAATACCGTTTGTCCCATATGTATACGAAAGAAAGCCGATTTTCACCCCGTTGACCTGTTGAATTCTCCATGTATTGGCGTCCGCTTCGTTTTTAAAGCTCCCTACATACGGTAGCCCGATTTGTTCATAATGCTGAATCGCATTTAAAATACCTTTTTCCCCTTTATCTAAACTATGATTGTTTGCTGTTGAGACGAGATCAATGCCAGCATCTTTTAGCGCATCTGCCACTTCGAACGGGCTGTTAAACAACGGATAACTGGAGATTCCAAGTTCTGTTCCCCCAATGATCGATTCTTGGTTGGCGATGGCTAAGTCGCTTTTTGAGAGTAAAGGTTTTACTGTTGCAAACATTGGCTTAAAATTGTATGATTCGCTCCCGGTCCTCGCATCTTTAAAAAGCTGGCTATGTATGAGAACATCACCTATTGCAGAAACAGTGACGAGCGATTCGGTCGGCTCCACTTTTTTGGGAGCAGCTTGTATAGATTGTGGCGAATCATCCACATTTTCTTTTTTTACCGCGTTTTGCTCATTCGCCTGACCTTTGCTGCCGCATCCTGAAAAAAGCATCAAACAAATAATTGCGAATATTAAGAAAACCTTTCTCATAAAACCCTCCTTAAATACTGTTTTTACTATCATAAACGTTTTGTCGGAAAAAATAAACTATTGTCTAATTTTGTTTATATGTTAGATTTCCTAACATACTTTTTCGAAAAATTATGGAAAATGAATTGACATTAAAATAAAACGGGTGTAAAAATAGAGATATACTTCTTATGTTATTTTTTATAACACAATTAAGAAGAAATAATTACATGGGAGGTTGTGCTATGGACTCATTAACGTTAATGAACAGTTTATGGGTGATGCTGGGAGCTATTTTGGTCATCTTTATGCAAGCAGGATTTATATTGCTCGAAGCGGGTTCTACACGAATGAAAAATGCCGGACATATTGCCGGAAAAACTGTTTTTACATTCGGAATTGCCTCCATTGTTTTCTGGGCAGTCGGCTATGGATTTATTTTTGGGAAGAACGGCAACTTTTTTGTAGGAATGTCTGACTTTTTTTATTCAGGATATGAAATAGATGGATTATCTCTTTCAACATCCGTCTTTTTTGTATTCCAGTTAGCCTTTGCCGGAGTTTCTCTCGCCATTGCCTTTGCTGGATTTGCGGAACGGGCAAAACTTTCAGTTTATTTAATTTTTTCTGTATTGTTTACCGCACTTGTTTATCCAGTTGTTGCTCATTGGATTTGGGGCGGAGGATGGCTGTCAGAACATGGAAAACAAGATTTTGCAGGTTCTACCGTTGTTCATTTGACAGGTGCAATGGCAGCTTTGGCTGCAACGATCTTGTTGAAGCCTCGGATCGGTAAATATAACAAAGATGGTTCTGTTAATAATATTTATGGACATAACCAAGTTTATACAGCTCTAGGCGTACTTATTTTATGGGTTGGCTGGTTCGGTTTCAATGCAGGAAGCACGATTACAGTTGAGGATGGATTTTTTGGATTTGTTGCTTTGAACACGAATTTAGCTGCCGGAGCAGGAGCCGTAAGCGCCTTGATCATTTCATGGATCGCTGGCGGAAAAGCTGATATACCGACAATGTTAAACGGAGCGCTTGCAGGATTGGTCGCCATTACCGCATCTTGTGCATTTGTCGACACATGGGCTGCTGTCGTAATCGGACTAATAGCTGGAATTCTTGTATATTTTAGTATGAAGTTTTTTGATAAAGTTAAAATTGATGATCCGATTTATTGTTTGTCTGTTCACGGAGTAGCTGGTGTTTGGGGCACTTTATCAACTGGATTTTTTGCAACCCCTGAATTAGCAACTATTGGTAACCCTGGATTGTTTTACGGCGGAGGCTTTACGCAGCTCGGCATTCAAGCATTGGGAGTGTTTACTTCAGGTTTATACGCCTTTGTTGTTTCATTCGTCATCTTAGCTGTGATGAAAAAATTGCTCAATGGCTTGCGGGTGACAGAAGAAGAAGAAATGATCGGTTTGGACTTAAGCGAGCACGGAGTTTATGGGTATCCGGAAGCATTTGAATCCAATGAACAAAAGCTTGGAAGCTAACCGCAAGAGCGTATGGATGATGTATCATCTGTACGCTTATTTATAAAAAAGGGGATTTTTATACACATGGGGAATCCTTACAAACAATTGAAGGAATGGCGCAACAGCCATTTGCAAAAAGCGAAAACAGTGACGGAATTAAACAGTATACACGATCAGGTTATGAAACAATCCTTCCATCTTTCTTTCGAGATTGTAAAAAAGAAATACGGCCCTGCGCCTTGTGAATTTACTTGGTTTTTAGTCGGAAGCGGCGGAAGAGGCGAGCAGGCGAAAATAAGCGATCAAGACCACGGACTCATTTTTCATTCCAATGAGAAAGAAGCTCTCGACTACTTTTTGTTGCTTGGAAAAGAAGTTTCATTCGGCTTGAACGTCATCGGTTATCCTTACTGCGAAGGAAATGTCATGTGTTCAACTTCTTTATGGTGCCGATCGGAACAAAGCTGGAGCAAGCAGATCAATAAATGGCTACAGGATGAAACATTTGATTCTATCCGCTATTTATTAATCTTTTTTGATGCGCGTATGATCATCGGACAATCCGAATCGATTCATCGACTGAAAAACCAGATTTTCCAATATATTCAATATAATCCTGATTTTCTCGGTCGATTGTTAAACAACACAATGCATGTCAAAAAAGGGGTGGGTATTTTTCATCAGCTGCTGCCTGAAACATACGGCCCTCATTCAGGCGCTATTGATTTAAAACAGGCCGGGTTATTGCCTTACATTAATTCTGTCCGCTTATTGGCGATCAAAGAACGATTGTTGGATACGTCTACGCTGTCAAGGTTTCAGCTTCTGATGAAGCAGGAGTATTTTCGTCATGTATTATCTCCATATCACACATATTTTCAAGAATTAGTAACGATTCATTTTAAAAATTCATTAAAAGCTAACACATATGATGAAGTTCATTACCTCTCTTTAAAGGATTTATCAAAAGAAGAAAAAGGAAGGCTAAAAAAAATCATTTTAGGCGGAAAAAAATTGATGAATGAAACGAAATCCATCATTGAAAAGGGCGTTAATCCATGAAACTTCCATCTTTTTTTCACTTGATGAAGCAATTTCAGGGGAAAATGCAATCTTCAGCATTTACAGGTCTTGAAACGAATCTTCAGCATGCAGCGTTTTTGCGGAAAATGGAACAAGACTTAAAGCGGGAGGAAAGCTTGTCAACTCCTCTTCAGGAGCTGGACGTTGTTGTGCTTGATTTGGAAACAACAGGTTTTTTTCCGGAAAAAGGGGATCAAATTCTTTCGATTGGAGCAGTTAAAGTTCACGGCATGCAGATTGAAGAAAAGCACACATTTTACTCTTTTGTTCAGTATGAAGGGGAAATTCCCGTTGATGTAAAAAAATTGACAGGAATTGTTGAAGAAGACGTAAGAGCTGCTCCCCCTATATCGGAAGTATTGATTCATTTCTATCAATTTGCAGAAAATCGGACGCTTGTCGCCCATCATGCCAATCATGAAAAAAATTTTCTTACAGAAGCTAATAAGGAGCATTTCCGCATTCCATTTAAACATCGGATTGTGGATACAGCCATGCTGTTCCAGCTCGTTCAGCGAGAACAAATTGCCGTAAGTTTAGATGAATGCTGCCGGTTTTTTTCCATCCCGGTCCAAAAGCGTCATCACGCCTTAGAAGATGCAAAAATGACAGCCGCGATCTGGTGTGAATATGTAAAAATGTTTGTTGAATCAGGCTATAAAACGTTGATGGATGTGTTTATCAAACTATCACAATTAAAACAAGGAGCGAGAAGATGAGTTCCCGCTCCTTTCTATTTTACAGCCATTTCACTTTTGGCTCTGTTTTATTTATGATCCTTTTAATATTGGCTCTGTGCCGATAGAAAACAAAGGTTGCGAGGATCGCGACAATGATCATTAAAGCCGCATCACCGGTAAAAATGGTATAAACTAACGTATACAGTGCTGTAACCATAGAGGATAAAGAAACATATTTTGATACATATAAAACAAGAAAAAATACAGCAAGCATAGATAAAAAGAGTAATGGGCTATAAAAAAGCAGCACCCCTCCGCTTGTCGCCACGGCTTTTCCGCCCCGAAAGCCTGCGAAAATTGGATACATATGTCCTACAGCAGCCACCATTCCTGCAATGAGCGTCCATGCTTGGTGAAGGTCGCCACTAAGCAATACGGGGAGGCTAGCTGCGAGAGTTCCTTTTAAAATGTCTGCAACCGTAACAAACAGCCCGGCTTTTTTTCCAAGCACTCGAAAAGTGTTGGTTGCACCTAAATTTCCGCTTCCATGTTCGCGAATATCAATGCCGTATCCAATTTTGCCAACGATAAGTCCAAAGGGGATGGAACCAATTAAATAAGCTAAGATAAGGACTAAGATTAATAGAAAAGACATAATGAAACTCCTTTATATTCATGATTCTATTATTATTGTACACAATTGATTCGATCAGGACTATATTTTGTTGATAAAAGCCGTTTTAAAACTTTGGTGTTCGACGCTTTTACAGTTATAATAAAAGAAACATTGGAAGGAGTGAACAAATTTTCATGCAAAATCCAAGTCTGGACGAAATCCGTGATATTTTAAAAAAAAGTAAACGAATCGCTGTTGTCGGCTTGTCCAACAATCCTGAAAGAGAATCTTACCAAGTTTCACAAGCGATGCAAAATGCGGGGTATGAGATTATTCCTGTCAATCCAATGATCGATGAAGCCTTGGGTGTCAAAGCAGTCTCATCCTTAAAAGAAATTGAAGGTCATGTGGATATTGTAAACGTTTTTAGACGTTCCGAGCATTTATTAGATGTTGCGAAAGAATTTTTAGAAATTGATGCCGATGTTTTTTGGGCTCAATTAGGCTGCGTTAACGAGGAAGCATATCAATTATTAAAAGAAAAAGGTTATCCCGTTATCATGGATATGTGTATAAAAGTAGCGCATGCGTTAACAAAATAACAAATGTTTCCCCCATCATCTTGATGGGTTCTTTTTTTGAAGAAAGGTTTGAAACATACAACATTTGAGTAATACAATAATATACGTTGCCGTGTAAGATTGCCAAACGCAGGGAAACCATGTAAAATACAGTTTACAAACATCTGTTCTTGTTTTTTGAAAGGAGTTATTTGTTTGTGGGAAAAGCAAAGATAATGGAATACAATGACGATGCGATTCAAGTATTGGAAGGATTGGAAGCAGTAAGGAAACGGCCGGGGATGTATATCGGCAGCACGGATGCTAGAGGATTGCATCATCTTGTATATGAAATTGTTGACAATTCTGTAGATGAAGCATTAGCAGGCTTCGGAGACCATATCATTGTCAAAATACATAAAGATGAAAGCATTTCTGTTGCTGATAAAGGAAGAGGAATGCCGACTGGCATGCATAAGCTTGGTAAGCCGACTCCGGAAGTAATTTTAACCGTGCTTCATGCAGGAGGAAAATTCGGGCAAGGCGGTTACAAAACAAGCGGCGGCTTGCACGGAGTAGGCGCTTCAGTCGTCAATGCTTTATCTGAGTGGCTTGAAGTGACGATTAAACGGGACGGATTTATTTACAAGCAAAGGTTCGAAAAGGGCGGGAAACCCGTTACGACATTAGAAAAGATAGGAGAAACAAAAGAAACCGGTACGACAGTCCATTTTAAACCAGATCCTCTCATCTTCAGCACTACGACTTTTCAATTTGACATATTGAGTGAACGATTGCGGGAGTCTGCATTCCTCCTAAAAGGATTAACAATTGATTTGATTGATGAACGGAACAATGTTCAAGAATCTTATTGTTATGAAAATGGGATCGAATCATTTGTCGCATATTTAAATGAAGGAAAAGAAACTCTTCATCCTGTTGTCTTTTTCGAAGGTGAGCAGCAAGGAATTGAAGTCGAATTTTCTTTCCAATTTAATGACGGCTACAGCGAAAACATTTTGTCGTTTGTCAACCATGTGAGAACAAAAGACGGCGGCACACATGAAGCAGGCGCCAAAACTGCCATGACAAGAGTGTTTAATGAATACGCACGAAAGACCGGTTTATTAAAAGAGAAAGACAAAAACTTGGAAGGTACAGATATTCGTGAAGGGCTATCGGCAATTATCTCCGTCCGAATCCCTGAAGGACTTTTGCAGTTTGAAGGGCAAACGAAAGGAAAACTCGGTACAACAGAGGCGAGATCTGCTGTTGACACAGTCATTTCGGAAAAATTATCTTATTTTTTAGAAGAGAATGCGGAGATCAGCACCCTCCTGATTAAAAAGGCGATAAAAGCGCAAGAAGCAAGAGAGGCGGCAAGAAAAGCGCGCGAAGAAGCAAGATCAGGAAAAAAACGAAAAAAATCTGAAATGTCTTTAAGCGGAAAGCTTACGCCTGCTCAATCACGGAATCCAAAGAAAAATGAATTGTTTCTTGTGGAGGGGGATTCTGCGGGAGGATCAGCGAAACAAGGTCGGGATAGAAGATTTCAGGCTGTTCTGCCTCTGCGCGGAAAAGTGATCAATACGGAGAAGGCGAAGCTGCAGGATATTTTTAAAAACGAAGAAATCAATACAATTATTCATGCAATCGGAGCTGGCGTCGGTGCTGATTTTAACATTGAAGATTGCAACTACGACAAAGTGATCATTATGACGGATGCTGATACGGATGGCGCCCACATCCAAGTGCTTTTATTGACTTTCTTCTATCGATATATGAAGCCGCTCATTCAGGCAGGGAAAGTCTATATTGCGCTTCCGCCTTTATATAAAGTAAGCAAAGGCAGCGGCAAATCCGAAGTCATCGAATACGCATGGAATGAGAAGGAGCTGTCCGCTGCCATTAAGAAGGTCGGCAAAGGCTACACAATCCAACGATACAAAGGGCTTGGAGAAATGAATGCGCCGCAGCTATGGGAGACGACGATGAATCCTGAAACACGCACTCTCATCCGCGTCCGGATTGATGATGCAGCAAGAGCGGAAAGAAGAGTGACAACCTTAATGGGTGACAAGGTTGAACCGCGTCGACAATGGATCGAAAAAAATGTGTCTTTTGGTATTGACGAAAATGACAACATGTTCGAAATTTAAAACAATGTGCTAGAGGAGGAGCAGCATGGAAGCTCAACAACGTTATGTCGATTTACCCCTTGAAGATGTGCTGGGCGACCGTTTTGGACGGTACAGCAAATACATTATTCAAGACCGCGCGCTTCCGGATGTTCGCGACGGGCTGAAGCCGGTGCAGCGGAGAATTTTATACGCGATGCTGATGGACGGAAATACGCATGATAAAGGATTTCGAAAAGCGGCCAAAACAGTCGGGAATGTTATCGGGAACTTCCATCCGCATGGAGATTCTTCTGTATATGAAGCGATGGTTCGGATGAGCCAGGAGTGGAAGGTTCGCAATGTTTTAGTGGAAATGCACGGAAACAACGGAAGCCTTGACGGCGATCCTCCTGCCGCCATGCGTTATACGGAAGCACGGCTGTCCAAACTTGCTTCCGAGCTTTTAAAAGATATTGAGAAAAATACAGTCGAGTTTGTACCGAATTTTGATGATACAACGAAAGAACCCGTCGTTCTCCCGGCGATGTTCCCAAACTTGCTTGTCAATGGTTCAACAGGGATTTCAGCCGGCTATGCAACTGATATTCCTCCGCATAATCTTGGCGAAGTCATTGATGCTGTGATTATGCGAATGAATCATCCGGATTGCACAGTTGAGGAATTAATGGAAGTGTTAAAAGGCCCTGATTTCCCGACTGGAGGAATCATTCAAGGAATCGACGAGATTAAAAAAGCATATAAAACAGGAAAAGGAAAAATTGTTGTTCGCGGCAAAGCGGAAATTGAAAAAATCCGAGGCGGAAAAGAGCAAATTGTCATTACAGAAATTCCGTATGAGGTCAATAAAGCAAATTTAGTAAAAAAAATAGATGACCTTAAGTACGAAAGAAAAGTGGACGGAATCGCCGAGGTGCGCGATGAAACGGACCGGACAGGTCTTCGCATCGTCATCGAACTGAAAAAAGATGCCGATGCTGAAGGAGTTTTAAATTACTTATATAAAAACACAGATTTGCAAGTTCCATATAACTTTAATATGGTTGCAATTCACCATCGGCATCCGAAATTATTAAGCCTGCCTGAATTGTTGGATGCTTACATCGAACACCGAAAGGAAGTCGTGATTAACCGATCGACTTTTGAACTCCAAAAAGCTCAAGAAAGGGAGCATGTCGTAAAGGGATTAATCAAAGCTCTATCCATCTTGGATGAAGTGATCGCTGTTATTCGTGCTTCAAAAGATAAACGGGATGCGAAAGATAATTTAATTAGTGAATTTGCATTTACTGAACCGCAGGCAGAGGCGATTGTCTCGTTGCAGCTGTACCGTCTGACAAACACTGATATTACAGCGTTGAAAGCGGAAGAAGAAGAGCTTGAGAAAAAAATCAAGGGGTTAACAAGCATTTTGGAGGATGAAAAAAAGCTTTCCAAAGTCATTCAATCCGAATTAAAACAATTGAAAAAAACATTTGCCGATGAGCGGCGGACGAAGATTGAGGCGGAAATTGAATCCATTACTATCAATATGGAATCCCTCATCGCAAGCGAGGATACAATTGTTACTGTGACAAAAGACGGCTATGTGAAACGTACGAGCTTGCGGTCGTATACAGCATCAAACGGAAAAGATTTCGGCATGAAGGATTCGGATCGACTGTTATGCCAGTATGAAATGAACACAACAGATGTTCTTCTCTTATTCACAAACAAAGGAAATTATTTATATTGTCCTGTTCACGAGCTTCCGGATATTCGCTGGAAGGATATTGGACAGCATATTTCAAGGACCATTCCGATTGATCAAGATGAACGGATTGTACAAGGCATTCCTTTAAAAAGTTTTGACGACGAGAAATTTTTCTTGTTTGTTACGAAAAAAGGCATGGTGAAGAAAACGGAAATTCGCCAATATAAAGCTCAGCGATACTCCAAGCCGCTTGTTGCGATCAATTTAAAAGACGACGATGAAGTGGTTGCGGTTCATATAACTGATGGAACAGGATTGATTTTGTTATCCACCCGTTTTGGATACGGTCTTTTATTTCACGAAGAAGAAGTGAATATTGTCGGCTCCCGTGCAGCAGGAGTCAAAGGCATCCAATTAAAGGAAGGCGATGCAGTCGTTTCTGGACTTGTGTTTGCTCAGAAACATGTTAACGATCAAAAGCTCGCCATTGTCACGCACAGAGGCGCTGTGAAAATGATCAATATCGGGGAAATCGAACGAACACAACGAGCCAGAAGAGGATCAATGCTGTACAGAGAGCTGAAAACAAACCCGCATCGGACAGCGGCCATCTTACTCGTCAACGGAAATGAGAATTTGGTATTGGAAACGGAGAAAGGTATCAGGGAAATAGTGCCTCTTTCCAATGTGAAGGTGACTGATCGATACAGCAACGGTTCCTTTTACATAGATAAAGAGGAGGCAGGAGAAGTCACTGATAGCTGGCTGGAAACGGAAGCATAAAAAATGATCACCCCTATCCGGATTTAGTGAGGATAGGGGTTTTTCACTCTATTTGCTTCATTGGCGGTTTAGGAGCGGGTTCTGAAAGAAAACCGTTTGGTCTCGATCAGACATATTATTCGGACACATTTCTAAACGTTGTTTGAAATTGCATATCATTTTGTTTTTTAAAAACGATTGCCAGAGATCTCTCATCTTTGTACAGAATCTAGATGGCGGATCGTTCAAGAGAGGATCAAGGAGAACTGGCACACTATGATTTGAAAGCGAGTGAGATGCTTTGGCCATTTCCCCAATGTCAAAAAAGGCTTTATGAAGAAAATAAAAGAAAACAGACTTGTTGGTACACTCTAGGCTTCGCAATCTAAATGCCATTTATTTGCGCTTTCAATGGGATTGATGAGAAAAATCCGAATTTTCATTCTCTTCTAAGCATGAAAAACAAAACAACGACCCATTTTTTTCGTCAATAGCCCCATTCAAAAAACCGTTTAGACAATGAATAGGTTTGCTGCACCTTATACAAAATCCTACAAATTCCTCCAATTTCCCTTCACTTCCTTTGTGATCGTAGTGGTGTAGTTGAAAAAAGTTGGATATAACTTATTATACTTATTATATCAGAAGAAAGATGTTTAAGTTATTCTTCTTTTGTGCCAAACAAGCAGAATATCAAAACAAGAAAAAGAGCGCTTCCAAAAAAGAAAGAAACCATATCGAAAGCCGCTTATTCAGCAACATCAGCGAAAATGACGTCACACACCGAGGCGCTTTTCGTTTTTAGCTTTCTATTCTCTGAAAAAAACTCTATTACGACGGCATGCCATGAAACTTTGCTTGTCAATAGCCTTAAGCTTCGTCCTTGATAAAACGTTTTAAGTTTTAATGGTTAGATCAAGGTCTGAACAGTCCGTTTCCGTGATGTTGAAATGGTGAAGAAAGAGGCGGGGGATCGCCGCCTCTTCCACCCGAAATTATTGAAGAATGCGTGGAAATAATACGTTATTTTCCAAATGAATATGTTCAAATAAGTCTGATTCCAAAGCTTCTAAACGATTGTAAACGAGTTGATATGTTCGGCAAGCCCCGTTCGGAAGGGTATAGTCATTTGTGATCCGCCTAATTTCTTTTATGATATCCCCTGTTTTATCATGTTCATTCGTAAGATCGGCAATCATTTTTTTCATTTTTTGTTCGTTTTCGCTTGTCGGCTGCTTCTCGAACTGGCTAATAAGCGGAAATACTTCAGACTCTTCTTTCCATAAATGTTGTTCTAGTTCCGTTTTTAATTCATTAAACAATTTATGAACCTTTATTAGATGTGGATGATTTCCGCCGTGGACTCGCATAACTTTTGTCACATAGGGACTAAGGTTTGGCAGTTCTTCCAACAAATAACGATGATGTTTATTTATGATATGGTCAATAAGTTCTGAGTATGTTGCTGTCAACCAATTTTTCTCTGTTTTTTCATCAGTTGCAGCATACAGATCCTGCAATTGACTCATTAATTCCTCAATCGCCACTCCCCGTTTATCGGCTGCTTCTTTTAAAGAGCGATCACCGCCGCAACAAAAATCAATTTTATTTTTTTTAAAAACATCGCTCGCTTTCGGAAGCATTGCGACAATTTCTCCAACTGTCGTATTTTCCGTAAATATTGTTTTCATTATTTTGCCCTCCCAATTTCATTGTTAAAAAGATAATACCGCAACTCGTTCTTTTCAATAGTGACAGGTGTCACTTTCCCGTTTAGTGTTGTGGCTATTTTGTGACAAAACGGAGAGGTATGCAACAAATCACAACGTAGCTAGTTTTTTTCACTATAATGGAATTTAGAAGAAATTGTTGATGAAAGGTGGATACATGATGGCAACCGTCAAGAAATTAGTGATTCCAAAACAGCATGGAGCCTGGGCAATGCTTGTTATACCATTTCTATTGGGGGCTTATATAGGAGGGTTCTCTTGGATTCATATTCCATTATTTATCGGCTGGTTATGTTTATATTTAGCAACATATCCGTTACTGATGGCTATGAAAAATAAGCGCAAGCCATTTTATATAAAGTGGTTTGCTCTTTATTTTGCCGCTGCTGCCGTTATACTGCTCTTTCCATTAATGTATAGATGGGAAATAATATATTTCGGAATGGCGATGACACCGTTTTTTTTAATAAATATTTATTATGGGAAAAAGAAAAAAGATCGTGCTTTTTTCAATGATCTAGCAGCAATCGCTGTTTTTTGCATTGGAGGTCTTGCCAGTTCTTTTATTGTAAGCGGAGAAATAACAAAAGAAACCTTCATCACCATAATGCTTTGTTTTTTATTTTTTGTGGGCAGCACTTTTTATGTCAAAACAATGATTCGGGAAAAAAACAATCCGAACTATAAATGGTTGTCATGGGGTTTTCATGTTTTCTTAATGATCGGCTTGGTCGCTACCGAGTATGCCGTTTTTATAATAGCTTATATTCCGAGTGTTATTCGAGCTGTTTATTTTTACGGAAAAAAAATGCCGATTTTAAAAATCGGTTTAATTGAAGTGGGTAATGCCGTATATTTTTGTTTTGCAATGTTTATGATCATCAATCTGTTCATGCTGCCGTAAGCGCATTTTCCCTTTACAGAAGGTTGATTGCCCAATGATCATTCGATTTTTTGGGGGGAGTAATGCCGATATATTTTTTTAAACGCTGTCAAGACAAAATTGGCCATGAAATTCCCCCGCATTCATCATGATGATTGCGGGGGGGGGACAGGCATTTTCACTTAAATTTTTAATATCAGGAAAAAAAGGCATTATCATTCTTTTTCAGTCTTCAACGGGATGTTGTTGCCGTCAACATCCTCCATCATTCCATCAATTGTGCCCTCCGTATATGTATCTCTTATTTGTTCCTGCGTTATGGCCAAACCTTGTTTTAGGTCGGATTCGCTGCCGCTCTTAAAAGGTTCATCATATGCTCCGAAGGTTGGGTTATTTTTCATTTTCTTGTCTTGACGTTTTGTGGACATTTCGTTTCCTCCATGAAAATTCGTTTTCCTTTATTATGATTCTTAATCGCTTCAAACATTCATCAAAAATAAGTTTTCTTTTTGGCGGCCGCTACATAAAGATTTCTTTCTCCAATTGTTCAGCATCAACCAAATAATATCCGTCGTCATCAACAAGAATAAGACCCTTCCGCTTCATCTGGTTAAGCGTTCTGCTAACGGTTTCACGGGAAGTTCCGATCATATTTGCCAATTCCCGATTCGTTAAATGGGTTGTCAAACGATAAAGTTTTCCTTGCGGCAGTGCATTCGTTTTTGTAAGCCGCAACAGCAACAATACGATTTGTTCATATGTATTATGAAGAATTTGCTCTTCTAACCGATTTTGCAAATCTATGATTTTTTCACTCATCACACGAAACAATTTGATGGACAATACCGGAAAGAGCATAAGCGTTTCCTCAAAATCTTTGATGGGAATGACAATTAATGTAGATTCTTCCATAACTTCTGCATGAGCAGGGTAAGATCCTTTGCAAAAAAATCCGGTATGTGGAAACATTTCTCCATTCTGCAAGATGGAAACGATTTGTTCTTTTCCATTTCTGTCCGTTTTATATATTTTAATCGTTCCTGAATGGATGAAATATACGTTTTCCAGCATGTCGCCTTGCATGAATACATACGATTTTGGTTGATAGGTACGTACTTGAGAGATAGCAACTATGGAAGTCAATTCTTCATCAGACAGTTCACGGAAAAGGGGAACGCTTCTTAATCTTTCAAACACCCAGCTATTTGTCATGGTATCACACCTTTTTTTCAACTTTGATTTTCGTTTCATATTATAGCGTTTCTTTACAAATGAGTCGTGTGATGTAAATCATAGTTACTAATAAAAATAAGGTGTCTAACATACTTAAGGTTTGGGGCAGACCACCTCATCCATTTGCGAATTACCGAAGCAATCGCGGGGAAGATCCGCAACAGCTGAACATTTGTCAAAAGAATGACTTTTTCGTAAAAATCATTTCTTCCCTTTTACCGGAAAGTGTGATGGCTTTCACTTCGAAAATTTCACCTTTTTATATGATGAGAAGAAGCAGAGATATTTTTCATTTTAAAGAAAGGAGTTTGTATGTGATGATGGATTATGACCAAAACCCTTTTATTGTCATTTGGGAGTTGACGAGAGCATGTCAATTAAATTGTTTGCATTGCCGAGCCGAGGCGCAATATCATCGTGATCCCCATGAGTTGACTTTTCAGGAAGGAAAAAAATTAATTGATGATATTTTTGCGATGAACCAGCCGCTATTAGTATTTACCGGCGGCGATCCATTAATGCGGCCGGATTTATTCGCTCTTGCCGAATATGCTATTGAAAAGGGATTGCGTGTTTCAATCACGCCGAGTGCAACTCCAAATGTAACAAAAGAAGTGATGCAGAGGGCAAAAAATATCGGGCTTTCCCGTTGGGCATTTAGTTTGGACGGCCCGAATGCGGAAATTCATGATCATTTTCGCGGCACAAAAGGTTCTTTCGATTTAACGATGCAAGGAATCAAATATTTGCATGAATTTAAGATTCCTGTTCAAATTAATACGGTTGTATCACGCTACAATGTTCATGTTCTTGAAGAAATGGCGGATTTTGTTGAAAAACTTGATTGCGTTCTTTGGAGCGTTTTTTTCCTCGTACCAACTGGAAGAGGAAAACAATCGGATATGATTTCTCCCGCCCAACATGAACAAGTTTTTCGTTGGTTATATGAAAAGAGCAAACGAGTACCATTTGATATTAAAACGACTGCCGGACAACATTACCGTCGTGTCGTCTTGCAAGCCAAAATGCGTGAACAGCAAATAGATGGAAAAGAAATCCATTATGAAGATATTTTGTTTAAAGGGGCTACAGGGGAAGTGGACGGACTCGGCCGTGCTCCGAAGGGAGTAAATGATGGCAACGGTTTTGTGTTTATTTCCCATATTGGCGATGTTTATCCGAGCGGATTGCTTCCAATCAAAGCGGGAAATGTAAGACAAACACCACTGGCCGATATTTACAGAACTTCACCAATATTTCAAAAATTGCGCAATCCAAATCTTTATAAAGGAAAATGCGGTGTTTGCGAATTTCGTTTTGTTTGCGGAGGCTCACGCTCAAGAGCGTATGCTGTGACAGGCGACTATTTGGAAAGTGAGCCTTATTGTGTATACATTCCTAAAGCGCTTCGCCAAAAACGGGAAGTTTAAACCGTTGGAAACGCAAGCGGTTTTTCAATTTGATTGAATGGGCAAAAATCGGAAAAACATTTTTGTTGAGGTGAAATTTTAACAATTATTTGGCAATCAATAATTATATGATAAAGTTCACAAACATTCCCCGCCTATTTTTATGGTACAGATGATGGCACCATTCATCTGTTTAGGAGGGGGATTTTGGTGAAACAAAAAGCATTACTGCCAGTCACCACTTTAGCCATGACATTTGCATTTGCCGTATGGCGAATTTTATCTCCGTTAGCAAGTACGTTCCAAGATATTTATAACCTGATAGCAACATAAAAAAGCATCTAAGTTGCCAACCCGTCTTGCAAGGTTCTGTCATGCGAATTCCACTCGGAATTTACTGACCGGTATGGCCGACGGTAAATGTATTCTTTGCTTTTACTGTTTTTAATTGTCCCATAGTTGGCGTCAGTTTTGCCAATTCTTACGGAATGACAATATTTTGAGCTTTTTCATTGGAATGGACGAAACGTCATTTGCGATTTCAGTTACATTTTTTTTGGTTGACACCTCCGGAAAAACAAGGAACAGCGATTATCCCCTGCAGGAAGACAGCATTTGTAAAAAGATTTTCCTGGAAGGGGATTTTTTTGGCTGGGAAACGATTAAACGAAAATTTTAAATGTGATGCCGTTTGTTTGGGAGCTGGAAGAAGAGCCAAAAACACCAAAATAATTGGGACTTCTTTCATAAAAAAGCTGTCCCTTTCAGGAAAGGAACAGTCTTTGAAAAACGTTTAGGAAAGGAACCCTAGCTGCCTTAATGCTTTTTCGCTCATTCTATCAGGGGACCAAGGCGGATTCCAAGTGATTTGGACATTTACGTCTTGAATGCCTTCAATATCACGCAACGCGCGTTTCACACCGCCTGCTATTGAGTCGTGCAACGGACAGCCGGGTGTAGTCAATGTCATTAAAATGAATGCAGTTCCGTCTTTTACTTCAATCTTATAGATCAGTCCTAAATCAACAACATTAATTCCCAATTCAGGATCTAAAACGTTTTGCAGTTTTTCCAAGATCTTTGCTTTTATTTCCATTGTAACATCACCCTTTATATTTCAGTAAATCGTTCCCTCATTTTTTTATTTCAGCAATACGGAGCCAATCGTACAGGCAAATAATCCAGAAAACAGCACCATTCCTCCTTGAGCAAGATAAAATAGACCAGTACTTGAAGAGGCAAGAGCAGCGATCATGCCGATAAGACTCGCAACAAATAAACAGCATTCCATCACAATCCATTTTTCATTTATCATTTGTTTCAAAGTCGGCACCGCTTCTTTGCCGATTTTTTTGCTATACCGGTGTGTCCACCATAGAAAAGGAACAATTTTATATAAGTAGCCAATGATGCTTAATACAATCCAGCCGAACAGATAACAGTAGATGATGATGGAAAAGATGCGGGAATGGATTTCACTTTGAAAAGAAAAACCGGCCGCCGCTATATGCAGGATGACTCCAAAAACAATGGCCAAAAGAGCAAACAGAAAAGGTTTATCCAGTTTTTTCTTCATCCTTTTCTTTAAAATGGCAAACATATGGTATGCAAACAACCCATATCCGACAGCCATCAATTGAAGCCCTGCTGATAACAACCGGTCATTTGCCGTTATAAAACTGATGAAAGTTAACACAAGACCGCTTATATAAAAAATGTAGACATATCGGGCCGTGTTCATTGAAAAATGATGCGCCAATGAAAACATCGGAACCATTTTGTAAGAAAATCCGAAGATAAGAAGTGTAAACCAGCCGGAAAATCCCAGCAATATATGTGCTTTGAAAATCAAATCATGATCGATTAATTGTCTGCCGCTCCAAAAATGATAGGCAAGCGTCAATCCGAGCCCGATCGTTAAGAGCAAACAAATGAGGGCAGTACCAACAAATAAAGTGATGACCGTTCTTTTCTTCTGTTTTTTTAATGTCATGAACATCTGCCATAAAAACATTACAATCCCGCAAGTAAGAAGCAAGCCTGAAAATATAGCCATTTGAATATTAAAGGCCAGGCTGATGCTAAAAGATAGTATTCCTAATGACGTGACGACCATTTGGATAAAAGCAAATGATTCATTCCATATCGGGGTTAAAAACACGACTGGAACAAGCTGATACATGGCCCCCATGGCTGTCATTAAAGCAAAGCCAATCACTAATAAATGGACAGCTGACAATACGACAGGAAGGCGCATTTCTCCGGTTGAAAGCTGACGAGTTGACAGAAATAAAAGAATTTGAGAAAGGAAAAACGCCAGCAAGCCAAAAATAATAAACGAAAAAGGGATTCGAATATTCGTTTCATAAGTATGATTAGCCGTCATCATCGTCATCCTTCTTTTCAATCGTTATTTCATAGCTTCCATCACTGCGCTTTTGCGTTTGATAGGTATAACCGAGATCGTCAAGCTGTTCAAATAAAAACATCGGGCGGCGGTCATTAATAATTTTCAACGCTTCTCCTTTTTTTAATTTTGCTAATGCCGTTAAAGTCCGCATCATCGGTTGTGGGGGCTCTAAGCCGCGATTATCCAGTATCATTTTTTCATTCCTCCGTTTTAACAAAGGTAATTTTCCAATGTTTATCCTCTATTTTTTCCGCTTGATAAGAAAACCCTTTTTTCTTCATGATAGGAAAAAGCGGAACAGGTTTAAACGGAGCGTGTAAAATAAATACATCTCCTTGTGCAAGAGGCTGAATGGCCGCCATGATTTTTTGAAACGGCTCTAATTTCTTCTTTAAATCTTCGCGAACATCTAATTCAACAGTTTTTCCCATCCATATTCTCCTTTCCATCTTTTTTATCAATATTCATCATAGTAAAAACAATTCCCGCAATTTGTGATTTGCTTCACTTCATCGTCATCACTTTTGAAAAGTTTATGAATAATTGATTCGTGATGCCGTATTGGCATATATCCTTCCAATTGAGGGAAGGGAAGATGTTGCAACATCATTAGAAAATGTTTCAGTTTTCAATGAAAGATCGGTACCATTTCGCTAAGGATATTGTTTTGCTTGAAATAGAAAGGAGAGTGTGTGTTTTTAAAGCGGAAACAGCTGATGGCATGTAGGGAAATTTATTTCTTTGCTAATACGGTCAGCGGCCATTGTGCGAAAAATACGTCTAACCCGGACAAAGCGCTATTGCAAAAAGATCATTCTAACATTGAAAGTATGTCATTGACATCAAAAAGATGGTTGCCTGAAAAGTGTGCTAGAAGAAAAAAGCGGGGCGTAAACCAAGTTAATGCCATTCTCGAAAACGATTGAGAAGTTGTTCATCTATTTAGGTAGCTGGTATTTTTTCATCTTATTGTAAAGTGTAACTTGTGAAATCCCTAATTCTCAGGAAGCTTCGGATTTGTTGCCGGCGGTTTTCTTTAATGATTTTTCTATCAGTTGTTTTTCGATAGTATCTTTTTTCAATCAACTTTGAGTTTTTTCGAGTCTGGACGGATTCTCGACAGGTGACCCGAAATGGAAAAAGCTAAGAAGATCCTGTTGATGGATGAACGGTTTTCTAATATAATAACCATTCTTTCCATCAAGTCGCCAAGCATTGGTACATTGTCCATTTGCCGAAATCGTAAAATATTTTTTGTGTATCTATTTTGCTTTCTCAATTCATTATATAGAGCCCCATCATGTTAGCCATAAAAAAAATGATAAATTGGCAAAATGTATTCCAAATAGGTTTCTTTTTCAGAAAATTTTTTTTACAATTAATTTAACCTTTTATGATCATTCGAATTTATGTGACAGAGATCTCATTCTATTGTTTATCTTGTCTGTAACATATGAAGAATGAATGTATAAGGAGAGGAAGATGTTGCGAGATCAATTAACCGCCCTTTATTGAATTTGCGCATTTCGGTGACAGACCGATGGAATTTTCGTTGTGTATTCTGTATGTTGAAATGGAAGGAAGACAGTATTCTTTTATAAAACGGGAATAACTAATGACGTTTCAAGAAATATATCGTTTGGTCAGCCCCTTTACGTTTAGGCATTCGAAAAATTCGTCTGACCGGAGGGACGAAAGGACATTGATGTACTAATATCGATGTTAAAAAATATTCAAGATCTTCAAGACGTTTCATTGACAATTAACGGATATTTTTAATATCATATGCCAAGCGTTTAAAAAAAGCGGGCATGAACCGGATCAATGTCAGTTTAGATGCTTTAAATAACGAAATTTTTTCTAAAATGAACGGAGGTAAAGCAAAGTCTGAGGAAATTGTTAGAGGAATTGAAGAAGCGGTTGCACAAGGTCTGGCCGTAAAGGTGAACATGGTTGTAAAAGGAATAAATGAGAGCGAAATTTTACCGATGGCTCGTTTTTTTGAAGAAAAAGGAATGACGATCCGCTTCATCGAATATATGGATGTCGAAACCTTAAACGGTTGGAAAATGGACGAAGTTTTGACGAGCAAAGAAGTTCATGATATGATTCACCAAGAAATACCTCTTAAACCAGTTCAGTCAACGTTTTTGGCGAGGTTCCTAAAAGGTATCGATACCGAGGTACGGATGTGGAAGGCGGTTTTATTTCTTCCTTATCAGGAGCTTTTTGTTATGATTGCACGCGAATGCGCTTATCAGCTGACGGTAAAAAGTATACATGCTATTTGCCTCAAACGGCGTTGATTTATTAGTTAAAATGCGAAAGGGAGCAAGCGGTGAAGAAATATTGGATGAGATCACCCGTGTTTGGCAGGCTCGGGACGATCGTTATTCCGAAGAAAGAGGAAGGATCAATGCTCTTTCTGCAAAAAGACGTGTGGAAAAGTCTTATATTGGCAGGTGAGGTGTGATTGATGAGTGTATCTGAACATCGCAGCAAGGCAAATGACCCTGTTCGCTGCAAAGTGATCACCGTTTCTGATACGAGAACGAAGGATACGGATAAAAGCGGTGCATTAATCATCGAATTATTAACGAGAGAACAAATGGAAATAATAGATTACGAGATTGTGAAAGATGAACGGGAAGCCATTCAATCTGCTGTGAAAGAGGCTTCTGACGAAATTGATGTTTTTTTATTGAACGGCGGGACTGGTTTTACAAAACGGGATGTGACGGTTGAAGCGGTAAAAGAATTGCTTGACAAAGAAATGGTTGGTTTTGGGGAATTGTTTCGTTATTTAAGCTATAAAGAAATTGGAAGCGCATCCATGCTTAGTCGAGCGCTTGCCGGTTCAATTGGACAAAAAGTCATTTTTTGCATGCCGGGATCGACAAATGCGGTTCGTCTTGCCATGGAAAAGCTGATTTTGCCGGAACTTCGCCATCTTGTTTGGGAGATGAATCGTCAGTGAACAAGATGATCGGGATTGTGCTGGCAGGAGGACAGTCGAAACGGTTTGGGCAACCGAAAGCATTTGCGAAAAGAAATGGAAAGGAATTTATTTTATATAGTATCGAAGCGCTGCAATGTATCACAAAAGACGTGGTTGTTGTCATACATCCTGAAATAGATACGAAATGGCTGCAAAGGAACCAGCTGACATATATTCAAGATCTCGAATTGTATCAAGGAAAAGGACCTCTTGCCGGCATTTATTCCGTTATGTCCCAATTCAAATCCGAATGGTATATCGTTTTACCTTGTGATACTCCTTTTATCAATGCGCATTTGTTGAAAAAATTGCAATTATACAGAAATGACGGTTGTGAAGCGATTGTTCCTAGTGTTCACGGAAATATTCAGCCATTGATCGCCATGTACCATCATCGAGTGAAGGAAAAAATACGATGGCACCTTGAACAAAATAAGTTAAGCATGAAGCATTTTCTTCCAAGTATTCATACTAGATATGTTGAGATCAATGATGATGATGCTTTCATCAATATTAATACAAAGGATGAATATGACCAGTATATTGTTCATAATAACCTTTTTCCTCAAGCCTCCTTTTCCAAAACAAAATAAATGTTCCTTGGTAGTATCGGGTGGGGGCAAGAAGGGTGGAAAGGAATGGGATCGTTGCGAAAGCCAATTCAAGTAGAGGAAGCAATCGACCGGGTGTTGGAAAAAAGCTATGAAGGTGAAATAGAGTATGTATCAATCGAAAACAGCTTTCATCGTGTGCTTGGTCAAGATATAACTGCTACAACGGATGTACCTGGATTTGATCGATCCCCTTATGACGGCTATGCTGTTTGGGCAGCATCGACCGAGGCCGCTTCAGCTTCCAATCCAGCAGTTTTGGAAGTCGTCGGGACTCAAGGAGCAGATTCTGTTTGGAAAGAATCTTTAAAACCTTTTCAAGCCGTTAAAATCATGACTGGCGCTGCCATTCCAGAAGGTGCAAATGCCGTCATCATGAAGGAATTAACACAGGAATTCAGAAAAGACGGAAAAACATATGTGCAAATAAAAAGAAAAGTTGAGGCAGGAGAAAACATCTCCCGCATCGGAGAAGATATGAAAAAGGGCAGTTTGCTTATCGAAAAAGGAACCGTGATCACTCCGGGAATATCCGCTGTTCTGGCAACGTTCGGGTATCATTACGTTCCGGTTATGAAGAGCCCAAAGGTTGTCGTCATAGCAACCGGGAGCGAATTGCTTGAAGTGTATAAACCGCTGGAAAAAGGAAAAATTCACAACAGCAATACTTATATGCTGCAGGCACAAATTTTCAGAGCTCACGGTGAACCGATTTTATACGGAATTGTGAAAGACACATTTCAAAATGTATTTCAAGCTGTTACAAAAGCAATGCAAATGGCCGACATTATCATCACAACAGGCGGAGTGTCAGTGGGCGATTTTGATTATATCCCAAAGGTGTACGAGCATCTTCAAGCCCAAGTTTTATTCAATAAAATCGGCATGCGTCCAGGGAGTGTTACCTCTGCAGCAGTTGTCGGCAACAAAATTTTGTTCGGCCTCTCAGGCAACCCTTCCGCTTGTTATGTCGGTTTTGAGCTGTTTGTCCGTCCGTATATAAGGGCGATGCTCGGACAAAAAAATTGTTATTTAAAACGAGCCCGGGCGATTTTAACGAAAGATTTTTTAAAGCCGAATCCGTTCACGCGCTTTGTGAGAGCAAAATTGTCCTTTCATGATGGAAAGCTAGTAGCTGATCCGATTGGAAGGGACAAATCAAATATTGTTTCATCCTTAATTCATACTAATAGTTTAATTGTTTTGCCTGGCGGAAGCAGAGGATTTCAAGCAGGCAGTGAAGTTAACGTGCTGTTAATCGAAGATGAAGAAGGAGCCTCCAGTTGGCTATGATGATTTTACAAGTGGTAGGGCATCAAAACAGCGGAAAAACTACGCTAATTGAAAAATGCATTAAAGAGCTGACCAATCATGGGATAAAAGTCGGTACTTTTAAACATCACGGTCATGGTGGAAAACCGGATATTCCAAAAAAAGATACGTATCGGCATTGGGAAGCTGGTGCTGTTGTTTCAGCGGTTCTAGGGGAAGAAACTTTGCTGTTGCAAGCTGAAATAAAAGCGAATGAACATTTTTCGAACATTATGGAACTTTACCGGCATTTTTCAATTGATGTATTGATTATCGAAGGATTGAAAAAAGCTCCATACCCGAAAATTGTCTGTATCCGTGATGAGAAAGATCTTCATCTGCTTGATTTATCAAATGTGATCGCATCGATTAGCTCGATCCCTTTGAAAGAAAAACATTCATTTTTTATTAAAGATGAAGATTTGTATATCAGCTGGATCGTGAACTATGTAAAGGAGAAGCTGTTGGAAATGAGACAATAATGCCATTTTATATTATATTTGGAGGGATAATTATGTTTCAAATTGTGAAAGAACCGATAGATGTTTCACGTGTCATCGAAGCTGTTGTGGATCGAAATGCCGGAGCTATCGTTACATTTATCGGAACTGTAAGGGAATTGACAAAAGGAAAAAAAACATTGTATTTAGAATATGAAGCATATGAATCGATGGCTCAAAAAAAACTGGAACAAATCGGAGCTGAAATTAAACAGCAGTTCCCGAATGCTAAGGTCGCCATTGTCCATCGTATCGGACGATTAGAAATTACGGATGCCGCGGTCGTTATCGCCGTATCTACTCCTCACCGCGCTGATGCTTATGAAGCAAACCGTTATGCAATCGAGCGGATTAAAGAAATGGTACCGATATGGAAGAAAGAGCATTGGGAGGATGGCTCATTGTGGATCGGCAATCAGCAAGAAACGATTTCTTATGAAAAAGGCATTCCAAAGGAGATGAAGTCATGATCCGAATTTTATTTTTCGCCCAACTAAAAGAGCAGCTGAATAAAAAGGAGATGACATTGCCATATCAAGAAATAACTGTTAAACAACTCCGCGAACGGTTGGAAAAAGAATATTCACTGCCCGCCCTATCCTCCGTCCTTTTTGCCATCAATGAAGAATTTGCTGCAGAAGATGACATCATTCGGGATGGGGATGTTGTCGCCCTTATTCCGCCGATGAGTGGAGGTTAAAAACATGAAGAAGCTGACTCACTTAAATGAGCAAGGAAGGGCAAAAATGGTAGATATTTCAGAGAAACAGGAAACAGTCCGTACTGCACATGCCATCTCAAGTATTCTTGTTTCAAAAGAAGTGTATGAAAAAATCACAAGCTCACAGGTCAAAAAAGGAGATGTTCTGTCAGTAGCGCAAGTAGCTGGAATTATGGCCGCCAAACGCACGGCTGACATCATTCCAATGTGCCATCCGATTGCTTTAAAAGCGGTGGATATTCAATTTGAATGGAAATGCGACGAAAACAAATATGAATTAATGATCCATTCATTTGTGAAAACAAAAGGAAGCACAGGGGTTGAAATGGAAGCATTAACTGCTGCGAGCGTCTGCGCCTTAACCGTGTATGATATGTGCAAAGCAATCGATAAAGGAATGGTCATCGGCCAAACATATTTAATGGAGAAAACAGGCGGCAAAAGCGGTGACTTCCGCCGTGAACTATAACTTTTATAGGTAATTGATCATTATAGAAAAGAATTTTTAGCTGCAGAAAGAAACTAGTTACCATGAAACCAATCAACTTACAATAAAAGGACGCCAAAATGCAAATAATTGATTTCTGCTGCTGAAAACTACAAGGAAAGAGACACTTTTGAAAAAAGCATGATCATATCAAATGTTTCGCAATCCGGGCTCTTGGAACTGGAAAAATTTCTAAGGAGCCCTGTACATATTTTTCATTCGGCATATAAGAGCTTCTTCATTATCATCGATGAAGGGCTGCATAAGCGTTGTGGACAACGAGCTTGTCGGGGTGTTCTCGTGCCGTCCTATAACCGCCTCGTTGCCGTCTGTTTTGATTTATGTCATTCTTTCTGAACGATTCAATCAGCTCTATTTCACAAGTTATTCTATTGTTTTAAAGAAAAAATTTTATCATATCGAGTTGAATGCTTTTGCATCCCGTTTTGCAAAAAAAGGCCAGGGGCTTATGAAGTGTCTAGAGCCCCAAAATTGTTGGATTGCTGAGGCAGATGGATAAAACGAAAGGTTAAGGACAAATTTTTTTTAAGCTCCTCTGATCATTTCTCCAAAGCAGGGAAGAAAACTGCTTCAAGACGCAAAATGTCGATCTTCATTAAGCCCTCATGATCAAAAGGCGTTTTCCTTTCAATAACATTGATTTTCCGCTTCGCAAAAAATTTTACAAAATGCTCCAAATACGTTAAAATTTCATTCAAAAAGCTTTTTTTACTTAAAACAAGAGGTATAAAATTCAAATTTTTTATCTTTTTTCCATTCCTTTGTTCCGACATTAAATGAAATAAAAAATTTTCAGTGGTTTGCTGCACGAAATAAAATAAATAAGAGTGCCAAGCTTTTTATAAAGAGAGAAGTGTTTAATAAGTATAATGGTTTGAATCATTTGCAACTTTATTCATAATCAAAACAGGGGATTTCGCTTTTTATGAAGAAAGGGCTGTTTTACATGTTTCACATCAAAAATTTACGATACAAAGATATTCTATACATTGACAAGTTGAAAATTGAAGAAAAACAAGTAACGTGCATCATTGGTCAAAGCGGGGGAGGAAAGACAACACTTTTAAAAATGCTCAATCACATGCTGTCGCCAGATCAAGGAGAAATTGTTTATAAAGGCCGGTCATTGTTTGAATGGAATCCAATCGCTTTAAGACGGGAAGTTGTGATGCTTTCACAGCAGCCAGTAATGTTTGAAGGAAATATTCGAGAGAATTTGAATTTCGGCAGAATTTTATCTGAAAAAGAGCCTCTTGACGATGAAAAGTTGAAAGAAGCACTAAAATTTGTGTGCTTGCAAAAAAAATTAGAGGATGACGTAGAACAATTGTCCGGCGGAGAAAAACAAAGACTTGCACTAGCCAGAATTTTTCTAATGGATCCAGAAGTTTTTTTATTAGACGAGCCAACCTCTGCGCTAGATAAAGGAACTGAAGAGAAAATCATGGATGCATTCATTCGTTATTCAAAGGAAAAAGAAAAAACGGTTATTATGGTAACACACTCAGATACAATACCAAAAACATATGCAGATAAAGTTATTACGATAAATAAACCAACAGGTGATAATCAATGAAGCAAGAAGTTATCAACATCGAATTTTGGAGGCTCTCGGCAGCATATTTATTTGTTCTTATTTTAATATTGCTTGTAAAAAAACGAGAAATTAAACGTGAAAAATTAATTGTCCTTTCAACTGCCAGGATGACGATTCAACTTGTGCTAGTCGGATACATATTGATGTATATTTTTAAAAATCCTTCACCTTGGATTGTTTTATTGGTGCTTTGTTTCATGGAATCGTTTGCCGTTTATAATATATTTAAACAGCTTCATAAGCCTTTATCGAAAAAATTGAAGCTGGTCATTGTGCTGTCAATGGTTATCGGCTCTCTCGTCAGCCTGTTGTATTTTAATCTAATCGTCATTCATTTTAAGCCTTGGTATGAACCTCAATACTTTATCCCGATTGCCGGAATGTTTATTGGAAATTCAATGATCGGTATAACGCTAGGCATGAAAGAAATGATCGAAAATTTTGCTACCCAAAAGAATTTGATTGAAGGGGCGCTCATGTTAGGTGCTAAACCCGATGCAGCAACAAAACCAATCGTAAACTCTGCATTTGATTCAGCTATTTTGCCGACTATCAATAACATGGTCGGTATGGGGATAGTGTTTTTGCCGGGAATGATGACAGGTCAAATCCTCGCAGGTACAAGCCCTTTAGTTGCAATCGAATATCAAATTGTGATTTTGATCGGCATTGCCGGAAGTGTAGGGATTTCATCTTTTTTATCACTGCAATTCGGCTACAAAACATTTTTTAATGATCGCTTCCAATTTATACCACAAAATGGAAAAGAGAAGTAAAAGAACGGCAAAGAGCGGCAATAATTCATTGATTTTGTCGCTCAAATCATGAGGATGAGGGTATGAGTGAAGTTTTTTTTAAAACATAAATATATTATGTAAACTTAGAAGGAGATGAATGAACAGACTTCGGGATATAGAACAAACAAAAATGAAGCGTTAATAAAAATAAATAAATCATAATCCAAAATATTAATCATGGAATGAATTTAAACACGCAGCAAATCATAACGATTTTTTAAGATCAATTTTTAAAGATCAATTAATGTAAATTGACAATTTAAAAAGAAATTCATTAAATGCAATTAAAATACAATTTGTTTCATTTTTTTATTCCGTCTCATCACAACAAGTAATCTCTTTAGTGAAACAAGATCCATTTATAACTTCCTATAATATATATTATGTAAACTAAAATTTGAAAAATATAAAGCAGCTATTGACTACTTAACTGCCCTTTCGTTAATTTTATAAAATTCTTCGCTAAATGATTTGTCACGTTTTAACCATGTATAATACGTTCCTAATGTAATTCAAGCAGTTTCACATGGCTCGATGAATGCAATAATTTTTTTTCGATATTCATCGATAAAAGCTTTTTTCTTTCTGCAACAGCATGTTTTGTCTTTAATTTTGCTTTTTGCAATGTTTCTGTATCCAAATTTTGATCCGGGAACACTTCAAATTTGCGTTTTAAGTACAATCCTTTGTCATGAGATAAATCCAGTCGTAAAATTCCTTAATGGTTTTTCGGCTGCTCATATATAAACGAATTAGTTAAGTTTACTTCAAATCCACATGCTTTTAAATGATTCTCCAATGCAGTTACAATAACTTTTCTATAAATCTCTATCACCAATGCAACAAGCATTTCAGAGGAATCTGAACTAGAAAAAAATTAATTTAAGTTATTATTGTTGATGTATTCACAATATTTATTTAATTATCTGGTTAAGAAAGTGAATATCGTTAAAAAGCAGTTAATTTAACAAACCGATCGACTTGATTTTCTTAGATTTCATGCATTAATATTCAACCCGCAAATTATAACACCGCGTTTTCCTATAAGAAAATCCGATTAGATGAATTATTATTCTAAATCATCATAATCATGAGGAGTACTTACAGCTAATTTATAACGATAATTTAAATTTCCTGGTTCTTTTTGATACAGTTCTTCATATAAGCGCAATGCTTCCACGTACTTTTTTCATGTTTAAGAAAATTCTTACTTTTTACTGCTGTTGCAAAGCTTTCATGGTGTGTATCCTTAATGGTACTCCTTCAAATTCGAGGATTTCTTCAGAGGGGTTCATTTGTGTCGTGAATTTATGAAGTTAGAATCTATTTGATTAATGCAATAGTGTTGCCTTAACCTTTTTTTCTTTTATTCGCAGGATGGTTGAGGTTCTTAACGAAAATTCCTTTCTGCATCTGGTTAGATAATTTATCTAACTTCTCCAACTTTTCGAATACAGATATGTCCCCTCCAATTGCTTTTCCAAACAACTCTTTTATGATATCCGTTTGGACATTCTTTTCATAAAGTTCTTCTGACCTTCTTCTTGAATACTTTGGTGATAGATGGGCTTCTACTGCTATCTTGAACATATTGAAATTGTAGAACGTGCAAATTTGAAACATTCGAAGAAATGGATTTTACTCCTTCTATCAGTAGAGCATTTTTTACATCATGAGCGTTTATTTTGAACGACGAAATGAACTTTTTATTTGGGAAAGTTTATTTTGTAAGTTTGCGTGATCACGTTTCATTTGACTAAGACGATTCGTTACAACTTTTTTTCCATATCCATGTGGTGCGGAGGCGATTAATATTACATTTTCTTTATAATTGTTCATTTGAGAGACCTCCTAACAGCATTTTGATAAAGTAACAATAAGAATATCCTTTTGATTCAAGTATAGCATTAAATATATTCTCTTGGTAAGCCTTCAGTTTATAATAATCCCACTCTCCTAGCAGGGGCAGATGAAAGCAAAATACATAAGTCTTTACCTTAAACAAGAAAAAAACTTAAAATTTGAGGGCTTCTTCCCTCAAGTGCCAAATCACAGAAAATCAATTATTCGGAACTTGTTAGCCTAATCAGCCTAAGTTCCGAATAATTTTTTGTGTCTACGAATTATCATAATTTTTTATACCCAATCAAATCAATGGTTATTCAGTACAGCTCAACTACCTATCTGAGAACTTCTTGCTTGAAATCGTTCAGTAAATACTGTGTCAAAGAAAATCTATTCGAAAACGACTTTATGATCAGAATCGATATTCCTAAAACGGATAGTAAGAACTGCAATAGTTGATTCGCTTTTTGTAGCAAGATAATGGCCGAAAATGGTCTTCTGATAATTGATGTTTTTTCCGTCCGTGCAATAATTTCATTTAAAGTTTCTCGTCTACTGATCGCCCCTTCTATTAAATGTAAATTATAAATGTAAATTAGCTAAATCTACTGCATGTTCTTCAAGAATTTCTCCGATAAAGTCATATTCAGACACTTGTTTTAATCACTACGCATATGTTCCTTCTATTAAGTAACCGAATAAATACCATTCTCTTTACGTGTACTAGGGGCAACTAGTTTAAAAATAAACACTTCTTTTGACCAATTCGATGAATTCGTTCCACCTGATGCACTAATCGGTTAGGTTCCAAGGAATATCATAATTTATCATTTGATTACTTCACTACCAGCATCAATAGCCAAGCATAATTTGTACGTCTCAACAGTAATCTTATTTCACTAATTTTTATTCCCGTCCGAGAAATATATTCTAGTATACTTTTTTCAGCAGTAAAAGCTTTATACAACCACAAATCAAAAAATCCATCTTTCAGTATTTGCGAAGTGATTTAATGTATAAATCTAAATAATGTTATATGGCCTTCTTAGTACCCGTGTCTATTCAACCTAATTAGTCTAAACATAATAAATGTACTTAGTTTTAATTATTTTTGAATTTCTTTCAAATGTTCTTCCGCATTCTCCTTTGTTACAACTTTTATTGGTGTAGGGATGCGTTTTTCAACTTTCTCTCCTTTAATAGCTTTGACAGCATTTTCTACTCCCATGTATCCCATATCGTATGGACTTTGGGCAACAGATGCAGCTAATTTCCCTTCACTAATTAATTTAGTTGCTTCCTCTCCCCCATTTACTCCAACAATTGGGATGTTAACTTTCTTTTGTTTTGTTGCACTTAAAGCGCCAATAGCCATATCATCGTTTGCTGCAAACACTCCAGCTAAGTCAGGATGGTTTTGTAAAACTGCATCAATGACGCCTGCTGCTTTAAATTTATCACTATCGGCTGGTTGTTGCGCTACAATGTTCATCCCTGCTTTTTCTAAAACCTCTTTTGCTCCCTTAATTCGCTCATCAGTTGCTAAATTACCTTTTGCCCCTTCAACTAATGCTACTTTGTCTCCTTTTTTTAACAAGGAGGCAAGATATTTTCCTCCTTCTTTACCTGCAGAATAATTGTCCGTTCCGATAAAGGTGACTTTATCCTTCCAATCTGCATCTGTGTCGATAAGAAGAACAGGAATATTTGCTGATTTAGCTAAATCAAATATATTTGATACAGTTGTTGGTTGAGACGGAGAGACGACAAGAGCATCAACGCCTTGACTAATAGCATTTTCTATCATGCTTACCTGTTCAATTACATCAGCTTCTGATGGTGGACCGATCACTTCTACATTAACCCCAAAATCTTCTCCAGCCTTTTTAGCTCCTGCCTCCACACTTTTCCAATAAGGATGACTTAATGTCTTTAAAACCACTTGTATTTTTAAATCTTTCTCTTCTCCAGATATATTCGCTTCACTTGATGGATTACTACAACCAATTAGTGTAAAAATAGTAAAACATAAAACTACTATAAATACTGATATTTTTTTCATATATATTCCCCCTTAACTAGTACTACTAAAAAAGTACCTTCAATTATTTTTGAAACGATAGTTTTTTATTAAGGCTATGTTAAAATCTAGCGTTGATTTTTTGCTCATTTAAATAAAATAAAATGAACATCTCCTCAATTTTCATTTCGTTTTTTTGACCATTTTTCACGAATGAGCCAAAGATTTTTTTAAAATCAACCTGGTTCTTTAGCAAAGCCTTTTATTAAAAAATTCGATTAATTCAACTAATATCAACAGTTTTACAAATTTTTTCTAAATACTCCCTTGTTCTCTTGGCAATTGGAAAGGGCTTCTCAAATGGTGCTGGATACATATCCTGTTCAACAATGGCCCAACCATTAAAATCAATGTCATGCAAGACTTTAAAAAACGCCTGCATGTCTACAACACCCAGTTCAGGTTCACACATAATGCCTTCACTAACAGCTTTGGCAAATGACCATCCTTCTTTTTGCATTTTTTCTCTTACCTTTAAATCACAATTTTTTATATGGAGATAAGGAATACGGTTGTGATGTTTGCGCATGAAATCAACAGGATCACCACCTGCATAAGCATGATGACCTGTATCTAGACAAAGATTGATGTCCGTATCATTTAAAAATCTTTCAATTTGTTCTTCTGTTTCAACATGGGTTTCTGCATGTGGATGAAATAAAACTTCAAGACCATACTTGGCTTTTGCGTGATTTTTGATTTGATTGATGTTATGAATGAACTTATCCCATTCACCATTTTTTAATACTTGAGGTCGAATGAGTTCGCCGGTAAAAAGATCCGTATAACAGTCATCAATTAACACCACATATTTCGCGGTTGGAAATCTTAATTGAAGCTCTGCCATTTCATCTAGAAGAGCAATCATTTCTATTGTTTTACTATTTGAAGTAAGATCACCGATAAGCGTTGTAGCAGTGAGTTTTAAGTTCCTTTTATCAAGCTCTTCTTTTAATTGATCGTAATCATTAGGAAGATAACCCCAAGGCCCAAGCTCAATTCCTTCATATCCAGATTCCGCCATTTCGTTCAAGCAACGTTCCCAAGGAATTTGTTTTTCATTTTGAGGAAACCATACTCCCCATGAATCTGGTGCCGTACCAATCTTTATGTTCATATTGTGACGCCTCCTTTGTTTCTTACATTAATCCAATTTTGTTTAGCGGCAGATTCCAAGATAGCACTCACCGTTTGATCTATCTTAGCACCAAATTCAAAATCACAAATATATGGAGTACCTTTTGAAACAGCTGAAAGTAACTCGTGTGCTTCCAATACTTTCATATCGTTATAACCGATGGCAATTCCAGCTGCTGGATAAAAAGCGCTGTATCCTTTATGCTCCGGACCTAAAAATACAGTTCTGAACCCTCTGTCGGCACTGTTATCTGAAGTAAAATACACTTTTACTTCATTCATACGTTCTAATGAATAATAAACCGTTCCTTCCGTTCCTTGAATTTCATACGTTAAATAATTTTTTCTTCCTGGAGCCACACGGCTTGCTAAAATCGTGCCAACGGCACCATTTTCATATTTAGCAAGTATTGTGATTAAATCATCATTTTCAACATCTGCAAGTTCTAATGATCCAGGTGACACAGGTCTCTGTTTAATCACCGTTTTAGGTAAAGCGATAACGCTTTCAATATTACCTAAAATAAATTGTGAAACGCTTAAAATATGGGAGCCAAGATCACCAAGAGCCCCTGAACCAGAATATTTATTAATATGCCGCCATGTAATTGGAAGATTTGGGTCAAGCAAACTATCTTGAGAATATATTCCGAAAAATCCGATAATTTGACCAAGTTTCCCTGATTGAACAAGATCTTTTATATATGCATTAGCTGGATTCATCACATTATTGTAGCCTACATAATTGACAACACCTTTTTGCTTGGCCATTTCAGCAAGTTCTATTGACTGTTCAGCAGAAAGTGTCAGTGGTTTCTCACAGTACACATGCTTTCCGTTTTCCAATGCAGCTTTAGCCACTTCGTAGTGAAAAGCGTTTGGCGTTGCGATGTCAACAATGTGAACCCTTTCGTCTTGAACTACTTCTTTCCAGTCGGTAGTCCATTTAGAAAAGCCAAGTTGCTTGCACACATTTTTAGCTGCCTCTGCACTAACATCAGACACCGTTTCGAAAACAGGCTTCCCATATTTAGGTCCAAAGTTTATAAAAGCGTTAATAAATGCTTTTATATGAGTTTTTCCCATCCAGCCAGCTCCAACTAGTCCAATTCTAATTTCCATCGTCCTAACCCCTTTACTTTTTTATGATTGTTGCTATGGTAAGTTTATTTTATTAGACTAAATATACAAAGTCATTACTGAATATTGTTAAAAAATATAATATTCTTGCTCCTTTATTAGCTATAAAAAAATTATTATTCAACAATCTCTTTACATGAACTAAATGGAAGGAGTGTCAGTATGAATGAAAAAGGGGTATTACCAAAGTCGAAAATGTTTTTTCATATGCCAAGTAATTTTTCTAAGAAAGCGCTTTTCTACTTAATTTACTCAGGTACCTTCTATTGCACCAATGAATACCTCGTTGAGCGAAATAATTGGAACAGTTATCTGTTCATGCATGTTAGGAAAGGAAAAATGAGGATTAAATATGAGGATAAAGAATTTATAGCTACTGAAAACACATTTGTCTTCCTGAACTGTCATAAACCTCATCTATATCAGGCAGAAGAAGATACGATTTTTGATTGGATTCACTTTTCAGGAAATGCAAGTGATGATTATTTTGAACTTCTCTTTAGTAACAACGGATGCGTTTATTCAATTAATAACAATTTTGTGATTAATGATTGCATGACTAGTATATTGGACATGGCTGAAAACGACAAAATAGATGAAGATGCTATATCCATCATGATTCATAAAATTCTTTATGAATTAAAGCAGCTTTTGAATCATGCAGATGAATTACATATAAAATCGATTAGGAGTGCCATAGTATACATTGAAAATCACTATCAAGATCAAATAAATTTAACCGATCTAGCTAACTGCGCCGGATTAAGCCCTTTCCATTTTTCAAGAATCTTTAAAAAACACATGAACTGTTCACCCTATCAATACTTAATCGGCTATCGGATTAATAATGCAAAAAAGCTTTTACACAACACAAACTTATCAATTCAAGAAATAGCATTTGCGTGCGGGTTTAACAGCGTTTCCCATTTTATAACAATGTTTAAAAAGCATACTAATCTATCACCTAAAAAATTTAGAGAAATACATTTTTAACGGTTTCCCAACTAAGTAATTTTGGTACAAACAAATGAATTGATGGTGCTATTCTTAGGGAAACGACTTGGATAAAATTTTCAGCTAGACGAATTATCAAGGTAAAAGCCAATGCGATACACACAAACCGATTAAAGTATTATATCATTAACAAAAAATTGTCCTTCTCATTTTATTTATATGGAGATGTATTGGAAATTTCATCTATCAATAGTCTTATCATTTGATTATTTTCATATTATTCTAAAAATAAAACGATTAGGAGAGATTATGGATGAATACTTATTTTATTGCCGGTCACGCCAAACTTCCGACAGGGATGGCGGCCAGAAGTGTTTATGAAACTTTAACGATTACAGCAGAGGTTGATAAATTATATGGTGTGATTGTGGATGCTTCCTGTACGCTTGCTACCGAACACGGCAGAGAATATATTTCCAGGCTCTTGAAAGGTCATAGTTTGCGCAACGGCATTGAAAAGCCGTTGGAAGAGTTAAAGAATGGTTATTTAGGAAAGGCCAATAATGCCCTAATTGCCGCATTAAAAGATCTGTATAAACAGTATGAAGCTATCAATCAATAAGCAATAAGGGGATCGGATGCAAAATGGAATCCGATCCTGCTATCGATTGGTACCTAACTATCCGTTACTGTCTCTTTATCACATTCAAAGGGCCAGGCTGGCAGCATGTTATTTAATGGCTTATCTTCCCGATACCCAAGCACATATTCTGCCTGCATAATGGTGTGGATTTCTCTTGTTCCTTCGTAAATAACAGGAGCTTTGGAGTTTCTTAGGAAGCGCTCAACAGGATATTCATTGGAATAACCGTAGGCTCCGTGAATTTGAACCGCATCATCTGCGGCCTTATTGGCAAAATTACAGGCCTGCCATTTGGCTAGAGATGTTTCTCTCGTATTGCGCAATCCTTTGTTTTTGAGCTCTCCAGCACGGTACACCAATAAACGGCTCATTTGCAATCCCGCTTCCATGTTGGCAATCATTTGCTGGACAAGCTGGTGTTTACCAATTTCTTTGCCAAATGTTTTACGCTCGTGACAATATTTTACACTTTCTTCCAAGCATGCCATAATCAGGCCTACTGCCCCTGCAGCAACGGTAAAACGTCCATTATCCAGCGCAGACATCGCAATTTTGAATCCTTCTCCTTCTTGGCCAAGTAAATTTTCTTTTGGTACACGGACCTGATCAAAGAACAATTCTCCTGTATTTCCGGATCGGATTCCGAGCTTTCCTTTAATGGACTTGGATGAAAATCCAGGCATAGTGCGTTCGACGATAAAGGCGGAAATTCCATGATGCTTTTTCGATTTATCTGTATACGCAAACACGATAAAATGATCGGCGACATCGCATAAAGATATCCATGTTTTGGAGCCGTTTAAAATGTAGTGGTCACCGTCTTTAACAGCCGTTGTTCCAAGTGATGCCACGTCAGATCCAGCTCCCGGTTCTGTTAAGCCAAAGGCGCCGATTTTTTCACCTTTTGCTTGCGGAACGAGATATTTTTGCTTTTGTTCTTCGGTCCCCCACTGTAACAACGTCATACTGTTTAATCCGGTATGAACGGATACCGCCGTGCGGAAAGCTGTGTCACCTCTTTCCAGTTCTTCACAAACGATGGCCAGCGAATTATAATCCATTCCGCTGCCGCCGTATTTTTCAGGGATGCAGACACCCAGCAAGCCTAATTCTTTTAAGCGCTTCCAAATGATCGGATCGAAATATCCCCGTTCATCCCACTCTCGCATATTCGGGATAATTTCCTTATCAACAAAATTTCTGACCATCTTTCTCAACATCCGTTGTTCTTCTGTGAATTCAAAATTCATCTTAAAAACTCCTCCCGCGATTAAATAATGTTATTCTCTTTAAAATAGGTAATCTCCTCAAATGAAAATCCAGCTTCCTGCAGGATTTCCCATGTATGCTCCCCGGCCATCGGCGGATGACGTTCTATCTTTGTATTCGTTCTTGATAGTTTAACAGGCGAACCAACGAGTTTTACCATTCCTGCTTCCGGGTGTTCGACTTGGACAACCATATCACGGGCCAAAACTTGTGGATGTTCAAATACTTGATCTATAGTATGGATGGGACCGCATGGAATATTTTTTTCTGAAAACAGTTTTATCCACTCATTGACCGTTTTGAGCTGGAGCTGGTATTCTAAAATCCTCGTCAGCTCCAGCTTATTTTCCATTCTTGCCACATTCGTACAGAAGCGAGCATCCATTGCCATTTCGCTCAGCCCCATTACTTCACATAGTGTGGCAAACTGCTGGTTATTCCCGACTGCGATAATTATGTCCCCATCTAACGCTTTGAATTTCGAATAAGGGACTATATTCGGATGGTCATTCCCGAGTCTACGCGGTACCTTCCCGGAAATTAGATAATTGCTGGCGACATTGGCAAGCGAGCTGACCGCTGTATCCATCAGTGATAGATCAATTTTTTGCCCCTTGCCCGATCTTCCCCTTTCCAACAAAGCCGCTTCAATGGAAATGACCGAATATAATCCTGTTAAAATATCCACCATGGCAACACCGATTTTCATTGGACCGCTCTCTTCACTTCCGGTTATACTCATCAGGCCGCTCATCCCTTGAATAATAAAGTCATAACCCGGCAGATACCGGTACGGGCCCGTTTCCCCGAATCCCGTGATGGAACAATAGACGAGCCGTGAATTTATTTTTTGTAAGGAGTCGTAGTCGAGCTGCCATTTTTCCATCGATCCAGTTTTAAAATTATGAATGAGCACGTCCGCTTCTTTTGCCAGAATTCGAATGATTTCCCTGCCCTCTTCCGATTTCAGATTCACGGTAATGCTTCGCTTATTGCGATTTGCACATAAATAGTAAGCACTGACACCGTTTTGAAACGGCGGTCCCCAGAACCTCGTTTCGTCGCTGCCGCCCGGGGCTTCTACCTTAATGACATCTGCTCCGAGGTCTGCCAAAATCATCGTACAATATGGGCCGGCAAGCACCCTAGTCAAATCTAATACCTTTACACCCTCTAGTGCGCCTCCGATGTTCACCGCCTCCTATTGAAAAAGGTTTCTTAAAAACAAAAAAGCCAGCCCAAACACACTTTAGTGATATGGACTGGCTTTACGAACCATTTGAACCAGCCGGCTAAGGCTGGAAATGGAATCTTATCAGTCAACTGTTAAATTAAAAAGAGATATCTTCATTACCTTCACCTGTAAAAGGTAGATAGGATGAAGTTTACACTTATTTTAAAAGAATTTTCTGAATATTTCAAGAGGATTTTACCAAAAATATATAAACATTTCGCGCCTGTTTTGCTTATCGTTCATTACCTGTTATTTTTTGCTTAACCCCTAGATGCAATGGTGTCATGAAACCTTCGTATGTTGCCTCTTCTAATGTTCTTGGTGCCAAACAGTCTCCAATTTGCCATACCTGTGGTGCCAAATGCTTGATTTGTTCGTATAATTCACTATTCGGTACACGACCAAGTGAAAGAACGATCGTGTCCCAATTTTCTATCATTTCTTTTTCATAAGAAAATAGATTTCTGATGACAACCTGATCATCATTAATTTCTTCTAAATCATAATGCGGTTTCATTTTAACATTCAACTGATACAATTTTTTTAAATATTCATTCCTTAAATATTGATGAACTTCTTCGCCAATATGGAGCCTAGCAGAAATCAACAAAACGATATGGCCTTTTCCGGCTAAATCAATTGACGCTTCAATCGCCGGCCAATCCCCCGCAAAATCAAATACCAAAACTCTTTTTCCGATGTCTTTCCCCCGCTTATTAAACAGTTCATCAACCGTCATCACTCTAGAATTGTTTATTCCGGGAATGTTTGGGATAAACGGTCTCGAACCGTTAGCACAGATGATGGCATCAGGTGAAATTGGTATAATATCGGCGGGCTGAACATCAAAACCTAGCTCAAGCTTTACATGACTATTGGACAATTTTCGTGTGTAATTATCGAGCATGGATTCAGCGAGCTCCTGTCTCATGGGCGCCTGTCTTAATGTATGCAATAATCCTCCCACCTTATCTGTTTTATCAGCTAAAATGACATCATGCCCTAGTTCATCTAATGTGACGGCCGCTTGCATCCCTGCTGGTCCCGCTCCGATTACAAGTACTTTCTTTTTCTCTCTTGCAGTTTTCTTTAATGCTGTAACCTGCACTTCCTTCCCTGCAGATGGATTTTGCACACAACCAATTGTTAATCCTTTGTGATAATGACCGATGCAGGCCTGAAGGCAGCCAATACAGGCATCAATCAGCTGTAAATTCCCAGAATACGCCTTATTAGGCATTTCGGGATCGACAATCAATGCACGGGTCATGCCCACTACATCCGCTTTTCCGGTTGCCACGATCTGTTCGGCCTCCGCTGGGTCAACAATCCGGGAGCCCACAAATACAGGCACAGCCCCGGCCATACGGATTTTAAAGGATTGGGGAGTAAGGTATCCATGTTTTATTGGTGAAGGCGGGACGATATGTGTCGAGCCGGCAAAGGTGCTGGAATCCCCAGCAGTGACATCGATAAAATCTACCCTTACCCGCTCTACTAAATATTCAACTATTTTCACGGCGTCTTTAATAGTGGTGCCATCCATGGTCATTTCATCCGAACTCATACGAATTCCGACCGTAAAGTCTTCTCCCACTTTCTGCCATATCTGTTCGATTACTTCTACAATAAATCGCATTCGATTTTCAAACGAGCCCCCGTATTCATCGGTACGGAAATTCGTTTGTTCCGACCAAAATTGAGCGGGAAGATAACCATGCGAGCAGCAGATTTCTACCCCGTCAAGACCTCCTTCTTTCGCTAATTTTGCGGAAACGGCAAATCCTTCAATCACCTCTTTGATTTCCTCAATGCTCATCGCCTTTGGCATCGTGCTGAAACGCAGGCTGGGAACAGCGGACGGAGCCCAAGCGGCATTCCGGTAATCGCTCGAAACAACCTCCCTGCCTCCGTGAAATAATTGCGAGAACACTTTTGTTCCGTATTGATGCACCTCATTTGCCAGTTCCAAATAGGCAGGGACTACATTTTCATCATACCCGGCAATGGTATTTGTCGTCAGCTTCCCAGATGGATGAACAGCTGCAGCCTCGAGGATGATTAAGCCTGCACCGCCCTTTGCCCGTTCAACATGATAAGCCGTCATATCCGGGGTTGGAATCCCATCAATGACATGATTTGTTTGATGGGCTGTACTTAAAATCCTATTTTTTAATTTCGTACGACCAATGATGGTTGGACTGAATAAATGTTTAAATTGTGTCATGATCACTCTCTCCCAATAAATATTTTTATAAATTTTACCAGCAAGAATCATGCCAACTATATTTCATATAAATTTCAATTTTTTGAAATTATTTAGAAAAAACAATTATATAATTTCTCGTAAGATTGAACCTTTTTTACATCACCCGTTGCAAAAAGGGTTCAAATCTCTAATATTACTTGCAAACAGTTTAAAATTCTGCTTCCAGGCTATTCAAACGGATTTTATTGATGCAAAATGTGTTCAATTTTTACAAAAAGGAGTGAAAATATGATGGGTGTTGACAAATACAAGCAACAGATTCATGATCTATTACATGTGAACGCCTCTCTTCAAGAACAATTAGATATTTCCCTAAAAAAAATTAAAGAGCTTACCCAAATCCTGAATTCCAGTTATGATGAAATTTTTGTTACCGACGCAAATGGCAATGTGTTATTTGTAAGTGAATCATGCAAATATTTTACAGGTCTTCCTCCTGAGGCTTTTATCAATAAAAACATCCGTGAATTAGTACAAAAAGGTATTATTAAGGAATCGGTCACATTAAAAACGATGAAAACGCAAACGGTTCAATCCATTGAGCAGTATTACCCAAACGGAAAAACCGTTCTGGCTACGGCCAAACCTGTTTTTGATGAAGAAGGAAAATTATACCGGATTGTCTGTAATACTCGAGATATTTCCGAACTGGTTGAAATGAAAAGAAAACTTTCAGAAATCCATTCCCTTCAACAAGAAAATAAAATCATCCTTACAGCAGGCAAGCAAAAATTCATTACACAATCCCCAAATATGATCTCCACGCTGCAAACGGCTCAAAAGGTTGCGCCCATGGATTCCTCGATTTTTATTCATGGTGAATCCGGTGTAGGCAAAGGTGTATTAGCGAGAATTATTCACGAACACAGTCCGAGGAAGAATAAACCTTTTGTTCAAGTGAATTGCGGAGCCATTCCGGTAACTTTATTAGAGGCGGAATTATTTGGATATGAGGCAGGAGCATTTACGGGCGCAAATAAACATGGAAAGCTCGGACTGGTTGAATTGGCGGACGGTGGGACATTGTTTTTAGATGAAATTGGTGAAATGCCGCTGGAGCTGCAGGTCAAAATTTTGCATTTAGTTCAAGAAAAATCCTTCAAAAAAGTCGGAGGTACGTCCGAAAAACAAGTCGATATCCGAATTATTTCGGCTACGAATAAGAACCTTCTGCAGATGATCGAAGAGAAAACATTTCGCCAGGATTTATATTATCGTCTGCATGTTGTGCCGTTAAGAATTCCGCCTTTAAGAGAACGCAAACAGGATATTTTAGTTTTGACAGATTATTTTCTTGAAAAATTTAATAGGAAGTATTCGCAACGCATCAATATTGATGAAAATGCTAAATTATTCATCCAACTGCAGGAATGGCGCGGAAATGTCAGAGAGCTCGAAAATTTCATTGAACATCTTGTGGTTACTGCTCACAAGCCCCTGCTAAGCATTGAAGATTTACCAATTGCCATGGACAATCGGATTCAAAACGACTTTTCATTTAAGAAAATACCATTGAAAAAAGCCGTTGAAGAAACAGAGAAGCATGTCCTTTTATACGCATTATCGAAATATAAAACGACTAGAAAAATGGCAAAAGCCCTTGGGGTGAATCAAACGACCATTATGAGAAAGCTTCGTAAGTATAAACTGAAGTTATATGGGACTAGTTAACATTAAAATTAACAGAATTTTAGAAATGGCACACAATTTGCATGGTATTTAATTGAACAAATGCAAAGGAGTGAATGAAATGGGGGAGTTTCTCTTTACTTTAGGCTATGGAGGCTCACTGATTATTCTTGGACTTATTACACATGCATTTATCCGTAACATGGATCACAGCACGGTTCCAAAACGTTCGGAAAATACGGATTAAAAGGCGGGGATATCATGATTTATACAATCGGTATTGCGGCATCCTTTATTCTGTACGTCCTTATCGGTTTGGTTCTTTCAAGGAAAGTAAAAAGCTCTGAGGAATACTATGTTTCAGGCAGAAAAGGTTCCACGCTTATGGTAACAGGAACACTTGTCGCTTCATTTTTAAGCACAGTGTCCTTTATGGGTGAAGCAGGATTTTCTTATGAAGGTTACCCTATTCTTTTATTAATTCTCGTTATTTTTAATGCAACAGGTTATGTGGTTGGTGTCTTCTTTTTCGGGCGATACTTAAGAAGAAGTAAGGCTTTAACTGTTCCTGAATATTTTGGTAACCGCTTTCAATCAAACAAAGTAAGGATGGCCGCTGCCATTACGACGATCCTAGGAATTTCTGCTTATTTAGTGGCGGTTACACAAGGCGGAGCAGTGCTGCTGTCGGAAATTTCGGGCGTCTCCTACTTCGTTGCCTTATTAATTATGTGGCTTGTATATGCATCCTTCACGGTTCTGTCCGGAGCAAAGGGTGTAATGGTGAATGATACAATCATGTTTTTCTTGTTTTCCATCGCGACATATATTTCATTCCCCTTTATTATAGGCAAGTCAGGAGGAGTTCCGGATGCTATTATTAAAGCAGCGACCAATCCGGAACGGCCAGATTTATTAAGCTGGCACGGAATCACCGGTCCTAATGCTTATATGGGCGAACCGTGGGAGGCTTTGATTTGGGCTGTTATTTTAGGATTAGTTTGGTCTGCCGTTATTGCAATCAGCCCGTGGCAAAGCAGCCGCTACTTAATGGCTAAAAATGAACATGTTGCTATTCGTTCCGGTGTCTGGGCGACGATTTCCATTATTACGATTTATCTATTCCTTCATATTAGTATTTCAACGATTACAACCGTTAATCCGGATATTAAACCTGCGGAAAAAGTATTTATTTGGTCAGCCATGAACATGGTCCCTACATGGTTGGGAGTTATTATCATAAGCGGGATTATGGCTGCAGCCCTTTCCTCGTGTGCAAGTTTCCTGCAGCTAATCGGCTCAAGTGTTACGAGAGATATTATGGAGCAATCCAGAAACAAAACGTATTCGGACAAACAATTGCTAAGAGCAAGCCGCATTTCGATGATTGTCGTTAGTTTTGTCATTCTTTTGATTGGTCTTTGGCAGCCGCCTTCTATCATGTGGATTGGTTATTTTGCAGCAACACTATTCGCCGCTTCTTGGGGTCCAGTTGCTTTTGCCAGTGTTTATTCAAAAAAGGTAACAAAAACCGGAGCTTTATGGAGTATTATTATGGGCTTTTTAGGTGTTGTATTTGGAGAAAGCTTGAAAAAGGTTGGAGTCGGACTTCCAGTTTATTTTAATCCCGTGATTATCGGTATTATCCTAAGCTCACTCGCCTTATATATAGGCTCTAAATTCGGAGAAATCACTGCCGAAGAAAGGGACTTTCAAGAAAACATTTTACAACGTCCGATTGAAGAAAACGAAAAAGAGGAAATGGCTATCACTCGCAGATATCCAATGTACTTGGCCGTTAGTGGTATTCTCATTATCGTGATAACTTTCATATTCTATTATTGGCCGCTGATACTGGCCATGAAGGGTTGATAATCGTTTAAACAATAAGCTAACATCAACGTAAAGCTGGGCTAGCTTTTTATTATCTTCAATTGTTGTGAGAGGAAAAATGTAAAAGTCATCTTCTAGAAAGCGTTCCGCCCGCTCCCTACCGCTTTAACGCGTTTAAACAGATGTGGACTGACCCATTTTTAACACACCTTTTAATCGACTTGGTGCGGAAAAACGATGGACCAATCAAAAGCAATGAAGTGTTGACGCTTAGACCATCTAGCTGTGACAGAATTATTTTCGTTTTGTTATTGAATCAAGATTAATTCTGTCACTTTTTATATACACAAGGGCTGCCCCCTCAACGTCTTTCACTCCATCATTGCGGCATACATTTGCTACCTTGTTACAATAAGAAAATGTTAATCTATGTACCGTATAAGAACTACTCGGTCATGAAAGTTTAACTATGGCTTAAGTGAAACTCGCTAAGGGGCTCATCCCTCTCTTTTTTGCATATAAATAAACGAATAGAAAGGCCTAAATCCAAACGGGAGAAACAATTATCTCGACAACAAGATACATAAGAGGATCTTTCCATTATCGATCGTGTTTTCATTTACCTATTCCTCATTTTTCCCAACATCCATGTAATTGCATCAGACTCGTTAGTAAACATTTCTCCAGAACAACCAAACATCTTTGATATTATCATTCCAGCTAAGGGTTTATATAATTTCAGCAATCTATCAGAATTTGTAGCCATTGCTACACCGACGCAATATTGCTTTAGGAGAGGTTTATTTTTCTTCAACCAACCATTAAACCATTTGGTTGCTTCAGGATTTTTCTGATGATCTCCGTTTCTTATAATAATGATTCCGAATGTCTGTTGCTGCTTTAATTTTTCTTCAAGAATCTTAACCAATTCTCGCATATGGTCCACTGTAACAGAAGTACCTACTTCGTATTTAATTAATTTATCAGACATCTGTTCGATTTTCATTGATTCTCAACCTTTCTTTTTAGTTTTCCATTTCGATCTTAATGTCCAAAAAGCAGCCGTGAGAAACGATAAAACCCAGATGCATGAGACACCTTCAACTATATGTATCATTCCTATACACCGCTTGCGCGTCTCTTCCTTGTTTTCACTGCTATGAGAGAATGAACAATCCTGCAAGCAAAATGCACAAGATATATCAAAATAAATTACTTACGGTATGCCTAACTTACGTATAACTGAATCTATCCTATGGAGACTGTTACAAGTGATTGATAATAATTATCATTCACAAGTCAATTTTTGTACTACCTGTTGAGGAAGTTTTTTTCCCTGTAAAAGGAGAAAATAAGAAAAACCCTTCAAGCACTTTCATGTGTTTGAAGGGTTAGGCTTATCGTTTATGGTCATCCTGCACACTGCCTTTTATTCCGGCCTGTTGATATATCTGTTTTAAGTATTCGCTGGGATTGCATCCATATTTTATTTAATTATTTGCAATTTGCAAATAATCATTTTTAATAATAAACTGAAGCTCCATCAGATCGTTGAATGGAGCCGAAAAAAACTGTTAAGACATTAGTTATGAAACTAGCTGAATTTTGCACTACAGAGTTAAAAATAGACTATTCACACAAATCTTTTGTCCGCTTTAAACCACTCATATATTGTTATTGGAACCATGAAAAAGTTTCGAGTCTTTCAGTACCTAGACCTGTGCTGCTTATTTATTCGCTGTTAAAACAGTTGTTAGCTCGTCAATTGCTTGCCGAATATCATCCTGCGTATTGTAAAAATGAGGAGCGATTCGGAGGACGTCGTTTCTAGCAGAAACAATGATATTTCTCTCTTTCAAGATCGATTCTATTTGCCCAGCATTTTTTACATAAAAAGCAGTTATGCCGCCTCTTTTGTGAGCCGATAAAGGAGTAACAGTGTGTAATCCTTTTTCTTGTCCATAATCTAATGCGAATTGAGCTAATAGGTTTAAATAAGAAGATATATTCTCCACTCCTATTTCAAGAAGTAAACGAATAGCGGCAGCTGCTGCATAAGCGCTTATAAAAGAAGGCGTTCCAGTCTCAAAACGACGTGTTCCAGCTGCTGGTATAATTTGATGAACATTGAATTTCGAATGATCCTCCTGACCAAACCATCCTGTGACGCGCGGCTTCCATTTCTCTGCCAATTCAGCTTTTATGTATAGGAAGGATATTCCCGGAATACCTAACAAGTATTTCCTTGTTCCTGCTGCCAATATGTCGATATCCATTTTCTTTACATCAATAGGCACCTGTCCAGCAGATTGATATGCATCAACAAAAAGAAGTGAACCTTTACGATGAACAATGTCTGCAATCGCTTTGAGATCTTGTTTAAAACCGTTGTAATAACAGACATGGGAAATGGATGTGACAAGTGTGTCAGACGTTACATAACGTTCATAATATTCTAAAGGAATGACTCCTTGTTGAGAAGGAATAAATCTGACCTTTGCTCCAAATTTCTCCTGAGCGAGCCATACATGACCGGCGGTTGGAAAGTCCATATCTGTCGTCACAATGATATTTTTCCCTTTTTCAAAAGAAAGTGAAGAGGCGATAGCAGAAAAAATGTCAGAGACCGAGCATAATACAGCAATTTCATTAGGTTCAGCACCGATTAATTTTGCAAAACGGTATTTTGCCTGTTCAACTACTTTTATTGCTTGATTCCAATTAACCCCCGTCGTTAGCAAACTATTCATATACGCTTCAATCGATTCGGACACAGTTTTTGAAATGGCTCCTTGCGAACAGCTCGCCAGATGGATTTTCGATGCTAAAACAGGAAATAAAGAACGATAATGAGCATACGGGTGTTTCAATCCTATCTCCTCCCTTCAACTCCGCAAAAAAATTTTCTCCTAGTTATTGGTCTCCCGATTATTATAGTAATCAGCAACTGGGTTTTTTCTTTTAGTTTATTATCCTGTTTCATAGACTTACAAGAGTTTACTATTTGGAGTAATGAAACCTCTACTGTAAACTCCTGTTTTTATTTTGCCAGTGTGAATCCAATATAAATCGCTGCTCCCCACATGACGAGCGCGGAAATTTTGTTGAAAGCACTCATCAAACGTCCAGATTGATCTAGATCCCCTATTCTCCGCCCTGCCAAAGCCAGCCCCGCAAACCAGATCCAGGAAACTAGAATACAGGCAAGTGCAAAAGCTGCTTTTTCCCCTTCATTGTATTGAAGTGAACTCGTTCCGATCACGCCAATCGTATCCATGATCGCATGTGGATTGAGCAGCGAGACCGATGCTGAAAACACAACTTGTTTGAATGGTGTAAAAGTTTCCTTAGCTGTTTTTCCGTTATTCTCTTTAACAGCAGAAGGGGTACTTTTCCAAGTGCTCCACCCCATGTATAACAAAAATAAAATCCCTAAGCACAGCATAATCGTTTTGATCAAAAAAGAACCCAAGACCATAATAGATACTCCGAAAACAGCAAGGATGATTAAAAGTGTATCACATAGTGATGCAGTTAAAACGGCTGGGAGCGCATGAATGAAGTGTTTCTGAAGAGCTCCTTGATGAAAAATAAAAACGTTTTGGACGCCAAGAGGAAGAATAAGTCCAAATGCAAGAATAAGTCCGTGAATAAAGGCTTCCGCCAATCCAATCCCTCCTATTGTATAGCATATGAATACAATTTTACTCGGAAATCGATTGTTGTCTCCAACCAATTGGATGGATTCAATACCAACCAAGTTGTATAATCGACTCATATGATTGTAAAGGGAGAGTATTTTTTCATGAATGAATTAGATTGGAAGCCAGACAAATCGACTCCAGTTCCCCTTTATATCCAGATCAAAGAATATATTAAAGAAAAGATTGAAACAGGAGAATGGACTTTAGGGACAAAAATCCCTCCTCAACGCACATTGGCCAAAGCATTCGGAGTGAACCGCAGTACGATCGTGGCGGCTATGGAAGAATTGATTGCTGATGGATTGCTGGAAGGAAAAAGAGGAGGCGGTACCAAGATTATTAACAATTCGTGGTCTTTGATGACCTCTACTCCTCTCCCAGACTGGAATTCCTATGTGCAAGCGGGGAGTTATTATCCTAATTTGCCTACGATACAGGAAATCAATAAAGCAGAGTTTGATTCAAATATCATCCGTTTAGGAACAGGAGAGCTTTCTCCAGATTTATTTCCACGTGAGATGATGAAACAAGTATTTGAAAAGCTGACGGGGCACATTGATTCACTTGGCTACGAGGAACCGAAAGGGCTGCTTTTTCTCAGGGAACAGCTCAGTAGATATTTGAAAACCATCGGGATTGAAGCTTCCCCTTCTTCCATTTTGATTGTGTCAGGAGCTCTGCAGGCATTGCAATTGATATCAATAGGTCTATTGCGGCGAGGTGCTACGATCTTTCTGGAAAAACCATCGTACCTGTATTCCCTGCATGTATTTCAATCTGCCGAAATGCGATTATTTGGACTTCCTTTAGATGAGCATGGAATTCAAGCAAATAAGATTTCGGAACAAAAAAAGCGGCAAAATGCTTCATTGCTTTATACAATTCCGTCCTTTCATAATCCAACAGGAATTTTGATGTCCGAAGAAAGACGGAGAAAACTGATCGATGTATGCGAAAAGGAGCGGCTGCCGATTATTGAGGATGACGTATACCGAGAACTCTGGCTCGATTCACCGCCTCCCCCACCATTGAAAGCCATCGATAAAAATGGGCTTGTTTTATATCTTGGGAGCATGTCGAAAACATTGAGTCCCGGTCTGAGAATCGGCTGGATAGTCGGACCGAAGCCTGTTATTGAGCGATTGGCGGATATTAAAATGCAAACCGATTACGGATCCAGTTCCTTGTCTCAATGGGCAGTTGCGGAATGGCTAGCAAGCGGGCTCTATCATCAACATTTGGAAGAGGTCAGAAAAGAATTGAAGGTTCGAAGAGAGATCATGATTGATTTATTACAGAGGTATTTTTCCGATATTGCGACCTGGACTGTTCCTAGAGGTGGTTTTTATATATGGCTGCGCATATTGCCTTCAATCTCCATACGGGAACTTTTTGAAAAATCATTAGAGCATGGAATTCTATTAAATCCAGGAAATGTCTATGATAAGCATGCAGCCCAGTACCTTCGCCTTTCTTATTCCTACGCTTCTTTAGCTGACCTGGAGAAAGGAATGTTCCGTCTTTCGAAAGTCATCCGACAACTAATCACCTAACTCTTTAACGTGCGTTCCATAGCGGTAGTTGAATCCATCGCATACATCAACATCTCGTATAAAACAGCCAATATCGAAACTTGAATAGGTCCCACATTCAGGTGATTGTGAATCGACGCTTGCATCGGAAGCTTTCTCGATTTTATTCTTTCAAGCCCCACTTAAACTACACATAACCAAAATAAAATAATGTTAGAAATCGGGCGGTGTTTCAAAAATGTAATAATTGAAGCCTCAAATCGTACTATAAATCCCTTAAAACTTTTACCTAAATTAAATATCTATTTTTCTCCCTAAAATCTGCCCCATTGCAGCAAATCTATTAATCTTAATGTTGATATTGTCTTGCAACAGCCAATGCTATATGACTTTTTCGTTAATTAATTAATTCTTCTCCAAAAAACACGAAGAGCCCAAGAAAGTTCTCCAGGCTCTTTTTGTTATTGATATAGAGGGACTGAAGGAAATTATTCACCAGTCTCAGCAAAACGTTTAATTCTTTCACCAATCGCATCGCGAACACGCATGAACACAGCCCATTTTTCTTCTTCTGTCCCCTCTGCCTTTGCCGGATCATCGAATCCCCAATGTACGCGTTTCACGTGCGGAGGTGTTACCGGGCAATGGTCTGCGGCGTGACCACATAATGTTACGACCAAATCAGCATTATTTAAAATTTCCGGATCAATCACATCGGATGTTTGATTAGAAATGTCAATTCCTGCTTCTTTCATGACTTTTACCGCGTTTGGATTTAATCCGTGAGCTTCGATACCGGCGCTGTACACTTCCCACTCGTCGCCAAGATATTTTTTTGCCCATCCTTCTGCCATTTGGCTGCGGCAAGAGTTGCCAGTGCATAAGAAGTAAATCGTCTTTTTGTCTTTCATGTTCATTCCACCTTTGTTGTTAGTATGATACTGATTCGGTTTTAAAGTATTTTCGTTGAAACCATAATGCTACGTTGACCAATGCAATCATGACAGGCACTTCCATAAGTGGTCCAATGACAGCTGTAAATGCTGCACACAGCTAGAGCAATCGTTAACTCAAAGTTATTGCTGCCGGCTGTAAAGGCAAGTGTGGTGGTGACAGGGTAGCTCGCTCCAATTTTCTTCCCTAAGAAGAAGGAAACGAAAAACATCAATACAAAGTATATGAACAATGGAATGGCGACTCTCACTACATCCAACGGCAAACTTACGATAGCGTCTCCTTTTAAAGAGAAATAATGATAATCGTAAACAATAAAGAAATCAATGTAATCGGGCTGATTTTTGGAATGAATACTTTTTCATACCATTGTCTGCCCTTTGCTTTTACCAGCAGAAAGCGCGTCACCATCCCGCCAAGAAACGGAATGCCTAAGTAAATGAACACCGACTTGGCGACTTCCATCATTGTAATATGAACGACAGCACCTTCTAGTCCAAGCAATTCTGGAATGATTGTTACAAACACATACGCATAAACAGAGTAAAATAGCACTTGGAATACAGAGTTAAACGCTACAAGCCCAGCTGCGTACTCTGTATCTCCTTTCGCTAAATCATTCCAGACGATCACCATCACAATACAACGTGCCAGACCGATTAGAATGAGTCCGACCATGTATTCCGGTTTATCTGGCAAGAATATGATCGCCAATACAAACATCAATTTTGTCCAAGAGACAAAACCAATACTTTTATGTCTTTAAAGACGCGTCCCATCTCCTCATAGCGAACTTTTGCCAACGGAGGATACATCATGAAAATTAAACCAATGGAAATTGGAATCGAAGTGGTTCCTGCCTGTAAACTGTTTATTGCGTCTACAAAGCCCAGAAAGACAAATCCAAAGCCAATTTTTGCTGCCATAGCAAGGAAAATCCAAAGCGATAAGTATAGATAGACGTTTTTTCCCCGTATTTTTCATTTTCCCTCCCAATTAAATTAAAATTAATAGGTTAACAACCACAACGGAGTGTAGGGTTGGTTTCCTCAATCTTACGAATATTCTCTGTTTGATCTGGAATGTGTTGCAGAATTTCTTGAATGAAATCATATAACTCATTTTCTAGATTGAAAGAATAATAAATCCATTGCCCCCTTCTATCTTCTTTTACTAATCCTGCATCTTTTAACTTGCGTAAATGCTGACTAATAGCCGGCTGACTCATATCAAATACTTCTAGAAGCTCACAGACACAACACTCGCGTTTCTTTAAAATGGCCATAATCGTTAAACGTGTTTTATCACCGAGTAGCTTTAAAATGTGTGCTGCTTTTTCTATTTCCACCACTGCTTTTTGCATTTGGAACACCCCCTATACATATATAGTTATATAAATATTTACTTATATATCAACCAAAAAGAAAGACGATACTTTATGGTTCATCGCACACTAAAAAATGTCTTTTCATATCCACGACATGAATACTGTTTAGTATTATCATTTCCTTATCTTCAATAATCATATAACAATATACTTATATAAATCAACGGAAAATACGATTTTTAACATAATCTTTATAATTGAAGTATGAAAGAAATTTTTAAAGTCAGTGCAAATAACTTACACAAATTGATTATGAGGAAAAAAATAAAACGTTAAAATTCCCTACTTTTTTAAGAAGCCAATACTATGTTTAAAACAAGAAGCTGTTGAACAATAACTCATGTCAACAGCTTCCTTCATCTATATTAAATTAAAAGAGGGGGAACAATTGTTAATCGCATTTTCTTATGCGAGACTGGATTTTACTAAAACTTTATAGAAGATCTCGATTCAAGCAATGCTTTGAAACGAATCATCATTTTGTTAAGACACTATGTTCAAAAATCCCGAAATAAATGACTCCGTTTAGCTTATCGTTTATCCAAAAAACTGGCTAAACGGCTGCCGCTAATTTGAATAATGGAAACTAAAATGATCATGATAACAACTGTAGCAAGCATAATATCCGGTTGATAACGATAATAGCCATTTCGAACGGCAAAATCTCCGAGACCGCCTGCGCCAACAACACCCGCTATGGTAGAATAAGATATTAAAAGAATAATAATATTAGATAAGCTGACTACCATTCCTGCTCTCGCTTCAACAAACATTACTTTCCATATAATTTGAAATATATTAGCTCCCATTGAAATAGCTGCTTCGATGACCCCTTTATTTACTTCCACTAAAGATTGTTCTATTAGTCTGGCGAAATAAGGAATAATAGCGATCGAAAGCGGTACAGAGGCAGGAACCGTTCCAACGGATGTTCCTACCAACAGCCGAGTAAACGGAATGACAGCTACGATTAAAATTAATAATGGAAATGCGTTAATTAAATTCACTAATGAATTTAAAATATTGAAAATATGCGGCTGTTCTAATAATTGCCCTTTTCTTGTTAAAAACAGAATCGTTCCTAAAGGAATTCCAAATAGTATGCCAGCTGTTACTGAAATACCTACCATAATGGCTGTTTGCTTAGTGGCTTCTATTATATCAGGAATTTGTTGAATGATGTTTTCAAACATTTAGGATCATCCTTTTGTCCTTATTAAATATTAATTTAGCAATATCAGACTTAGGATTATATTGATTGTCTGATAACGAAAATTCTTCTAAAATACTTCCTTTTTCCATTACGGCTACTTTATTGCAAATTTTTCTCACTACATCCATTTCATGTGTAACAATAACCATCGTTATATTTAGCTCTTGATTAATTTTCTTTAAAAAGGATAGAATATTATCCGTTGTTTGTGGATCTAAAGCTGATGTAGGCTCATCACATAACAAAATTTTCGGGTTCGTTGCCAAAGCTCTTGCTATGGCAACTCTTTGTTTTTGTCCCCCGCTTAAATTAGAGGGGTATTGATTTGCTTTATCTTCTAATTGAACTATGGAAAGACATTCTTCTATTATACTTTTACGTTTAACGGATGGTATTCCGGCAATTTCTAATGGAAAAGATACATTGTCATAAACCGTTTTATTATGAATCAAGTTAAAATGTTGAAATATCATGGAAATCGATTGTCTCATATGCCGCAGCTCTTTCTTCTTTAAAGCCATTATATTTCTTCCTTCAATAAGAACCTCCCCTTCATCAGGCTTTTCAAGGAGATTGATTGTACGAAGCAGAGTTGACTTTCCTGCTCCGCTAAATCCGATAATCCCATAGATATCCCCTTTTTCCACTTTTAATGATACGGATTTAATTGCTTCCAATTTCTCATCTTTTTTAATTTGATAAGTTTTCTTTATATTTTTTAAATGTATCATTTGTGACAGCCCCCATTATTCAAATACTGGGATTATGTCCCCATGGAATGTTTCCTCAATGAATTTTTTAACCTCCGGTGTATGCAAAACCTTTTTTAATTTTTGGATTTTTTTGTCATTTTGGTTGTCTGGTCTAGTCGTGATAACGCCTATAAATTCAGAGCTAGAGTCTTCCGCAAGCAGCGCATCTTTTAAGTGAAGACCAACTGCTGTTTGATATCCTCCTAAAATAAAAGCTAAATCTACATCATCAAGAGATTTTGCTGACATTCCTTGATCTAATTCGATAATTTTGAAATTTCTTTTGTTTTCAATGATATCTTTTTTAGTTGCTTGTAATCCTACCCCTTCTTTCAATTTAATGAATCCATGTTTTGCTAAGAAATCAAGCGCTCTTCCGTTATTGGAAGGATCCTGCGGTATACTGATGGTTGCCCCGTCAGGAACGTCTTTTATGTCTTTATAACGCTTTGAATAAAGTCCGGAAGGCCAAGCAAGTACTTTAATCGCTGCAACTAAATTAGTTCCATGCTGCTTGTTGTAAGCTTCCATATAAGGAATATGTTGAAAAGCGTTCGCATCAACACTTTTGTCATGAACGAGCTCATTAGGCTGAATAATGTCATTTACATATTCAATTTTTAAATCTATACCTTCCTCTTTCAACTTAGGTTTTATAAATTCAAGTATTTCTGGAAAACCATTAAACGAAGGATTCGTTGCTATTACTAATGTATCTTTATCTTCACTGGCATTAGTAGCTTTTCCACAACCGCTTATTAGTACCATTAAGCAAATTATGTAAAACAAATAAGAAAGTCTTTTCATTTTGTCTTCTCCCCCAAAATCATTTATTATTGTTATTTCTTTTATTTTTTCTGGATGATGCATCTTTTTAGTTTATCCCTAATCCAACAAATTTTTCCCGATCATTTCTCGCGCGATATGATTTGATGGTCCCATGGCGATGCCTGCTCGGGCATCTCGATATAATCTTTCCAAAGTTCCTTCACGGTAACCGAATCCGCCGCTGATATCAAGTCCTATTTGTGCAATCTCATTGGCTGCATCGGAAGCTAGGACTTTGAATTCAAGTAAAGAATTTTTCAGCTCTTCTGGAGCGTATTTTTCTCCGCTTTCTAACCATTCATCCAATTGAGAAGCTAAATCCTTCTGCCAGGCTTGCAGGCTGTCCGTTAAAATTTTCGCTTTTGCTAGCTGGCTGCGAATAACTTGATAATCGCTTAATGCCTTATTGACATCCTGATGAACTTTCCGCTTAGCATATGCAAGTGTTTCATCCAAAATCCCGATAGCGGTTCCTGTCCATGTTGCCCCTAGACCAATCAGGTAAGCGATACCGTTTTGAACAATTTCTTTTCCCTCACCTTCTTCACCTAAACGATCCTTTTTATCTACAAAAACATTACGAAGGGTAAGCGAAGAGCTGTGATTTCCACGCACTCCCAGCGCTGCCCATTCTCCAGCTTCTATCCCTTCTTGATGACCGTCCACAATAAAATAAGTAATGTCATCTGGTGATTTAGCATTTGGTGTTTTTGTTTGGAATACATAAAAATCCGCAAATCCACTGCTCGTGGTGAAAGATTTTTGAGCATTAATAATGTACCCGTCATCCGTTCTTACAGCTTCACTTATGTTGTACCAGTAATGTCCTCACTTTCCACTGCGAATCGGTTTCAACCACCGTTCCCATTGATCTTCATTTCCATGAGAGTATATCGTGCGGGCTGCCTCTACATGCATAGTGTAAATAAGTGCAGTGGAGGGACACGCCTTCGCTATTTCCTGAACAACAATTGCAAAGGCAGAATAGTTCAATCCCAATCCCTCTAATTTTTCTGGAAGTAAAATACTGTTAAACCCCTCTTTTGCAAGAACGGCGATATTTTCACTTGGAAATTCTTTGCTTCGATCAATACGATCTGCATTGGGACGGATAACTTTATCCACAATTTCACGAATTTTTTCACGTACTTGACCGAGTGTTAACGTGATAGGATTTTCATTTTCAGAAATAATTCTTGACATAAGCTTTCATCCTCCCTATATAAATGATGGTTTTTCCAGCCCATCCTCACTTTTTCTCGAGGAAAGGTGAAAACTACAGCATTTGCTCAAGTTTTTAGGCGTTCAGGGCCTTCAGATTATCCCTTAATGTTCCGTTTTCAACATATTCTGTCCTTGCCAAACCGCGTTTTTGTAAAATTGGCACCACCAACTCAACAAACTCTTCCAGTGAGCCGGGCAAATAAGCTGGACTTAACAGAAAGCCGTCTCCTCCTACTTCCTTCATTGTCTCTTCCATCCAATCGGCTACTTGCTCTGGCGAACCTACTAACTGTGGAGTCATGACGCCGCGACCATGTAACATCCCAGCCTCACGAATGGTTATATTTTTAGAACTACTATGTTTATAAGCGTCAATCATTCCTTGAATACCAGGCACTTTTAAATCAGCAATTAATTCGTCCAGTCCGTGTTTGGATAAATCGTAGCCCAAGTGACCGGACAAGATCGTTACCCCTGCTTCAGCCGGAACGAGAGAATTGTGGAGTGCAGCTTTCGCACGGGCAATTTCCTCTGTTTCTCCAACAAATACTTGCAATCCAAAACAGACTCTGACATCATCCGGATCGCGCCCAGCTTTCACTGCTTCTTCTTTCAAACGATTGTAATAAACCTTCATTGCTTCGCGATCAGGCTGAAGAGTAAAAATAAGTTCGGCATGTTTAGCGGCAAATTGGATTCCGCGTGATGATTGTCCAGCCTGAAGGATAACCGGGCGCCCTTGCGGGGAACGATCGATATTCAATGGGCCTTTGCACTTGAACCATTTTCCTTCGTGATTGATCGGATGCACTTTTTCCGGATCGGCAAATATGTTATTTTCTGCATCCATAACGATTGCATCCGGCTCCCAGCTGTCCCATAATTTGTAGCAAACCTCCATATACTCTTCCAGCCGATCATAGCGCTGATCGTGGGATAAATGATACTGTTCAACACTCAACCCAAGGTTTTCAGATGCATTCTTATGAAAAGCAGTGACAACATTCCAGCCGACACGTCCACGTGACAGGTGATCCAAGGTGGCCAGTTTGCGTGCTAAAATGTATGGTGGATAACCTGCCACCGAAAACGTCATGGTCAGGCCAATATGCTTTGTTACCGCACCCATAAATGCCATTAAAACTGACGGTTCATAACAAGGCACTTGCGAGGCATAGCGAACGGCACTTTTGTAGCTGTTCTCATACTCGGAATAGATGCCTTCCGTATCGGCAAAAAATACTGCATCAAGTTTGCCTCTTTCGGCGATTTGGGCAACCTCTTGCCAAATCTCCGGACGATTCCATTGAAAAGCATTCGTCATCGTCATATTCCGCGGATGCTTCCATGTCGCGCTGCTGTGATGAGTTACAGGCGGCATCATATATTGAAGCAAATGCATTTTCTTCTTTTTCATGAGCTGTTTCCTCCCTACAATTCATTCCAATCATATTGCGTTCTGGCCAAAATTTTTATTGCCATGACCACCTGTACCGATAACAAGGAAGTTCTTTATTCGGTAAAGCGTGAATATTGTATTAAATAATTTCTGTACTATTTTGAAAAGAAAAAAGATTTTGATATTATCATCCGGAATTTTTCAGCACCTCCTCGTTCAAGACCTACCCGCCCATAAGTAAGGCTGATTTGCTCTCTTTTTTATGGAGTTCGCTCATACAACTCTCCTTATGAATCCATGCGAAAAAAATTTGTGATGTTTTTTTCCTCAACATGCCGAATTAACTCAACTGTCTCCATACCATTCAGTTGCTTTGCTCTCTAAGATAATGGGTACATCGAATTCTAAATCTCATTTTTTCAGACAGCTTTTGCTTTTAGCTGCAATCAAGGCGGCTTTCCCTACGTTAAGTAAATATTCATGTTCAGATGCTACATTTATAGCAGCCATACCTGATCCACCGAAATAAGCGTTGGCTAAAGAGTTAGGACAGCCATTAATTGGACGACTTCTTCTTCAACACACTGGTGAACTTTATGATCAGGCAAAATATTTCGATAACATTATTGAAAAATCATCCGTTAGCTTAAATCGTGCGTTGTGATCAAGAAATAAACCATCCCCGCTAAGCTGCGGGCTCTCGTCCTATTCAACCATCTGCTGTTGCGAAACGGTCAATCGTCACTACCATTCATGCAGCTATGGTAGAAGATCAAGCCCCGGCCGAACTGTAACAAGAAATTTCAGTTTTTCCATAAATTAAAGGCAAAAATCCTCGCATCTTCACTTGATTTCCCATTGGGATTAAGCCCCCAATATAGTCAAACTCATTTTGTGGTCGGAACGATTTATTTTAAATATGTAATTTAATTTGCGAATCAAACAGTGTATGCTCCATAGATCATGTCTAGAGCACCAAGCATCGGAAAAACGAAAAGAGGCTCTCAACTCAAATGAATATTTTCATTGAATTGAGAGCCTCTAGTAATCCAGTCGGCATGTTTATTTTTGAAATAAAGGAAACTATTTATATATTTCGAAAAATCTTTAGTAAATATATTAAATAAATTAAACATATGTGTCAAGTTGGATTTTTATTTTTTCTTCCTCGATTATCCCCCTCACATAATATAGTTTCACAAAGCTTTTTCAAATGCGCTTCAAACTGTTTTACCTTTTCTTGATGTCTTTTTGAAATTCCTCATGCTCGACATGTCTAGATATTCGATTGACTTAAAATTTAAGTTATCATATAGTTCGTAAACTGGGCGCTTGAGAGAAAAGTAATTAACAATACCACTTTTGCTTCTCCTGTTGTTTCATCATCTGTATCGTTTGCAACATGATTTCCTTTCTTGCAAAGGGTAATAAACATTTCATGTAGTTAATAATCAAGCAGTCTTTGTAATGAATGTATTGATTGGTTTCTCTAGTATTTCCAAGAGCCAAAATAATTTTGCAAACATATTTCCGAACGAGTGGAACATTATTAAAATTGAATTGGGGTCTTTTGTTACGTTCTTCCGTATTCTTTACATAGATTGACTAATATGTCTCATAAATATCAACGCTTATTGTATACTATCATTATTCATTTATTGTAATCGTAGTTTTAGATGCACAATAAAAGAAGGAGTAGTTTCATGGGTGATATTAAATTATTTCGTATAAATGGAGAACATGTAAGTGAATTGGAAGGCACATCTCTGACAATTGAAAAATCGCTGCAAACCCTTATTGAGCGTAATCTTGAAACATTTTTAGGTGTACGGTTTTTAGCATCAGAATATTCTACTGGTAAGACACATGGCGGCAGAATCGATACATTAGGTATTGATGAAAATAACTCTCCAGTTATTATCGAATATAAACGAGCTGTCAATGAAAATGTCATTAACCAAGGATTATATTATCTGGACTGGCTGTTGGATCATAAAGCAGAATTCACTCTTATGGTAATGCGCAAATACGGTAATGACTTGGCTGACGCAATTGATTGGACGAATCCGCGCTTATTATGTATTGCGGGTGGATTCACAAAATATGACGAACATGCTGTTCAACAAATTAATCGGAACATTGAGTTGTACCAGTATAAGTTTTATAAAGATGGATTTCTTTTGCTTGATTTAGTAAATACAACAACTGCACAACCATTACTGGAAGTTGAAAACCATATTAACTCATCGAAGCCCGGATATAAGACAGTCTCCGAATATCTGGAACAATCCAGTACAGAATTAAAAGACCGGTTTGAAGCAATAAAAGCATATATTATGGCACTAGGCGATGATGTACAAATGGCTGTATTAAAATACTACATAGCCTTTAAGCGCATTAAAAATTTTGTCTGCTTAGAAGTGCATCCTCAGACAGAAAAAATCGTCTTATTTTTAAAAGTGAATCCAGATGAAATTGAACTCGAGCCAGGATTTAGCCGTGATGTACGAAATATCGGTCATATCGGAACAGGGGATTTAGAAGTCAGTATTTATAATGATGAAGATTTTGAAAAGGCAAAGCGACTTATTCATATGAGCTATGATAGAAGTTAGAAATCGCCGGTAATTATTATACTTGGCGATTTTTAATAATTAAATATTTTTAACCAATCCTCTGTAAAGAAGGCAGGATTTATTTTATCTCATTATTTTCATGATACAATTCCAATAAAAAGTGTTTATTAAGAAGAGACAGGAATTGTCAAAACATATAGGTGGAGCAGATTTTTGAAGGAATTTGCGGACGAAAGCAGTGATGATGTTCTACATATATTTGACAAAAAGGCAGTGTTAGAATATGAATAGCTGGTGGGAATCTTGTGAATCAAACTTTAAAGAAACAACCTGTTGCGTTTGTTACAGGAGCTTCAAGCGGCTTTGGATTGCTAACAAGTGTAGCGCTTGCCCGCGAAGGCTACCGCGTGCTGGCTTCAATGAGAGATTTGGATAAGAGAGGACGACTGGAAGCGGCAGCCAAAGAAGCAGGTGTAACAGACCGGATTGAGATTATCCAACTAGATGTAACCGATTTTTCAGCAGCGGAAACTGTAATTCAGAATGTGATTGAAGATTACGGCCAAATTGATCTGTTGGTAAACAACGCGGGGTATGCAGCGGGAGGGTTTACGGAGGAGCTTGCTGTTGAAGAATGGCAGAGGCAATTTGAAACGAATTTTTTCGGTTTGGTGGCAGTAACAAAAGCTGTTTTGCCGTCGATGAGGGCACGCAGAAGTGGCAAGGTTGTGAATATAAGCAGTATTAGCGGACGAATCGGATTCCCTTCTATGGGACCTTATGTGGCATCCAAGTTTGCGGTGGAAGGATTCAGCGAGTCTTTGCGTTTAGAGATGCTGCCGTACGGTGTTCATGTCGTTTTAATTGAACCGGGATCCTATAAAACGGAAATCTGGTCAAAAGGGCTGGATGCGGTATCGGTCAATCCGGATTCTCCTTATGTTAAAGAGATGGAGAAAATTTTGAAATATGTCAACCATGTTGCTGACACGGCACCCTCTCCGTATGAAGTGATCCAACAGATTGTACACGTGGCAAAGTCTCCTTATCCGAAATTGCGGTATCCGGTTGGCAAAGGTGTGAAATTAGGAATTGTCTTGAAAAATATATTGCCGTGGAAGTGGTGGGAGCGGATGGTGATGAAGCGGCTGTGGGACAGATAGAATCCGGATACTAGGATTTTCTTCCAAAAAATCTAGAATTACGTTTTCCACTCTATTTTTGTTTTTAAGGTATTTAAATTATCTAGAAATTTACAATTGATATTTCTTGTTTAAAATGAAGTATTGCTTGCGGCAATGCTAACCTTTTTGGTTAACTATCTTGTGAGTGCCAATATCGTTTCAAATATTCCAGCATGGTTTTACTGGTCGCTTATCTTTCTAGGTCTTGTCATCGAAATTTTGCCTATACAAAAAATATGTTCCTGGTCAGCTCATTGCTGCTGTTACTCATTTATTCGTTGTGGTTCCATCAATCTTTTCCATTGGAATTTTTATGGTGCTTTTATCTGTAATTGTATTCATATTGCAATTATGAATATAAAAAAACAAAACTACGGATTCGCAAGTTGAGTTGAACGGAATCTACACAATAATCATTTCAGATTTTATAATTCATAAAAAAATTCGCCCTAATGACTAATGTCACCATATGACATTTAAATGAAACAAGGCGATTTTTCCACACTATCGCTACTAATGAAATATAATAGCTGATAGTTGTCTTAAAAATATTTGTCGCATTAAAAAAATGATGGTAATTCAACTTTAACGGAGATTTAGACGATGACGACTAATCCAATTCAAGGTCCTAATTGCCAATCTTTTGTCCATCTGTATTGTACAAATAAACATAATAAATGCTCTGAGGCAATTTCCAAGGATCAAAACTCTCGTAAGTTGAACTACCTTTCGTAATCAGCTTTTTTCTTTAAGAATCTACTAATGGCGGGCATGAAGGGCTTAAATATTCTTCGTCATATCGCTTATTTCAAAATCTTAAATCCGAATTTTTCAAAAATTTGAAACGAATCTTCTGTCTGTAGGTACTGATAGAAATCGGCAGCCTCTTTTTTATGCTTTGTGTCCTTAATGATGCCAACTGGATAAATAATAGGATCATGCATATTTGCGTCTGCGATGTCGACAATTTTTACCTTATCAGATATTTGAGCATCAGTTTTGAATACAATTCCTGCGTCCACTGTATTTGCTTCTACATATGATAATACTTGGCGCACATCCTTTGTGTATACGACTTTCTCTTTTACTTTTGGCCAAAGATTTAGCTTGGTCAGAGTTTGCTGCCCGTATTGACCTGCTGGAGTAGTTTCAGGATTTCCTAATGCAAATTGCTTAATACCGCTGTCTGCCAAAGACTGAAATCCTTTTACTGTGTCTGCTTTATCTTTCGGAACGATTAAAACGATTTCATTTCCTAGCAAGTTTTTGCTCTCTTCTTTGTTAATCAATCCTTTGTCTACGAGTGGACGAAACTTATTTTCAGCAGCCGAGAAAAATAGGTCTACCGGCGCTCCTTGTTCGATTTGCTGTTTCAATGCACCAGAACTTCCAAAGTTAAATGTAATTTTTATATTTTCATGTTCTTTTTCATACTTTTTCTGAATTTCCGTTAAGGCATCTTGTAAGCTTGCGGCTGCTGAGATGGTTAATTGTACTGTCTGTTTATCCTCTGTCTTCTTTGATTCCTGTTTTTCTCCCTCGTTTGTACAACCAAAAATAAAAAAGATTGAAGCACACAAAAACATGATCATGATCATGCGAATAGAATGCTTCATGCTTTCTCTCCCCCTTCTACTTTTAATCTAATATAAAACTTATTATAATTTCTTATAACTATTTTGTATAGTATATAATTAATTTATATAAAATATAATTATATAGAATAGTAAAGTGTCTCCGTTCACGGATAGAAAAAACACATTTGTTCAGTGCAATGAAAAAAACCATAAGGTGCTTTTTTAATCGGCCTTGCCAATAACGCCTTTTCAATAAATGCTTTTATCAGCTTTTACTTTATCTACGTTTTCGATTCTTTTTTCAAACCATCCAATCTTAGATGTTTCTATTGCATCAAACATCGGAACGTAAGGCTTTATATCGAGTAGAGGTGTTTCGTTCAATACATCGACATCTAGGACATGGATATGATTCCCCTCAATACTTTTCAATCGAACGACTGAAAAGCCGATTGGGTTCGGTCTTTTCGGGAATCTTGTTGCAAAAATACCATGGGGTTGATCATCTAAGAAAGGAACTACCTGCAATGAATATTCATGAACCTTATGAAAATAATAAATAAGAATAAGATGTGAAAAGCCGTCCAGATCTTTCATCCCTTCTACATACAATGGGTTAAGCTCTATTGTTCCTTCTACATTTTTCGCCGCCGCCGATTGAATCGGCATTCCTTCCAAGGTGTTAAAAGGGGTTAGAATTTTTCCTATCGCTTTAAAATGAATGTTCATCTTTACAACATCCTATGTTCTTTTATTTATAATTAATTATATTTAATTATAAATAAATATAATAGAAAAAGATATACTTATGTTTCTCTTTTTGGTTTTTCATTTCCAGTGCTCACGAATCAAGAAAACCAGATATTCCAGTGCCAAAAAGTGATAAAACAAAGCCAGAGGTTTTTAAGAGAACCCCTGGCTTTTAGCTGGATCCATTTCAGCTTTCATAAACGACTTGTCCGGTTTGTGACAAATCATAGCCTCCTAGTGCTTTTAAATCGTTTTGAAAGTGAACCGATCTTAAAATTTGCAGGACTTGACTAATTAACTCTCTATTCTCATCGTTCTTTAAAATAACCAAATCGTACTTTTCATTAACTAACGGAATGAAATCGACATCTTTAACTAGGTTAGCCCCTCTTTCAATTCCTACCCCGACATCTGCATCCCCTTTAGCGACAGCACTTGCGACACTTACGTGATTGGTTACCTCATTGTCATAGCCGTTAATTTCAGAAACAGGTATGCGATACTTTCTCAAACATTCATCTAGTAAAACACGAGCACCCGCACCTTTTTCCCGGTTCACAATTTTTATATTTTTTCTTCTTAAATCTTCCCAATGCTTAATATTCAACGGGTTTCCCTTTTTGACGTAAAAGCCTGCCTTCCTTGTTAGTAAATGAATCACGATATACTGAAAATTCACTAGTATCTTATTGATATACGGAACATTATATTCACCTGAAATTCCTTCGATTAAGTGTGTACTGACAATGTCTGAATATCCTTGATACATTGAAATTAGGCTTTCTAAGCTTCCAACATAAGAACGAAGTGGCCGAAACCTTTTCGAGGATTTTTCTAAGTAGTTCGCCAAAATATCTAAGCTCATATCCTGGCCGCTTATAATTAATTGTCTAGGTTGCAAATACCCTTGAGTTTCAATCGATGTTTCTTTTTTTGATGACTGTACGGAGCTTGGCTGCAGTTCTTCTTTTGACTTTTTTATATACTCTTCTAGATCGGAAGGATCAATTCGCATTTGTCGTCCGACACGATAAGCAGGTAATAACCCTTTTTTCACTAAATCATATACGGTTAATTTTGAAACCTTTAATATGTTTGCCACTTCCTCGGTTGTATAAGAAAGATTTTTTTCCATACCTACTTGCTCCTTCATAAAAAAATTCGTTATAAGTAATTAAATGTAATTTGATATATTGTATTGATAACTTCTGTATCAATGATTTATATTTAAATATAAATAAAATTAATTATTTTCTTAACAAGAAGATGGCTATGTAGTTTATATCTAATCTTGATTATATCATGTTTTGTTTCGCTCTTTTTCAATGGAAATGACTCAACTTCTTGTTTTACCATTTCCTTTACTCCAAAGTTCAAAATAATTATAACCATTTATAACGAAAAATGATGAAACTTTATGAAAAGGTGAACGACAAATATGAATTACTCGCCGCTTATACTCTCTTTAAAAACGGCAACAATCGCCACGTTTATTGTATTTGTTACTGGGGTTGTGTTGGCACGATTGATTAGTCGTAACTCCTTTCGAGGGAAAAGTATTATAGAAGCGATTATTTTGCTGCCACTCGTGCTTCCGCCTACAGTTGTAGGCTTTGGTTTATTATATATATTTGGTAAAAACGGTTTTATTGGTCGATTACTGCTTGATTGGTTTGATTTCCAAATTGTTTTCACCTGGTATGCTGTTGTGATCGCAGCAGTCGTCGTGTCTTTTCCTTTAATGTATCAAAGTGCATCTGCAGCGTTTCGGCAGTATGACCCAAATATTGAAAATGCTGCATATACAATGGGGGCATCGAAATGGAGAGTGTTTTGGACGATATCTTTTCCACTGGCATGGCCAGGACTGTTAGCTGGCTTAGTTTTATCCTTTGCACGAGCGTTAGGAGAGTTTGGTGCCACTCTCATGCTCGCCGGCTATATTCCGAATGTAACCGACACTATTCCTCTAGCCATTTATTTTGCGGTGGAGTCAGGTAATTTGGAAGCGGCAAAATTTTGGGTAATCATTATCGTTGCCCTCGGCTTTAGCGCTATTTTATGGCTTAATTGGTGGAGCAAAAGAAATATGATGAGACATGTACAAAAATAGTAAGTTCAAATTGTCGCTTACTTAAAGGAGTTTTTTCTTATGCTTATCGTTGAAATCCAAAAAAGACTACCCCATTTTGAATTAGATGTAAAATTTTCAGTGGCCAATGAGATTGTTGTCCTTTTTGGCCCCTCCGGCTCCGGAAAAACGACAATCTTAAATTGTATTGCTGGGATAAGCAAACCTGCTGCTGGCATCATCCGATTAAACGACACCATTTTATTTGAAAATAAGAAAGTATTTGTTCCTATTCAAAAAAGAAACATCGGCTATGTATTTCAAGATTATGCGCTTTTTCCCCATATGACTGTTTGGAAAAACATTGCTTATGGCATGCAAAATGAAAGCTTTGTCAAAAATTTAATGAAAGAGCTGCGAATTGAACACCTTAGAGATAAATATCCGTCTGAAATTTCAGGCGGCGAAAAACAACGGGTCGCCATTGCACGAGCCATTGCAACCGAGCCGGATGCCTTGCTTTTAGATGAACCTTTTTCTGCATTAGATAATCAAACACGTGTAAAAGGTCATGAAGAGCTATTACGTATCCATAAGCTTTGGCGCATTCCCATTATATTAGTCACCCATCATCTTGAGGAAGCAAAAAAATTGGGGAATCGAATTTTATATTTACACGAAGGAAAAATTTGTGACAGTGAAATGAATGTGAATCTTATTCAGAGTTAATTGACAGCCTTACTCTTTAAGCTAACATCAATTATAGCAAATTATGAGGAAAAAGGGGGTTTATAGCATTCCCCTTTTTCAGATTTTGTGTTTACTTCCTTAAAAACAGTAAATTAAATTTATTTTTATATTGTTCATTTAGCGCATAGTTCTATTTTTACTGGATACGTCTCTCGCTTGAAACAGCATAATTCTTTGGTCGTGAAATTTATAAAATTTTCCCTTATGATGCTTTTTGATAAAATCTATTAATTTTTAATGCAAAAGGATCAATGACGGACAGTTGAACAAAGAATTCTGGGGACAAATTACAGCGCTCGTCTCATTCATTTGTCGCCGGCAGTGGTTGCATTGGGCGCAGCTTATGGTGCATTAGAATTAAGCTCAGACGTTTCTGGAAAATACTGGCTTTCAGGTTGAGAGCTTGGCACAGGGGAAAAATTATTCTGCAGCGCCCTCGACCCATTGGATATCGTCACTGGCGTTAGTTCGTTTTCTAAATTCAGCAGCGCGGCCCGGTTACGCCCTCTTCGAGAAGCAATGGATCCAAAGCTATTTAAGCTGGATTGAATCAAAAATCACAACATGCCTGCGACATGGTTGTCCGTATAGAAGAAAGGCGTATCTTCCCTCATCAAATGCGACAAGACAAAGCAAGTGATCAACAATTTAACGGAGGTATGAAAGCGAAATGCCTATTGATATAAGAATTTTACCCGTTTTCGTTCAAAAATACTATGAATCCACAAGTTTAAAAGAATTGAGGGACATATAGGCTAGCGCTACCTTTTCTTTTAGAAAGGGAGGTACCCCCTTTCCAGAAGAAAAGGCCACCAAGCGAAGCACGGCAGCCTGAACCCCAATATTTGACAAAGAACCTTTTTTATTACACCGGATATACTCCATGCTTTCTTTCCGAAAAGACGATATATTTCGACATATAGGCATCAAAGCGACGAATCAATTCTTCGCGAAGCTGGTTTGGAGCGATAATTCCATCTATCACCATCTCTGAGGCTAAACGATAAATATCAATATCGCGGCGATACTCCTCCCGTTTTTGTTCAATAAAGGCTGCCTGTTCTTCTTTAGGAAGCTCAGCAATTTTATTGGCATAGACTGCATTAACCGCTGCTTCTGGTCCCATCACAGCAATTTGTGCATTAGGAAACGCTAAGCAGCAATCCGGTTCAAAGGCCGGGCCAGCCATCGCATAAAGACCTGCCCCATACGCTTTTCGCACGATAATAGAAATTTTCGGAACCGTTGCTTCTGACATCGCTGAAATCATTTTCGCTCCATGGCGGATAATTCCTGCCCTTTCCACTTTTGTGCCGATCATAAATCCTGGAATATCGGCTAAAAATAAAAGCGGAATATGGAAGGCATCACATAAAGTAATAAATTTGGCTGCTTTATCAGCCGAATCATGGAATAGGACACCGCCTTTGATGCGCGGCTGGTTAGCGAGTATACCGATTGGCTGTCCATTCAAGCGAGCAAGTCCTGTAATCAATTCAGGTGCAAACAGCTTTTTGATTTCGCAAAATGAGCCTTCATCAATAAAACGCTCGATCAAGTCATACATATTAAACGGCGCATTTTGATTCAGGGGTAAGATGTCCTCAATCGTTTTTTCAAAGCTCTTAGCTGGCTTTGCTTCGACAATCGGCGGTTTTTCAGCGAAATTGGCTGGAAAATAAGATAAGTACTTGCGGGCAAACTGAATGGCTTCTTCTTCTGTTTTCACAAGTACATCTCCACATCCAGAGACACTGCAATGCATTCGCGCTCCACCCATCTCTTCAAGCGTCACTTTTTCGCCAATCACCATCTCCGCCATTCGCGGCGATCCTAAATACATCGAAGCGTTTCCTTCGACCATAATGACGATATCGCAAAAAGCTGGAATATAAGCACCGCCGGCCGCCGATGGTCCAAATAATAAGCATATTTGCGGCACTTTTCCAGAAAGCTTTACTTGATTGTAAAAAATGCGCCCTGCCCCGCGACGACCAGGAAACATTTCGACTTGATCCGTAATCCGCGCCCCAGCCGAGTCTACTAAATAAAGCATCGGGCACCGAAGCTTTTCTGCGGTTTCTTGGATACGAATGATTTTTTCTACGGTTCGTGATCCCCACGATCCCGCCTTTACCGTTGAATCATTGGCCATTACACATACGGTTTGCCCGTTGATTTTTCCGATCCCTGTTACCACGCCATCAGCTGGCAGACCGTCAGCAAGACAATTGGCAAATAAAGCATCCTCAAATTGCATTCCCTCATCAAATAACAGCTTTAGACGATCTCGTACGAATAGCTTGCCTTTCTCCGCATTTTTTTGATGGTACTTTAATGCGCCGCCTTGTTCAATTTTTTCGACTTGTTCCGCCAATTTCTCGGTCAATGTTTTTGCTTGCTCGTTGATCACTTGCACTTCCTCCTTTACTCTCCTTTATAAACAGGCTTCCGCTTTTCTTTAAAGGCTTGCAGCCCTTCTAAACGATCCTTCGTTGGAATTGTCATCTCATAAGCCATCTGCTCCAGCTTCAAACCTGTATATAAATCGACTTCCAGACCTCGATTAATGGCTATTTTAGCTTGGGCAACAGCAATCGGCGCATTTTGAATTATTTGTCCGGCAAGTTCGTTTGCCTTTTCCATTAACTGCTCATACGGCACAACATATTCTACTATTCCGATGCTGGCTGCTTCCGCTGCCGTTAGCCGTTTAGCCGTAAAAATGAGCTCCTTTGCTTTGCCTTTTCCGATTAAACGCGGGAGACGCTGAGTTCCGCCAGCACCTGGAATAATCCCAAGCGCCGTTTCGGTTAATCCAAGCTGAGCATGATCAGAGGCAATACGGATATCGCAAGCTAACGCCAATTCGAGGCCTCCGCCAAATGCAACGCCATTAATCGCGCAAATAGTTGGTGCTGGAAGCTGTTCAAATTCATTGATCGTCTCGCGAATCAGCGCAACGGTTTTTCTCACTTCTGTTTCAGTCATACTGGCACGTTCTTTTAAGTCAGCACCAGCACAAAATGCTTTTTTTCCACTTCCTGTTACGATCACACAACGGATCGAGCGATCAAACCTTAATTGCCCAAGCTTTTGCTTCAGCTCCATTAACAGCGCTGTAGACAAAGCGTTGACTGCTTGCGGGCGATGCAAAGTTAGCACTGCCACTCCATTCGCCGCCTCATAGAGAATAGAAGATTCCATTTAATCACTCTCCTTTATTAGGACAAACAAGGATCAACGGTTTGCAAATAATGGCTATTGAGCGCTCGACCGATTTTATTTTGAATAAATAGCGCTGCCTCCGTTAACCGCCCAGCATCAATGCCTGTAGCAATATCCATGCCATGAAGCATATATAATAAATCATCAGTCGCTACGTTTCCGGAAGCTCCCGGTGCATACGGACAGCCGCCCAGTCCACCAAGCGAGCTGTCAAAAGTCGTAATCCCCATTTCTAATGAAAGCAGCACATTGGCTAAGGCTGTTCCCCTTGTATCGTGAAAATGCATGGATAGCTTTTCTTTCGGGAATCTCTTTAGAAGCGAGTTGAGCACAGCTTCCACTTGGCGAGGGGTAGCAACACCGATCGTATCACCTAAAGAAAGCTCATCCACTCCCATTTCAAACAACCGCTCTGATATAGCAGCTACCTGCTCAATGGAAACTTCCCCCTCATAAGGGCAACCAAAAACCGTTGAAAGATAGCCGCGAACAGTTTTCTTAGCACGCTTTGCCTCCTGAACAACAGCTGTTAAGACAGGATAGGTATCTGAGATTGATTTATTAATATTTTTTTGATTATGCGTCTCGCTTGCAGACATAAATACAGAGATTTCATCAACTTGAGTCGTCAAAGCATTTTCAAGCCCTTTTTGATTCGGAACAAGCGCTGCATAAGTAACACCAGGAGCTCGTTCAATTCCTGCTGCAACATCTAGCGCATCGGCTAGCTGCGGAATCCATTTTGGATGAACAAATGATGTTATTTCAATGTACGTCAACCCTGTTTTGGAAAGCTGATTGATCCAAGCAATTTTATCTTCAGTCGCAATGGCTGTCTTTTCATTTTGCAGCCCATCACGAGGCCCTACCTCTTTAATCGTAACGTGTTTAGGCCAGTTGCCCACGCGCCTCACCTCTTATTCAAATTCAAGCAAAATATCGCCTTCATTGACAAAATCGCCTTCCTTCACATGAATTTCTTTAACGATTCCGCTTGCTTCTGCAGCAATAGGAATTTCCATTTTCATTGATTCTAAAATCACGACATCTTGCCCTTTCTCAATGTTTTCTCCGACAGAAACAACAATTTTCCATACATTCCCTGCCATTATTGCAACAATCTGATTCATCTTTTTACTCCTCCATTTCCTGAACTTGCAGATTGAAGGTCTTCCACTCTCTAATCAAGAAAAGTGGAAGACTTGATCAACATCTTATTTTTTGATAGAAACGCTGCTTAAATGCCGATTTACAAAATCGGTTGTTGTATGTCCCGCTTGAAATTCTGGGTGTGCCAACACTTCTTTTAGCATTGGAATGTTTGTTTTAATTCCTTCAATTTGATAGCTGCCAAGCGCTTGCAGCATGCGATTAATCGCTTCGTTTCGGTTTTCGCCTTTTACAATTAATTTAGCAATCATTGGATCATAAAACGGCGTTACGACCATTCCGCTTTGAACAGCTGTTTCATTGCGAATACGCTCTCCCTCCGGTAATTGAAGCGCAGAAATGGTTCCGGGGGATGGAAAAAATGTTTTTGGATCCTCTGCGTAAATCCGTACCTCGATGGCATGCCCTCGACGCTGGATGTGATCTTGGCTATAGCCGAGCTTTTCCCCAGCAGCGATGCGCAGCTGCTCTTCGACAAGATCCAGACCGGTGATCTCCTCAGTTACTGGATGCTCTACCTGAAGACGCGTATTCATTTCAAGAAAGTAGAAGTTTTTCTGTTCATCAACAAGAAATTCAATCGTTCCTGCATTTGTATAACCGATATATTGGGCAGCTTGAATGGCTGTCTCCCCCATTCTTTTTCTTGTTTGCTCATCTAAAAACAGAGAAGGAGCTTCTTCAATCACCTTTTGGTGACGCCGCTGAATCGAACATTCACGTTCCCATAAATACACATAATTCCCGTAGTGGTCAGCAAGAAGCTGAACTTCAATATGGCGCGGATTCTGAATATACTTTTCCAAATACATCGCCCCATCGCCGAAGAAAGAAGTCGCCCGCTTTTGGTTGCCTTCAAACACTTTGTGCAATTCCTCTTCATTATGGACGATTTGCATTCCGATACCGCCACCGCCGCAAGACGCCTTTAACATAATAGGATAACCGATCGTCGCTGCTGTGCTTGCTGCTTCCTCGACATTTTGAAGCGGAAAGGAGATGCCGGGGACGATCGGCACGCCTGCTTCTGACATTGTTTTCCGCGACTCAATCTTACTTCCCATTTTCGCAATAACATCAGCATTCGGTCCGATAAATACAATTCCTTCCTCTTCACAACGGTGCGCAAATGTCGGGTTTTCCGACAAGAGACCATATCCTGGATGAATCGCTTCCGCTTTCGTCGCTTTTGCAACGTCAATGATTTTGTCAATATTCAAATAACTTTCACTGACATGCGGCTTTCCAATTAAATAAGCTTCGTTTGCCCATTTTACATGGAGCGAATCAGCATCTGCTTCTGAGTATATGGCTACTGTCTGAATTCCTAACCGCCGGCACGTTCGAATGACTCGAGCTGCAATTTCTCCCCGATTGGCCACTAACACTTTTTTAAACATGCAACTCCTCCTATTCATGTGTTGTCTTTGTACTAAGAATTTGTTTTGCCTGCTCGCGCAATTTAAATTTTTGAATTTTTCCGGATGCTGTCATCGGATACGAATCGGTAAATTCAATATAACGGGGGATTTTATGACGCGATATTTTTCCGCGGCAAAATTCTTGAACTTCTTCAGCCGTCGCAGTTTGCCCTGGTTTTAATATAATCCACGCCATTACTTCTTCTCCGTATTTTTCATCAGGTACACCGACCACTTGAACATCTAGAATTTTCGGATGCTGATATAAAAATTCTTCAATTTCCCGTGGATAAATGTTTTCTCCGCCGCGGATGATCATATCCTTTAGTCTTCCAGTAATGCGGCAATATCCATTTTCATCCATTATTGCTAAGTCGCCTGTACGGAGCCATCCTTCCTCATCAATCGCTTCTTTCGTCGCTTCCGGATTGTTATAATATCCTTTCATGACATGATACCCTCGCGTACATAGCTCTCCTTGCACACCGTACGGTACTTCCTTGTTTGTGCCTGGTTCGACTATTTTGACTTCAACGTTTGGAAGAGCACGCCCGACTGTCTCGACGCGCAAATGAATAGGATCATCCGTTCTCGTCTGAGTAATGACAGGCGAAGATTCAGTTTGTCCATAAGCAATCGTAATTTCTTTGGCTCCCATTTTTTCGATAACCGCCTTCATTACTTCAATTGGACAATTTGATCCCGCCATAATTCCTGTCCGCAATGAAGACAGATCGTATTTTTCGAAATCAGGATCGTTCAACTCAGCAATAAACATGGTCGGCACACCATGTAAAGCGGTGCATTTTTCGTCTTGAACCGTTTGAAGCACTTGGGTAGCATTGAATTCTTGTATTGGTACGATCGTAGCGCCGACAGAGACGCATGCTAAGACGCCAAGCACGCAGCCAAAGCAGTGAAAAAATGGCACAGGAATACATAAACGATCATCTTTCGTGAGTTTCATGCATTGAGCAATATTGTAGGCGTTGTTGATAATGTTGTAGTGGCTGAGCATAACTCCTTTTGGAAATCCTGTCGTTCCTGAAGTGTATTGCATGTTGATGACATCATGCGGGTCAAGGGAGTTCATTCGTTGATCGAGTTCATCTTCAGCGGTATCTTGAGCCATCGCCAAAAGATCATTCCATGTATATGTGCCAGGGTAACGCTTATCACCAAGAACGATGACATTTTTTAGACGTGGAAGACGCTTCGCCTTCAGCTGTCCTGGCTGACATTCGTACAGCTCCGGGGCAATCTCATAGATCGTGTCAATGTAAGAGGTATCGCGATATTGTTCGATTAAAAGAAGGGTCGTGGAATCTGATTGCTTCAATAAGTATTCTAATTCAGCTGTACGGTAGTTCGTGTTGACCGTCACAAGTACAGCCCCCATTTTGCCTGTAGCAAACTGGCATGCCAGCCATTCAGGAGTGTTGGTTGCCCAAATTGCAATATGCTCTCCTGACTGAATGCCCAGTTTCATTAAGCTTCGAGCAACAAGACGACAATATTCATCAAACTGCCTGTATGTCATTCTAAGTCCGCGATCTGCATACACAACAGCCTCATGCTCTGGATAAGCATTCGCTTTTTCTTCTAATAGTTTGCCAACCGTAACCTCTAACATCTCCGTCATAACATGCGCCTCCTTTGTTTAAATAAATTTTCATCCTCTCCATTTTTCTGTCCTTTAACATCCAAGCTGACGGGCAATAACGAGCCGCTGAATTTCTGATGTGCCTTCACCAATTTCCATGAGCTTAATATCGCGCAAATGGCGCTCGACCCCATATTCTTTCATATACCCGTATCCTCCATGAATTTGAATTGCCTGATTACATATGCGGAAGCCAGCTTCAGAAGCGAACAGTTTAGCGAAAGAGGCTTCTTTTGTAAACGGTTTCCCTTGATCTTTTAGCCAGGCCGCTTTATACACCATGCTGCGGGCTAATTCGATTTCCATCGCCATATCGGCAAGCTTAAATTGAATCGCTTGGAATTTAGAAATGGATTGACCAAATTGTTTCCGTTCCTTCGCATATTGAAGCGCTTTCTCAAACGCGGCTTGAGCGATGCCAACGGCAAGAGCAGCAATCGAAATGCGACCGCCATCTAGAGTATATAAAAATTGCTTAAATCCCTTTGCCGGATCCCCTAATATGTTCTCTTTCGGCACGCGTACATTTTCAAGCACAAGCTCGCACGTATTCGAGGCACGGACACCCATTTTGTCGTAATTGCATTGAATCGTAAATCCCGGAGCGTTTGTTGGAACAATGAAAGCAGAGATGATGTTTTTATCCTTGTCATCCTTTCCGGTCACTGCGGTGACAATCACTTGTCTTGCATGCCCTGCATTCGTAATCCAGCATTTTTCTCCATTAATCACATATTCATCTCCGTCAAGCACCGCTCTCGTTCGGGTTCCGCCAGCATCTGAACCGGCATTCGGTTCAGTTAACCCAAACGCTCCCAACGCCTCTCCTTTGGCCATCGGAACAAGCCACTTTTGCTTTTGCTCTTCTGTACCAAAATAGTAAATAGGGCTTGCACCTAATGAGACAGCAGCAGCATAGCTAAGACCTGTTCCGCCACAGGCGCGGCCAATTTCCTCTACAGCAACAGCATATGAAATCGTATCGCCACCAGCTCCGCCATATTCTTCTGGGAACGGGATTCCCAATAGCCCTAGCTCTCCCATCTTTTTGAATATTTCGATGGAAAAATAGGCTTCTTCATCCCATTTCGCTGCGTTTGGTGCAATTTCCTTCTCAGCAAACTCCCTTACCATTTCTTTAATCATCTGTTGCTCTTTTGTAAGTTCAAAATTCATGCTCTCTCCCCCATTTCTAATATATTATTATAAAACCGACTAGTCGGTTTGTTTTTCATGAAAAATTTACGTTAACTAAAAATCATTTTTTAAATTTTAAAATGATTGAAGCGAAGCCTGCTTGCTTTTGATGAAATAAATGATATTTTCCGCCTTTTGCTTAGCCTTTTCTGTAAGGACAGAATGCAAAATAAAATCAATAAAATAGTCGGCAATTTGCTCGATAGTCATCGGCCCTTCCGGCTTATACCATTTATACGTCCAGTTCACCATGCCAATAATCGTCATTCCTGTAATTTCCACTGAAAGCTCTGGGCGAAACTCGCCTGCGTCAATTCCTTCGCGAATGACCCGAAAAATCACATGCTTAAACTCATCACGTTTTTCATTAATTTTTTGTGCATACTCCGGCTTTAAATAATTGCTTTCTTGATAAAACACCGTTATATGCGGCTTATATAAATGAAATACTTTTACAAATGATTGAATAATAGCACATAAACGCTCTGTTGGGGTTTTGTAGTTTTCATAGGCCGCCTGTGCCTTGTTGAGCACATAGGTGATAAACACGTCGTGAATGTGATAAAGAAGTTCATCTTTTGATTTAAAATTATGATAAAAGCCGCCTTTTGATGCGTTGATTTCTGTGACAATCCGATCGACAGTAACCCCATGATAGCCGTATTGTTCAAAAAGATGCAGAGCCGTATCGATAATTCTTTCTTTTAAAGTTTTATTTGCCATAGAAAATCTCCTTCATCAGCTTATATTAACACAATTTTCAGAAAAGTTAAATATTTTATAGCTGTTATCTATAAAATACGTAATAAATGCCCCAAATGTCAATCCTCGTTTAATAAGATTGAGTCAAAATTTTGTGGGTATTTTCTTTTTTGTACAGAAGGATTTTTTATTCAAAAGCGTTTACTGAACTCCTTAGTTTGCTTGTGCAGTACCGTTTAGGATTTTTTAAATCTAACCATCGCTATCAAGGCATGATACATCGGGCTGCCAGATGAGTGTTGTAGGTAAGGAACTGATCAAGAAGACACAGATATTGCTTTGATTTGTTCTCTCTTATAAAACAATCGTTTGATATCTTCGCACAAGAGTTAATAGTTGTTTTTTTCTTCTTTCCTGACTTAAAAAAATTCCGGAATAGTATGTATTAATCTAAGTTTGCATGTTTCATAAATTCTCATTCCAAATTCATCCATTGGTACAGATACAATGTTCGTGCCGCAGGATCGGCATACATTTGAGTGCAGTTGGATAAATAGGTACTTCTTGAAATCTCCCTGAAGGCAATCGTTCCCCCTCAGACACAATGTTTTTAGGTTAGTTTTTGTCTAATTCTATGTTGTAAAACGGCCTCCTTAAACCGTCTAAAAGAATAGGTTATCCTTTGCTTTGTTTCTCTAACAGTTCAATGATTCTATCCAGCTTCTTATCAATTTGTGCTGAACTTTTCTCATGACTAATGATTTGACTACAAGAACACTGCACGTGCAAAAGCAATAAGAAAAGCAAACATGACCAATGGAAAAATGAATGATTCCCAATCACCCATCCTCTTTTTTCTAACTGTATCACAAAGAAACAAAGGGCTGGAATCTTTGGTTGTATCCCGACTCACCATACAGTTAACATAACATTTTTATTAAAAACTTTAACAATCAGTAAATAGCAAATTTATTTTGATTGTTTGCTCTAGAGTGAAAAGCATCCATTATGCTTCTGTTTGATGCCCTTTAAAGAATTCTCTGTTTTTAATCCTTTTTCTTCTCCTTAAACTTCCATTTTTCCTTTACCTTCTTGTTTAATTAATTTCATTATTTTATTTCAATGTTCATTTAGCACATAGTTCTATTTTTGAAAAATAAGCGTTCACACTATACAATTTCTTATTAAAAAATCACCCGCCTTAAAAGGATTCTTATAAAAAAAGAAGCAGGAACGTCTTCCCTGCTTCAGTTTCTTAGCTTCAATTGTTGGTTTTCCATGACATATATATGATCTGCGACACGATCAATAAACATGCGATCATGCGATACGAGGATAACAGTTCCTTCATATCCTTTTAAAAAACGCTCTAACGCTTCAATACAAAAAACATCCAAAAAATTGGTCGGTTCATCTAAAATCAGTATATTGTATCTTCCTAAAAATAGTTGACACAAAACTAGACGGATAGCTTCGCCACCGCTTAAATTGCGGACGTTCTTTTCTAAATCATTTCCTGTAAAATTCATTGCGTGCAGAACTGCACGAATCTTACTTTCATGATAGTCGCTTCGTTCTTTCATAAATGAAACTACTGTTTCGTTCTTTTCAAATTGATAGCCCATTTGTTTATATGATCCGATGACAGCTTTCGGAGAAAGAATAATTCCTTCTCCTTGCTGGATGATATGACGAAGGAGTGTTGTTTTCCCTGAACCATTTTTTCCCATGATAGCGACCGTGCTCCCTAATGGGAATTGGAAACTGGCTTCTTTAAGCAGAATTTTATTTCCTGCCTTAAGCGTCAATCGATCCGCCATAATGGGAAACTTATTGTGCAGTTTGAGAGCAGCTGGCTGAGGAAAATAAAGGGTTTGTTCCTTTTTTGGCGCCTCTACTGCTTCGAGTTGCTCCGCACGCTGCTCAATCGCTTTTGCTGCACGTTGAATCGCCTTTTGGCTTGTATCCTTTGATTTCGTCATAAACATTTTATTTGCCTTTGCTTTTGTTTCCTTTTTTGACATACGTTTATTTGGCTGAGTAATTTTTTCAGCCTTTTTCATTTTCTCCTCAGCTGCTTTTAAAAGACGCGTTTTTTCTTTCACGTATTTTTCGTACTCTTTAAGCTGTCTATTCCGAGTGAGCTTTTTTTGTTCTGCGTAGTCTGAATAATTCCCCGTATATTCCGTTACACGCCCGTCTTCTACCTCCCAAATTTTTGTAACGAGTTCATCCAGCACATGGCGATCATGGCTTACAAGAACAAGCGCGCCATAGTAATAACTTAGCTCATCAATGAAAAACTGCACACCGTCCTCATCTAAGTGTGTTGTCGGCTCGTCTATTAATAAACCTTCATGATAGGTGGAGAAAATTTCCGCTAATTTCAAACGAGTTTGTTCTCCGCCGCTTAAATTTTTCACTTCTGTTTGCGGGATTGACAACCTTCCTAGCAATTTATAATCGATTTCACGTTTAACCGGTCTTGACAGCTGATCAAAATAAGCAAAATCGACAAAGCGATGTACTTGACCTTTATCAGGCGTAATTTGGCCTGCCAAAAGCTTCAACAACGTACTCTTTCCGGCCCCGTTTTTTCCGACAATCCCGATACGATCAAATTGGTGTACGGCCAGTCGAGGAATATTTAAAACAAGTTGGCCGGAAAATGAAACTTCAATATTATTTAACTCAATCAATACTTTTTCCATGATTCGCAGCCCCCATTCTTGTTGCAAATGTTTTCTTTACGCCTACTAAAATTTCCAAATCCACCATGATCTCAGCCGAATCCCGATTTATAAACGCATCAATACGCCCTTTATCCGCAGACCATGCTAGCGGGGTCATTTGCACCAAGTGTTTAAGATCAGCTTTATTAAGGTTCTTTGTGTAACATAAATGCTGCACATCCAGTAGATGGAGATGTTTTTTGAAAAGCGACACTGTTTGATCATTTTTATAGACCTTTTTTTCGTTGTGATCAAATAGTTCATCTCTCAGCTCTTTCAAATAATGAGGACGAGGAATAACTTTAATGACAAGTCCATCTTCAACTAATATCCTCTTGAATTCTTTGTAATTGGCAGGAGATAAGATATTTAGAATTACATGAAACGATTGATCCGCAAGCGGTGATGTTGCCAAGTCACCTACTAACCAAATTTGGTTTTCGTATCTCTTCGCAGCCATGGCAATGCCTTCCTTTGAAATATCAAGACCAACCCCAGTCATTGCCGAAACCTTACATTCGTCCAAAATCCTTTGTAAATGGGAGCCCTCTCCGCACCCTACATCTGCAACCATTAAAGGTTTAAAAGAAACGTCCATATACTCCTTTATCGACCTTGCAATCGCTTCATGCACGAATGTGTATAAGTCGCTTTCCATAATGATTTTGCGTCTTGCTTCAAACAATTCCTTCTTGTAATGACTAGTAGAGGAACGAGTCATCAAGTTTACATATCCTTGTTTAGTGAAATCAAAAGTATGATTTTTAGAGCATATTAGGCTTTTCAAATCAACAACCCTCATCGAACTTTTACAGAGTGGACATCTGAATGCCGCTACAAATTCACTAACAAGTTCTGCACTTTTGATTTTTTTGGTCATGTGATCTCTCCCTTTCAAAATAAAAAAACACAGGCGATCTGCCTGTGATTCAGAGTAAAGGGAAGAAGACCCATCCTTATTTAAATTACGGGGCTATTTGAAGCCGTCACCAAATAAAGTGAAACTTCCATCAGTAGGCGACATGTGCTAGTGCCGATGAAGAAATGATGACGCTGCATCTTTAATCGGCCTTCATCCCCACTGATGGTTAGCTAAACCAATCGGGCTTTTACGGGCAGTTATTCCCCACTTAGACTTATTATTATAGCTTTAGCCTTGAAGCGGGGACTTATTGCCCGTTAAAGCGGGATAAACCTTCCTTTTGCTAAATAAAAGAAGGATAATTATACATATATAAAAAAGACAGACGAGACCCGTCTGTCTTCATATTACATATTTTCTATATGAAATGAAGATTATTAAAAAAGGACAGACTGCTCCCATTACTCTGCATTCACAAGCAGAGCCTTTGAACGTATTTAATTACTTAGTTCAAAGCTGGGAAACGCAATCTGACAGAATACACTTTTTAATAATCCTCCTTTAAATTTTCAGTACACCGATTATTATAGAGATCTTATCTGAAAAAGTCAAAGAAAACTAGCAATTATTCCGCTTTTATACAATATTTTCTTGAAGAAGCTGTCCATTAATCTCCCTGATTCTCCACCATCTGATCCCTTTAGAAAACAATAATACCTGAAGTTTGTGACAGCATTTTGTGCTTAACACATACACGTGATCATTTTATAAGCTTTAAATGATCGTGATCCAAGCAGTTTCATCACTTCCTATAAAATCTTTTCTGTATTTTTTGCTCAACTGTCCAAGACGATATTGGTATTGCTCTTTAAATAAAAGCTATACATCGAAATTACCTTTGGTTCAAAAAAGAATTCTTCGCAATTATTCAAACTTGTCCAATTCCCTTTTTTCTCGTAAAAGTTTTTGAAATTCCATTTCTAATTCTTTAGATGGTTCGATACTTAAGCGACTTAGTACTTCTGATATTTTTGTTTCGAGTAAGAGACGTTTTTCTTTTGCAGTGTCTCGAGTTTTTTGCAGTTGAGCATGTTTATATTGCTGATAGGTTCCTTCAAAAAGTGCAATCTTTTGATTACGTATTGCCAAAATTCGTGTAGCGATATTTTCAATGAATCGGCGATCGTGGGAGACGAAGATCACGCTTCCTTCATACTCTTTTAGAAGAGACTCTAATGCTTCAACAGATTCCGTATCAAGAAAATTCGTCGGTTCATCTAAAATTAACGTATTGATATCACTTAAAAATAGTTTTGCCAGCGCAACTTTTACCCGCTCACCGCCGCTCAAAACCTCTACTGGCTTATATACATCATCTCTGAAGAAATGCATTCTCGCAAGAACCGTCCGAATAAGTGTTTCATTCTGTTTAGAAGAAGACTGGACATTCTCAATAATAGATTTTTCCACATCTAATATATTTAAATTTTGGCTAAAGTAACCCATTTTCACAGCCGGGGAAAGTGTAATGCCAGGCTCTTCGTTGATGATCTTTTTTACAAGCGTCGTTTTTCCACTTCCATTTGGACCGATAATCGCTAATTTATCACCACCGCGTACATGGAAGCTTGCATTGCTCCAAAGTACACGTTCGCTAATCCTGCCTGTTACATCCTCTACACGCAAGATAATTCGATTTTTAAACGCTTCTGCATTCGGCAAGTTCATCTTAAGCGGCGGGAATTCTTTCACTTTTTCTACCTTTTCAAGTTTTTCTAATCTCGTTTCAATGGCTTTCGCTGTTTTTTGCAGCTTCTTTTGCTTTTTGGCAAAGTACGGCTTCGCTCCAGTAATTTTCGCCTCTGATTTACTTACCTTTTTAGGAGTCTTTGTTGCTCTTTCCGCTTTTTTCTCTTTTAATTTTAATGCTTCTTCTAACTGCTTTCTCTTTTTCTCGTATTTTTCATACGCTAACTGTTCTTGACGTCTCTCTACTTCTTTTTGTTTTACATAATCGCTGTAATTGCCTGTATATTCCTTAATCTTTCCTTCATTGATTTCCCATATGGTCGTACAAAGAGTATCCAAAAATTCGCGATCATGTGAAACAATGATAAATGCCCCCTGCCACTCTTTCAGTTTCTTTTCTAACCATTCAATATGGTCTGTATCGAGATTTGTCGTTGGTTCGTCTGCAAGTAAAAGCTCTGGATCTTTCACAAAAGCTTTTTGAATATATTCTTGCGTCACTTCACCACCGCTTTTTGTTGTATCTGTTCGTTTAAACTGCGGCAAAAGTTCACATTGAGTATGCTGAATAACGCTCCCTTCCTCTGAAGAAATTTTTTTAGCTAAAATATGAAGTAACGTCGTTTTCCCGCTTCCATTTCGACCAACTAATCCAATTCGATCTTTTTGATGGATTTCCAATCGATCCACATCTAGTAATAAACGATCCTGTACATAGTGCTTTATATGATGAGCTTCTAATAAGAGCATATGAACATCTCCTTTGTACTAACTTAGGAGACAAAAAAATGCCTCCTATATACATTCAGAATAGGAGGCATAAATATTTAGGGGCACACCAAAAAGAAACTATTCTTTTAGATCCACCTATAGAAGACCAATCCTATTCTGAAAAAACGACAATTGAAGTCATTGCAAACACAGCAGAGATTGTCTGCTAAACATAGCCTTCAATTGTAACCTTTCATAAATAGGATTAGTACTTCATTAGGTCAGTTCACCCTTCCGATCTTAAGTTTAAATTTACTATAAACGATTTACTAAGAATTGTCAAATGTTATTTGTAAATAAAAAACATTTTTGTTAATGGAACAAATTTTTTACATTCAACTCATACATAAATAGCATTCGAGGAGTTTCGTCACGTTTACACATCGACAGCCTGACAAAATTAAATATTACGAAACAATAATAAAGCGTATCAAGGTATTTTTGGGATTAGAAAACTCCCAACAGCATTTGATGAACAACAAAAGATTTATGATCGCGCCTGCAGAGGATTGAATATATGGATGCAGCAAGGGCAGCTTTACGAGAGTAAATGATTAAATGGTAGTTCTTATGTTAATAACATGTAACTTTTTTGCTCCTTGCAAAAAATTGTTTCGTTAGCCAACCATAAAACGAGTTCACACACAGAAGTTGGAATTTAACTCATATTTCATGGGAGTACAATTGCTCCCACAATTATTCTACAACAGAGAAAATTAGCGAATCTTTTGTGTAAACCTGCATTTGGGATAGGTGCTGCAGCATTTAAATTTTCCATATTTTCCATTTTTGATTACTAGAGCGCTGCCGCATTTCGGACAGCGGTTTTGCTGAATATATCGATCCTCCTGCTTTCTTTTTGTTTGAATCGTTTGTACATGCCGCTTTTTTATTTCTTTTTGTTGCTGCTTGTTCTTGACAATGACAGTTTCTAATTTTCGAATCAACTGTTGTTTTGTTTCTCCGTCGATCTCGCTTGTTCTATGCTGCTCAAGCACTTGTTTCAGCTGTTTTGGATAAATAACGTATGCATTGGAAAAATGAACTTCTGATTTGAACTTTGCCCGCGGCAGAAGCACGACGACCGAGTGAATTGGTATATGTGCAAACTCCTCCCCAAGCCAGTTTCTTAACGCCTTGATATGACCTTTATTTTGAAAAATTGGATTAAGAAATTTTTCTTTTCGTTTGTAAATGACTTGTGTCCAATATTTTGACGTTTCATCACCAAAAATCCAACCGCTGTAATTTTTGGTTTCAATCACATACAACCCATGATCAGAAAGAATAATATGATCTATTTGCGAAGTGGAGCCATCTTGTTTCGGAATATACAAGTCATGAAAAGATTTGTATTTTTCAGACGATTCTTCTATCTTATTTATTTCTTTTCGGACTTTATATTCTCCAAGCGATCCAAGCCATTCCGCTTCTTTCGATTTGAACCATCTTGCTAACAAGGCAAACAAGAATAAAAGAAGGAATGTATAGAAAAGATTCGTATTCATTGTATTCCCCTTCCTTGCTGCATCTACTGTATACTGTTTCAGACTGCTTTATTGATTTCTTTCAATTCTTATCGTATTGTTTTTTTTCAGCATAAATTGTTGAAACAATATAAAGGAGTGAATAATCCTTCTTTTAAAAACAAGCAATTAAGAATATCAGCAATACTAGTACTGCTAAAATTGATACAAAAGCCGTTGTTATTAGCAAAATATATCTAAACGGGGATTTAATTTTAAAGGACTGATAACAAAAGACTATTCCTAAAACTAATGTAATCAGAGAACCCATTTGCCCAAGCCTAGTATCTAATTTGTCTGTCATAAAAACGAACGAATAGAGAATAAGCAAGTGAATCGTTACAAGGAAAAGACAAAAAGCATTGACTGTTTTTGATTGAACATCTCCCATATTAACCTCCCAAGCTATTGAAATTTATATTTTTAATCTTTGTCACAATTAATCACTAAATACGAATGAATATTTAATCAGTTACCTTGAAGCGATTCCCAATGCCAAAAAACATTTATAAAGGGTATCGTCTTACCTATTAACGCTTTTTTTACTCATATAAACCTAAAATTATTTCTAAAAGTCCTGATAATGCCGAATACACTCATGATAATGTTAGTTTTAGCTCAAAAAGACAAATGTTAAAAATAATACTCTAATCAAGCTTTATTCATTTAGCCGAAACATTAATTCTTATAATTTGCCAACTAGTAATTCGTCGGTGATCGCAACAAAAAGCTTTCTCATCATTTTAAGTTAACCTTCTTAAGCGATGAAAGATCTTTTTTAATACTTCCCACTCCCTTTTTTTGAAAACGAACACTGTATCCATGATGATCGTTAATGTAATAGATAATAAGTCAATTTACTAATACAGTTTTGAATGATCTGCTCGAAAAAAATTTTGTAGCTGCACATTTTTAAATTGCACCCTCAAGAAATTTACTGATTAAATGTTTATAAACGTTTCTTCATTAGCTTTCCCAGCTTTTCTCATGCGTTCAAATTTGTAGTAATGCATTTTGAATTTCAAAGCTTAAAATCAAGTAGGACTTTTCTCCCTTATTCTATTGACTCTTTCTAGTCCAAAATATACATAATAGACAAAAAAATGCTGTCGAATATTGTCATAAAACTAAAAAAAGCAGAAACTTACCTACTTCTGTCTTAATGGATTGACTTTTACACACTGCTGTAATTCGCCAAAGCCGTTTTGGAACAATCATGTGGAATGATTCGGCAAATTGAAAACGCCACCTTATAAAACTGCGCCCATATTTCAAACTGTGCGTGATTATGGAAAATTTCACAGCTGAATTGATCAAAAATTTTTTCCATTCTAACTACGAATGCCATTACACTTTGCCAATTATTCATTCCTCTTCAATGATTTGTAGAAATCTTCACATAACCTTATCGATTACTTTTCTTATACACGATCTCATGGATCCAATATTTTAAAACAGATTCTGATAAGGACAGTGAAGTTGGCCAGTTTTTAGTACGAACTCTCATAGTTCTGGATCTGTCACGGTCATCGGAGTAAGACTTGTTGGCGAGCTGCCTAACGGAACAACAGCAACAGATTTAGCCCTTAAAGTAACTCAAGTACCACTTTTTACTACAAAAATAACAGCACAGACCTTTGTCATTGGTCTGTGCTGCTAATCTTTATAGATCATGTTGTAATCGTTGATTGATTGCTTTCCTTCTTTTCACTTTTTTTACGGAAATAGGTCGCCACAATCGGTCCAGAGATGTTATGCCAAACGCTAAAAATTGCGCTTGGAACAGCGGCAAGAGGCGAAAAATGAGCAGTCGCCAGCGCAGCTCCAAGTCCGGAATTTTGCATGCCGACCTCAATCGAAATCGCTTTTTGTTTCGGTTCTGACATTTTAAGCAGCTTCGCAAACCAGTAGCCGAGCAGCAATCCAAGCCCATTATGAGCAACGACGATAAGGAAAATAAGAAGCCCGCTTTTTGCGATAGCCTGCTGGTTTTGAGCGACGACAGCAGCCACGATAGCCACAATAGCGATAACGGAAACGAGCGGAAGAATTTGAACGGTTGCTTTTACTTGTTTTTTAAACAACATTTGTACAATCAGTCCGAGAATAATAGGAATAAGTACAACTTTCACGATTGACCAAAACAGAGCACCGGCTGAAACGGACAGCCATTTCCCTGCAAGCAGCAAAATTAAGGACGGTGTTAAAATGGGAGCAAGCAGGGTTGACACGGACGTAACAGCGACTGAAAGCGCCGTATCACCTTTTGCCAAATACGTCATGACATTGGAAGCCGTTCCGCCAGGACAGCAGCCAACAAGAATGATGCCGATCGCTACTTCAGGTGAAACAGGCAATAAGGTAGCGAGCAAAAAGGCCAAAAGCGGCATAATAAAAAATTGGGCGATTACCCCAATCAGCACATCTATCGGACGTGCGAAGACTTCCTTAAAATCATTGGCTGACAAGGTCAATCCCATTCCAAACATGACGATACCTAGCAGCGGCACAATATATGGGGCGACCCATGTAAATGCTTTTGGCTCAAAAAAAGCTAATGCTGCGAATATTAATACCCAAATTGCAAAAGTATTGCTGACAAAATTGCTTAGTTTTACAAGAATTCCCATTATTTCTTCCCCTTCCAATTTTATGAATACAACAGCTATTATACTTTTAATATTTGAAAAGTTTCAACTATAAAAATAATAGGTTACTATAGTCTCTCCCGTTTTTTATTTTTCACAGTCAAGGAAAGCAATCTGCAAGTAAACCGACGATCAGCGTGCAAAATGAAAATACTATATTTAATTAAAGGCGATCCAACCAATTTGCGAATACGATAAACGCATTGATGTTTTCAACATCGAAAACACTCAGGAACAACCGACTGCATGGCTTCATGTCGATTGACCGATACTGATAGCAATTAATATTGGATAGATCGTCGTATATACACGGGTACACTGGTCAACGTTTGTTTGCATCGTTTTCCTCTCCCAATAATTAATGAAAAAGGATGATGACTCTTATTAGCAACGATGAATTCGATAAAGTTTACTTGATAACGGCTGATTTTATGGACCGTATCTATCACTGATTAGCTATATATTCATGACATTTTACGAGCATAGCGCTTTATGCTTTACAATTGGAGTGTTTAGCCTACGTGATTCCATCCGCTGGCAGACAGATCTTTTCTGTATATAACTGCCCTTAAATTTTTCTTAGTTTGCTTTTTTAGATCAATTTTTGTTAAAAAGTTTAATCAAATCTTCTTTGTTTTGGAGTAACTATTTCAACTGCTGCTAATATGCAAAAATCCCGCAGCTACTCGCCGCGGGAAAATGGAGCAACATTTATTCCGGCTTATAAATCCCATATTTCACAATTTTAAGATAATCATTCAGTTCCTTTATCGAAGAATCCAAAATATGAGCAATATCAATTTGTTTATTTTTGTATAGAGTCAAGTACTTATTAGACAGCTGTTCACAGATAAACATCGTCATTCTGATCACGGTATCAACGGAAATATCATCTCTCAGTTTTTCCGTTTGGATTAAGTCTTTAATATAAACATACTCCAGCATAAAATCGTCCTGGTACGTTTCGTAGTGTTCCTTAATAATTTCTTTCATTTCCTTAACTGCTACAGGGGGATTGGCGAAAGCATCCGCAATAAAATGAGCTTCTAGCAGATACTTCGCTGTCACTTTATGTTTTATCAGGACAATTTCTTTAATTCTTTCAAAGAAATCATCAGCTTTAACTTGTTTTATGGCTTCCATAACTTCTTTCGTTAGAAGATCTTTCACATAATTGACTAAATAAAGGTATAAGTTTTTCTTGCTCTTAAAATAATGAAAAAGAATTCCTTTAGAAATTCCCGCCCGCTTCGTAATGACATCTGTAGAAGCTTTTTCATAACCGTTTTTTACAAATTCCTCAATGGCCACCTTGATAATCAAATCTTTCTTTTCCTGCGGCTGCTTTTCAAATGCTGAATACAATTTTTACACCTCAATTTTCATTAAACTGCAATATCCTTCTTTCTATATACCATATATGAAGTGATAACACTAATGAAAATGACAGCAGTCATAATAAACATATAAAGAGGCTCTAATTTATTATCATTAATAATTTGGGCGGCGTCCACATATTTAAACGGGCTGAAATATTTTAGAACTTCTAAGTCTTCCGAAATCCCTGCCATCACATTCATAAAATAGGCAGCTAAGACAATCCCAAGTGAGACAGACATGATGCTTCTTGTTTTTTTCAACATTGATGACAACATAAACGCAATGGCACCGAATGTCAAATGAAGCAAAATGGTTGCGACGGTTAGTAAGCTAAATGTGTCTGTCGGTACATCCGGGTCATCTGCAAATTGAAATCCAATGATACTTGTTATCGTTGAAACTACGTTCAAGATCAATATATTTACGAAAACGGCCAAAAGTTTTTCTGTTACGATTCGGCTTCTTCCGACCGGTTTTGACAGCAAAAATTCAATCGTCTTTTCATTTTCCTCCTTCGCCAGTATATTGGATGCAAGAATGGCCGAGTAGATGCTTCCTAAAAGTGTAGTCATCATATATATTTCTACTCCGTAAAAACCCATTAGCTCTCCAAGATTTAATTCATTCATTCCAAACACTTTTTTTATCGGTTCCGGATAGGATTCAAGCAGTTTGTTCATTTCATTTTGCTGCTCAGCAAACTGCGGATAAATACTTAACGTCAATAAAATGAGACCGCTGAGTACGACGCTCCAAATAATCAAAGATTTTAAGTTCCGTTTCAACTCTCTTTTAAAAATCATATAGATCCCTCCCTTACTTCTCATAGTAATGGATAAATACTTCTTCGAGAGACGGCTCTTCAATTAATAGATCTTGAACCGGCATAGTATTCAATTGATTTAGAAGCGTCTTTATATCCCCGCTGTAAAGCAGCGTCATTTCACTGCCGTTTATTTCTTTTTTCACTATTCCTTCCAGATCGAAGTCAATTGCATTCGCTTGCTCAAACGTAATGGTAATATTTTTCAAATTGTTTTTCGTGAGATTTTCAATCGTTTCTACTTTAACAAGCTCCCCTTCCTTAATAATGGCAACCCGATCGCACATCTTTTGCACTTCAGAAAGAATATGAGAGGAGAAAATAATCGTTGTTCCCTTCTCTCTTTCCTCTGTAAGAATTTCAAAAAAAGTGTTTTGCATAAGCGGGTCGAGTCCGCCTGTCGGTTCATCCAAGATTAGAAGTTTTGGCTCATGCAAAAGCGCTTGGACAATCCCAACCTTTTTCCGATTGCCAAATGAGAGATCCTCAATTTTTTTATGGAGATCGAGATCAAGTCTTTCTGCCAGCTCTTTCATTCTTTTTTGGTTAAATTTTTTGTAAAAGTCTGCCGAGTATTTTAATAAGTCAATCACTTTCATATCATCGTAAAAATGAACTTCAGACGGCAAGTAGCCCACATTTTGTCTAATTTCCTTTGACTGTTTGACGATATCTTTCCCGAAAATCGTAGCGCTCCCGCTGGTCGGATAGAGGAAATTTAAAAGCGTTCGAATGGTTGTACTCTTGCCTGCTCCATTCGGACCGATAAATCCAAAAATTTCCCCTTCTTCAACTGAAAACGTTAAGTTCACAATTCCCCTGTTCTTCTTATACGTTTTGGTCAAATTTTTAACATCGATAATTTTCATCCTTACGCCTCCTTTGGGTGGCTTTGTATGGATTGACTGAGCAGTCAACTCCATTATATTAAAATTGACTGGATAGTCAATGTGTTTTTTTTAAACTGCAGGTTGAAAACAGTTCCATGCGAAGAACATGACATAATCCATTTTCTCCAAAACAAAAAAAAGAGGATGCCATCTAAATAGACATCCCATTTTGTCGTATATGCTTTGTTTGAATAAAATATAAATATGCAATAAAAAGGCGTGAAATGTTTCCTTTGCTTAATTTTTTTGAAAACTTTCGCTTTATATTTCCCTTTTTCGCACTTAATTCCACTTTACTTTATTTACAATACCATTCCATTGCATTTTGATAAAGGATTTTTTTAACTGTTTTATCATCAAAATGCTCTTGGATTAATTCGATATCTGAAAACCGGAATGGTCTTTTTGCCCTTGTAGAAGGCAGGTCCGTTCCAAACATGAGGGCATCTGGATTCACCTTATAGATATTTTTCATCGCTTCAACCGGTTCAAAATCAATTCGTCCAAATCCTGTTGCTTTTACACGTACACCCATTTCAACTAATGCAAGCAAATGTGGAAATCCTTCCTTCGACAAGCCTAAATGGTCAATGGATACTGCTGGAAGTTGGGCGATAATTGGCTTGATAGCCGGCAGCTCTTTTGAATTAATATACAATTCTGTATGCCAATTAGCTAGCTCATAAACTCTTTTAGCAAAATAATCTAATCGACGAATGTCCTCAGAGCCCCCGCGATTCACATTAAAACGCAGTCCTCGGACACCGTGTTTATTTAGCTCAATAATTTCTTCGTCGGACGTATCGTATGGAAGCTGTGTTATACCAACAAAATTCTTTCCTAGTTTTTGTAATGCATCCAACAAATATGTTTGGTCAAACTTTTGAAAAGAGCCTGAAACAATTGCTCCACCTACTAAATCAACTGTATTTACATGTTGTAAATAATCCTCTGTTGTAAATGGCTCGGGCAAGAAGCCTTGATTTTCGTATAATGGAAACTTTGGATCAATAATATGTAAATGCGCATCAAATATTTTCATCAGATTCCCCCATTCAATTGAATGTATATATTTTAAGATTCATCTTGGCTGAACCAACCAACATTTAATCTTAATTACAAATTTCAATATTATAATAATGCCTATAATTATTACTGTATTTTTTCAATTAATATCGGAATATTCTTGCTTTTATTATATCGGTTAAAAAAAGATGCATAAATATGGCTCTTTATCATCTTCTATAATAGAGTTTCTAGCAAACTTTATATCAAATCTGCAAAAAACGTCAGTATAAACTGACTGTAAAACTTTCTCTTTATTATGATTTTTTAAAAGTACATAAAAAATCAATATCGTATCGTTATTCCTATTCATGATAAACAGAAAGAAAAAGACGGGATCTTTTTTGTAAATATTATACAAAATTCATACTTAAAAAATAGAAGACTGTTGTTCCTGAATCGAACATACTATTCTTTCATTTTGCTCACTTACCGCAAACCATTCCGTTGTTCTTCCTGGAAATATAGGTAGGATTTAACAAACAAATATACAACCCCGCTCAATGTAACGGCTAAAAACAAGATAAAACCCCATATTCCTTCAATAAATACCGTCAACATTAATGCTAATCCCATGAACACAAACACTTTTCCTCCTATACGATGCGTCTTGTTCCAAACTGTTTCATTCGCTATCGTCCAAGGTGTACGAATCCCAACGAAGTAGTTATGTTTGAGTTTAGGCATGTAGTTTCCTAATACAATGAATAAAACTCCGATTCCGATTGGCACAAATAAATCCACATCTACAGGAAACCCTAGGTTATAGGCTAATGTCACGATATGAAGAGCGATAAAAAAGATCACTAATACGTTGATTATTATGTTATAGCTCCCTTTAAATTTTTCATAGTTTGCTTTTTTCGGATCCATTTTTGGTAAAAGTGTCATTAACAATACGATTGAAGTCATAATGAAAGGGAGACTAAACGCCCCAAACCATTTGCTACTGTACCCATCCGCTTCACCAGCCGTATTCCAATGAGTGGCCACTTCATCAGGTAGATATGGGATCGCAATCAAACTTAACAAATAACTAAAAACCGTCAACATGACCACGAAGCGATTTGTTCTCATCATTTATCCCCTTCCTTTTGTAAAAAATCATAAAACCAACTCATTAAATCTTGAAAGACGGTTGTGTTTAACGAATAATAAATATGCTGTCCGACGCGTTGATCTTGAATCAAATCCGCTTGCTTTAAAATTTTTAAATGATGCGACACGCTCGGTTTCTGCATATCAAAATGGGAAGCGATTTCACCAGCGGTTAAATCCCCATTTTTCAGCAAGGAAAGAATCTTTCTTCTAGTGGGATCAGCAATGGCTTTAAACGCTTCGTTAAATAACAAAGAACGCACCACCTTTTAAAAAAATAAGTAATATTCTATTTAGATATTTAGAAAATCATCTAATTACGAAACAAAAAAATTAGATATTTAGATATTTTTCTAATTATAGAATATTCTATTTGCAGATAATTGTCAATGAGTTCGTAAAACAGATTAAGTAACGAAGCCGTTGAAAAATCGAACCGTCTGCTTTTGCCTACACTCTATACCATAATAAACCACACCATTCATATTTTCATTTCTCCAGTTCAATTTGTTTTTTCTTCTTCTCTGAAAGAAAAAAAGCCGCTGCGGCGGCTTTTCTATATTAGCAATTCATATTTTTAGCGGGTGGCAGCCGCTACTTCCTCTAAATTTTTGGTGGAATTTGTCATGTTATTCAACAAATCCCTCAATCTCTTCAACGCTCCCGTCACCTCTTCCACCATGGCCAGCAGCTGCTCGCTGTTTGCGGCATTGGATTGAATGTTGCCGTGCATATTCTCAAATACATCAATCACGCATTGGCCGTTTTGAAACATAGTTTCAACCGAATCTCCCAGCTGGGCAATCTTTCGTGACGACTCTTTCGTAGCATCAATCAAATGCTGAATAGAATCGTTCGCATGCTGAATTCCCTGTCTGCTGCTTATAATAACTGACAATTGATTGTCATTTCCTTCTTTCGTACTGGCAATTTCTCGCTGAATATCCAATAAGATTTGAGCAATCTTATCAGTTGCCCTTCTGCTTTCCTCCGCCAGTTTTCGGACTTCTTCGGCCACGACAGCGAATCCTTTCCCCTGTTCTCCAGCTCGAGCGGCTTCAATGGCTGCGTTCAACGCCAGCAAGTTTGTCTGTTCCGCAATACCTTTAATTAGTGAAATAATTCCTCCAATTTCCTCTGAACTTTTGGCTAGCTTTTCGATTCGGCTGCCGCTTTCTTCTACTCCTTTGTAGATATTTTCTATTACATTCGTAATATTTTCCAACCCCCGAATACTGCTTTCCGCCAGACCCTTGGCATTGTTTGAGAAGTCTTCGAGCTCGGATGTCATGCTGGAAACATTCGTCAAGGTACGGGACATATTTTCCACGATTTCCCCGGCTTCATTCAGCTGCTCAGCTTGCTGTTGATTGTTGTGTGCATTATCTGTCACAGCCTTGGTAACCTGTTCCAATGTCTCCAGCGTTGTATCCATCTCTGAACGATATTCCTTCTGGGTCTTTGTGACAGCAACTAAATTGCCTTGGATTGCCGACAGCATTTCCCGGTACTTTTGTACCACTTCTGTAATTGCTTCTTGAATCTCTTTTAACTCTTTCGCTTTTACTTGCTCCCATTTTACTTCCTGCCCGTCCCCTGCTTCCCGCAGGACTCTAGAGAAAAATTTCAACGGCTTTAACACCGAGCGGATCACACCAAAAAGGACAAAGAGGAACAACAGTGAAAAGATAAAAATCGCCAGCATGATTTTATATCCAACCCCATTAATCAACTGCTGAAACTCCTGCAATACTTGGTTAGTGGATTCGGCATGCTGGAAATACGGGGCAGCATCTAACAAGGTATATAATACATAACGCACATTTCCATCCGCTTTTACCGGAACATAAGCCTCCACATGATTGTCCTTCAGGAAAATCCGAGTTTTTCCGGAAGAAAAGACTGACTGAACATTTTCGTTTTTTGCAGCCTTTCCTTTTTCCCACAGCGATCGCTGTTCTTTCTTTAATGTTTCCATCAATACGACTTGTTTGGGATCAAACAAATAAATTGCTTTCACTTCTTCCTTCTCTTGGATGTGACGGGCGAGCGACGATTCAAAATTGCTTACATCTAACGCCGATTCGACAATTCCCTTTCCATCAGCGCGGGGAATGGCCATAAACTTGAAAATCTCTCCGGTCTCTGCTTTGATCGTCAAGGTTGAAGGCAGCATCTGCTCTTCACCCGTCAGCAATTTGCGATATCCGTCCCAAATATCAAATAAATTACTCCCTAGTGCCGCTTTCTCTGTAGATGCGACAAAAATTCCATCTCGATTTGTCAGATAAAAATCTGTCATCCCTGTTTGCTCTGCCAAACGCTTCAAATCTTCGTTATGTAACGTTCTCCCCCGATCCTGCTCCTGCAATAAATAGGCTGCATTCAGCATATTTTTCTCCATCGACTGCTCAAGTTCAACTAAATTTCTGGAAATTTGATTCGCAAACGCCTCCACTTCCACCTCTAATTTTGTTTCCGCTTCCTTCCATACTTCATCAGTTATTTCATTCCCTTTTTTCTCTAAAGTGTTTCTTTCCAACCATAATACTAGAAACGTGCTGGACAATAACAAAAAAACAAAACCTGCCATTAAAGCAAAAAGCTTAGCTTTCATAGTCATTCCGTCATACCCCCCTTTTAAATCGACAAATGTAAAAAAACGGCTGTAGGTTTGTTTTTTAGGAAAATTTAAATCTCATATCTAGTTTTTTATTTATTATCATCAGTGGAAAATAAATCCAACGGCTCATCTTGCCGTATCTAATTCCTTTTCGATAATTCCGAATTTTCTCACTTTATATCAGTAAAGCGGTTACAACCTGACCGATTGCCTATCGTTCAACTGCACGATCTCCCCTCGCTTTCGTTTTTAATAAACGGACATTTATTTAGATTTTTTAAATAACTTTCAAATTAAGGTATTATTTTACATATGTTTCAAAAAATGTTTCAGGAAAATGATGGATACATTTTTATTAAAGCGAAATGAGGAGGAGAAATCAAGATGATAAATAGAAAATTCCGACAAAAAAACAGAAAAAGGTACAAATATTTTTTTGAAGTATGAGCAGCTCTCTTCTCTGACAAATAAACATAGGATTGGAGAAAAGAAGTTTTTTGGAATTAAAATAACATATTATTCCAAACAATTTTTTAAACTTCCATTTAAGACCATTCAAATGTTGATTTTAAAAAGTTTAATGTGATCTACGTTAAAATTTCTGGAGCATGTTACGATGAATATAAAAGAAAAGGCACATCTATGTCCAAAATGAGTGGAAATGATTTTGTAAGCAATAAAAAAACATACGAAAGAAACGAAGGAGCACTTTGAACCAATAGATCGAGTTTCCAAACAAACAAAGCACCTAAAGCCGATGAACAGTTTGAGCAGTTTAGAAGCCGCGGAAAAAGTCGTGTATTTGACTGTTCCAGATTTTAATGAGAAATGGGCAGGGCGAAAGTAACGAGCATTTGCCGAAGCGCATGAAGCCCTTCAACGAATGTTTGAAGAACGTTATTGTTAACCAAATATTGTAAATAAACAAAATAAGGGAATTCTCCCTTTCCTCACAGGAGACTGAATATTCAGTCTTCTGCGTGGAGGAAATATCCCTCTCAATTCTAAATGCATTTCAGAGATACCCTACCTATCTTACATTACACAAAATTCTTGACAGTACCGTTTCTCCTTTATCCAATATATAACATATACACTTTAAACTACGAAGAACCATCCTTAATTATATTTGTTCAAAACATCACGCTTAAAGTTATTAAATTTGTCAACATACTGATCTTCATAAAGAACAACTTCTTGATTTTTTATATCTGCATATTTTAAGCTGCCATTTAGCATTTTATCTTCATCTAATAGGGAAACTTTACTTTCATCTATTTGATATTTGCTTAACACTGTTGTGGTTGGCAAATAAACTACACTGTCATCACTATAATGCGAATCTTTAAGTGGTCTAAGAAACAATATATATTCTTTTTCTTTATCCATCCAATTATATCCATCAACAGAATTTACTGTTCCAGCGGAATCCACCGCATCTATAATATCTATAGGTTCAAAAACGGAGATGAAATCATTGCTAATATGATCACAAAAACGGTGAAGAAGCTTTGACGCTGAAACAGCGAGTGGAAAAATTTGAACAGCGAATTGTAAAAGATGTGATCAAAAAACATCCATCACTACGGATTGCGGCAAAAGAACTCGGCATCGACCATTCCACATTAGTCAAAAAGTTAAAGAGATGGGGTTTAGATCCAAAAAAAGCAAACATATAAACAATCTCGATTTCTGCTCATCTAAAGATTTTATTCTGTTGTGCCGGAGAAAAATAATTTGCAGTTGCCTTATCAAAAGAAGCGTCCTCATTTTTTTCAAACGCTCTATATTAAAGAAGTAGAATTTTTACATGGGGTGTCTCATAAGTCAATTTTCGACTTTGAGGTTCCCTTTTAAAAGACTTGTATCGCTTGTTGGATCATCACGAGAAATACCGCTTAAAAACGGTTTAAAGACGCCGACATCCATTCCCTTCTCTTTTAATACAGCTGCTAGTCCGCAAGCTATTATCGTTTTTCCAACACCAGTATCAGTTCCTGTTACAAAAAAACCTTTCATTTGATCATATTCAACTCTTTTCCGATTAATTTAAATGCATGCAACAAATAATCTATCTCCTTTAAGCTATGGTCCGCGGTCACCGTTAACCGAATTCTGCTTTCTCCGATAGGTACAGTCGGCGGTCGAATCGCCGGGGCATATATTCCTTTTTCTTGTAATCTTTTTGCAAATAGGACAGCCTTATGAGCATCTCCGATCAATACAGGAATAATTGGTGTATGATCTCCCTTCACGGTGTACCCCATTTCTTGTAAACTAGTTTTTATTCGTTTTGCTTTTATAAGCAATTGCTGTCGTTTTTCTTTACTATGTTCGATGATTTCCAATGCTGTATATGAAGCTGCACAAATAGATGGTGATAGTGCGGTTTGAAAGATAAAGGTTCTGGCATGATTTCGCAAAAAGTCAATGAAAACCTTCGATCCAGAAACGACCCCGCCTTCCGTTCCAACCGCTTTACTTAAAGCGCTAATCACTACATCCGGAAAGACGTGAAAAAATTCACTTGTTCCCCTGCCGTTTTCTCCTAAAACTCCTGTTGCGTGTGCGTCATCCACAATGACAAATGCATGATAACGTTGAGCAAGTGACATGATTTTATCTAAAGGCGCAATGGTACCATCCATACTAAAGACACCATCTGTGACAATAAAGCGTCGCCGTGATGAATTTGTTTCTTTTAATTTCTTTTCCAAATCTTCCATATCTACATGGTTATAAATGACGGTATCCGCTTGTGAGAGACGGCATCCATCGATAATACTCGCATGGTTTAATTGATCGCTAAAAATAACATCACCTTTTTCAGGCAATGAAGTAAGCACGCCGATATTCGCCAAATAACCGCTTGAAAACAGCAAGGCACTTTCAGTCTGTTTGAAATCTGCAAATCTTTTTTCAAGCTTTTGATGCCACTGCGTATTGCCTGTCGTTAGCCTCGAGCCGCTGCTCCCAACCCCAAACTCGTGCAATGCCTTTTCTGCTGCAAGAATCAAGCGTGAATCATTGGCCAAGCCCAGATAGTTGTTTGAGGAAAATACTATGTACTTTTGGCCATCTACGTACATTTCGGGACTAGGTGCAGTATTCATTGTTCTAAGCGTCCGATACAAGCCGGATTCCTTTGTCTTCGCTAAACGGTCGTTTAACCATCCATAAAAGTTCAACGCTTGTCACCTCATTATGTCTTTAAAAAGCAAAACCTCTTTTTCTGTTACCCGTGACAATTGCATCTTTCATCCTTGGACCATTGATTCAATTGTTGCGCAATTTCCTGATGCTTTTCCTTAAGCAGTTGTTCAAGTATGTTTAAGCATTCATCACGACAATGTTTCGGATCGCCGCTTTTTGACCGATAAACGTAAGGAATAGGTGCCTTAAAATTTTCAAACATTAATGACCCATATACTTGATGATAAAGCTGGATGGAACCGACACTTATGGCGCCGACCGTATCCTCATGATAGCCGTTTTGCATTGTAATAAACTTTTGTTTCTCTGTCTTATTGATATTTTTCCAATATTGAAACGCCATCTTAAGAGCAATTTCCATCGCTTCAGCTCCGCTATCTGAATAAAAAACACGCGTCAGCTTTTCAGGACTTATTTGAATGAGCTTTTCCGCGAGCTCTGTTGCTGGAACATTTGTCATGCCTAACAATGTGGAGTGGCCATTTTTTCGAGCTTTTTTTTAATTGCTTCGTCCAGTTCTTTTTTACGATGACCATGTACGTTAGTCAAACGGAAGAAAAGCCGTCATATATTCTTTTCCTTCAATATCTTTAACTTTCATTCCTTGGCCGCTTTCAATTATTAAAGGATGATCATCATCTGTGTAAAAGGTAGTCATAGATATTTTTTACTTTTTTCGATTAATTGTTGTTTCATTTCTCTACCTCCCAATGAATAAAGACTGGCTGTTTTTCTAAATAGTGAATATAGGCATTCAGATCTTTCCTGCAATCAACAAAAAAGATGCGGCAGCCGCGTTCATCTCCATATTCTTTTAGGTTTGTAATACGTTGATACCCCAGCTTTTTACTTGCAACATAGCCAGTAGTATATTCAGGATCGTCTGACCAACATAGTTCAGCGATGGTAGCCGGATGCGCACACACCTTTGTGGCAATCACAAGTGCTTCCCTGATTCTTGTACTCTTGGGCACATGAAAATAGTCTGCCCAATGTTCAAAATTCGTCTTCATCCAATCGATTCTTGAAACACGCACTCCCTTTTCCTGCCTATCATCAATACGTTTTCCTGAATGAACATCAATTAATATAGCGCCTCTCATTCCTGAATATTTCGTCCATTCTGTAAATGCTTTTTCAATAACCTGTCTTTCGATACCGACTTTCTCCAAAAGCAGCCTAGACAACTTTCGCCCTTTCTCTACTGTATCTGCCTCATTTGTGTCAATATGTAATGGTTGAATTCGTTTAATCGGTTCGTGAATAGATTCAAATTGAATTTGCATAAAATCCGGAGTACCTCTTGAGTGATGAAGTCCCTTTTCTAATAAAGCATTTACTGAATTTTTTAAATCACTATAGGTTGAAAGCAGTTCTCCACCAGATATATGTTTTCCGCCATGTTCATGAGGTCCATTCTTGGCAGCTCTCATTCTGACACTATAATACCTTTCCTCTTCCATTCGTTGGCCTCCTGCCTCCGTCATTTGTTTTTGTCAAAGAAATTCCTTCAAAATTCATTAAACTAATTAAAAAGCTATTTCTAATTTTTCAACCTACAATCTTTTGTTTTATGTTAACTTTTAAAATAAAATAGTTAACAATTAAATGATAAAATTGTTATCTATTAATGTCAATTGGTTAACTAAAATACGCACTCAAAATGGCAGCCAGTCTCGGGTGAAAGGAGCTTTTATTGAAGATAAGCGGTTAAGCTGAGTAGGAATGCTTTGCAAAATGTTTTTATCTTAAAAAATGCCGTCTAAAAGGATATGATTATTCCTCGCTTTTCCCATTCATTATCAGTTCAATGCCGATTTGAAAAAAATAATGTGGTCTTCGTTGAAATGGCTGGAACATGTTATAATGAGAAAGAATAAAAATGAAGAAATTTGGGCCCATCTTATAGCTAAGATGATTTTACAAGCGTTGAAGGAATTAGCGGAGCAACTAAAAAATCATACGGGAAACAAGGCAGCGCTTTGAACAAATCGATTAACGTTTTAAATCAAATGGACCAACGATTTGAACAAGTTGATCAACAGTTTGAACTAACAAAGCAGCAATTGACCGAAATAAATGAGCGGTTGGACCAAGTCGAAAAAAAGATTACCCAGATGGACAAACAACTCAATGATATAGCATCCGGTCTTTCTCTAAAAAATGACAAACCAACTGTTGCACAAACAACGGGTATTGTTGGCATTCAATTGAACAATTCAAGGATTCGTTCGTTATTCTATCAATCTAAATTATATGAACAGGAAAAAGCGGACTTTTAAAAAATCGATTCCAATTCAACTCGTAGTTAAAAAGAATCTAGTTCAGCAAATTGTTCTTCTGAAATGACCTGAAACCCGTTTCTCTTTAGTAAAGCAGCTGTTACCCCACTTCCAAACATTTTCTTTCCAGTAAATTCGCCGTTATAAATCATTGAACTGCCGCAGGACGGACTATTCTCTTTGAGAACTACTAATGTTGCTTTTATTTCTTTTGCTTTTTTTAAAGCCGCATAAGCGCCCTTTATGTAAAGCTCTGTCACATCGTTGCCTGACCGATCCACTACTTTCGCCTTTCCATCCAGTACATCCTCCCCGTTTCCACCGATGATCTCTGCAGGTTCTCTAGGAGTCGAAAATCCGCCTAATATTTCAGGACAAACCATTTCGGCTTTCTTCTCCTGAACTAATTTCCATATTTTATTATGTAAACAATGCGTCCCATTATACCTCACTTCTAACCCCGCTAAACAGGAGCTTACTAATATCATCAAATCACCTCTTTTGCAATTAATTTTCTTATGTTATACCTATTACAATTATAAATTGCTATATCGGAACAAATTTTTTGGCTAACGGCTTCACTAATGAAAATGACCCAATTATGATATCTTCTTCAGTTCTATTATATACCAAATGATGTTGTTTCGATATGTAACTTCAATATACGTATCTAATTTTGGAATTGCTATTACTAATTACTAACATACTAACTATAGAAAACTTTCGTAAATTTTTACCGCTTTTCTCTTTTTTCCGATAGTTTGCACATAGTTTCAAATGTCGAGACATACAGCCCAGTTAAAATTTATGTGTAAATTTTTACATCCTGCTAAACGAACCTAGATCTCAGGCAAATAAAACTGCTTCCTTTTTGCACAAAGCTAAGGCTTTATTAGTCATTCTGACCTCTTTTAATAATCTCCCGTTTCTTCCTCCGCAATGTTTAGATTAATAATTTTCTGATCAAAAATTTGAAATAGAGTTCAATATTAAGGGCTCTCTTGTTTAACAATCTAGAACATAATTCGTAATGAGTCAGGTATCGATTTAATTATTTTGAACAAAACTTGTCAGTTTGACGCATTCTTGAATTTTTCAAAGCGCTGATCGAAATTTCCTAAAATATCCGAAACATAAACAATATAAGCAAACGGTGCCTTCTTCTGCTGTTAGCATTGACGTTTGAAGCAGCTTCTTTGTTTTGGAATAATCCGACAAAAAATGTTGTTAAATGAAAAATCAAATAATTTTACACCATGCTAAAATAATCGGAATTTTCAAACCCTTAATCTTAAAACTATAATGAAAGCGCAATCAAATTTAACAAATAAGGGAGGAAATATAATGCAAAAAATCGGAAAACAACGAAACGGAAAAGTAAAGCTTCCGAAAGGAAAAAGAGTAGCAGTAAACATTGGGTGTGACTTTGATGCACAATCCATCTGGATCGGTTCTTTTAACCTCACTTCTCCTGCCTACATGTCACGTGGTGAGTTCGGCGCTGAAGTTGGTGCCCCAAGATTGTTAAAACTGTTTGACAAATACGGCATCAAAACAACTTGGTTTATTCCAGGTCATACTGTGGATACATTCACTGACATTTGCAAAGAGGTAGCGGCTCGTGGCCATGAAATTGGCCATCACGGGTATGTTCATGAAAATCCTACCACAATGAGCTATGAAGAAGAAGACAAAATCATGCAAATGGGGTTGGAATCCCTCGCCAAAATCGGCGTGAAACCGCGTGGCTACAGATCTCCTTATTGGGATTTTAGTCCAAATACATTGAGCATTTTAGAAAAATATGGGTTTAAATACGATAGCAGTTTGATGGGAAATGATCTTCATCCTTACTGGCCGAGACCGGTAGAAGTAAACGCTGATAAAGCGAACGTTTTCTTGAAAGAAAGCACCATATTGGAAATCCCTGTTTCTTGGTACCTCGATGATTTTCCACAAGTAGAATATATAACAGGTATACAAGAAGGGCAAAGACCTGCCCAAGATATTTTTGAGCGTTGGGCATCCATTTTCGATTATGCATGTGATCAAGAAGAAGGGGCTTGTTTCGTGTTGACGACACACCCACAAACAATCGGACGAGCACATATGATCCAAATGTTAGAAAAATTGATTCAATATATGGAATCCCGCGGTGCATGGTTTGCGACTCTCGGTGAAATCTATGACAACTTCTACGAAGAATAATATACTTCGCTCATAAAAGATACATTCCGTACACACTTACATCCTCCGTAAAATAAATCAATTTAGATTACGGAGGATCATTTACAAAATTAATTCTTGGAGGAAAAAAATGAGAAAAGTAACCATATCCGCTTGCCAGTTTCGTGTAGAACGAACAAAAAGTTTTGATGATTTTAAAAATCAAGTTGTTGAATTGATCGAGCAAGTTCCACAGCAATCCGACTATGTGATCTTTCCCGAACTATTTACCGTCGGTTTGCTGACCAGCTTTCCAGACAGCGAAAAATTAACAGCAAGAGATCTTATTTTGATTGACAAATACACTGATGATTATAAACAACTCTTTATCGAGTTGGCGGTAGAAAAAAAGCAGGTAATCATTGGTGGATCACACTTGGAGCGAAGAGACGACAAGTATTACAACATTGCCTATATTTTTAAACCAGACGGTACCTATATTGAACACAAAAAAACTCATATTTTTCCTTCGGAAAGCGACTGGAAAACCTCAGAAGGCGATGAATTAGCAGTTTTCGAGATTGGCCCTGCCAAAATTGCACTTGCTGTTTGTTATGAGGCTGAAATTCCGGAAATTTCAAGAATCTACAGCATTAATGGTGCAGAAATTATCTTCTGTCCTTCCTATACATTTACGGAGCATGGTTTTTGGCGTGTTCGTCATTGTGCACAAGCTCGATGCATCGAGAATCAAGTGTATTTCGTGCACTGTCCAACTGTTGGTGAGCCGGGTACACCTTTACCGAATGGATTTGGAAGAGCGTCGATCTTGAGCCCTTGCGATTCGGCTTGGTCTCCAAACGGTATCGTTTCTGAAGGAGAAACCAACAAAAATATGGTCGTGACAGGAACTGTAGATATAGATGAATTGTATGTAAATAGAAAAACCGGTGCTGCTACTACGTTCGTTGACCGTACCCGAAGAGAAAATATTTACACTAAATATGAACCTTACAGATCATATAACCGAAAAAAATAACGAAAAAATGCGTACCTTTCGGGGTATGCATTTTTTCGTTATAGAACGAATGCAGTATATTAATATTTTTTAAAATTCTCAATGTCCTTTCGAACGGTTAAATACGTTGTTACTTGATAGATGTATTGAAACAACCGAGTGTAAAAAATTGTTGCTTGCACTTGATACACAATCTTTGTTACGATATATTTCCTTTAATTTTGTATCAGGAAGAAGTCACCCCATTCAAGATATATAATCTTCCAGTTCACTTGAAGAAGGAATTTCTCGAATAATCCATAGTGGAATAAGTGCTAACGGCAATAAAATGATACCAGAAAACGAAATGGCTGTGTAATAGTCGTTTGCTTCAATAATATGAGGTGCCAAATAACTGATGACAGCCCAGCCAAGCCAGCAAGAAGCGGAACCGATCGATGAACCAGTGCCCCTGGCTCTTGTAGGGAAAGCTTCTGTAAAAATTCTTGGAATGGTTCCCCATATGCCCGCGCCAAAAAAGTTCCATAACAAATAGGCAGGCAAAAAAGCATTGAATGTTTGAGCAAAAAATGTCATCCAAATGGTCAGTGGTATGGAAATGACAATAAATAACAGGTTGGCAAACCTGATGCCAATAATCCCGCTGAGCCATCCGCAACAAACAAAACCTAACATGCTAACTAAGCTTCCCGCCCCTACAGTCCATATTGCTTCATTCCAATTTAATTCAAACGCATAATTCATCCAATAGGGAGCAAACCAGATTAACAAACCATATGCAATCACAACAAGATTCATATATACCCAGATTAATAGGGTATTTTTGAGTAACTCCCCTTTCATTAGCTGCAAATACGTAAATTTTAGAACCTCTTCTTTATTTATTTTAAATCTGTTTTGGCTCACAATTTCCTTTGTTTCGGCAGTATATGATTTAATACTTTGTCTAAATTTAACCAATTCCTTGAATCTAACAGGTTCTTTGATATACAAACGGACGACTATAACTAGAAATGCAGGAATAGATGCGAGATAAAAAGCACTTCTCCACCCCCATTCTGGTACAACGTATATTGACAAAAGGGTAGAAATTGCTGTCCCGGCAGGCCAACCCGCTGCCATAATCCCGACGATCCACCCCCGATGCTTGGCAGAAACTGATTCAATTAAAATAGTGGCGCCCACCGCATATTCTGCAAAAGCACTTCCGGTTGCAAGAATTCTGAAAATAGTCAGTGATTCGAAATTCCAAGATAAACCAGTCAAAAAGGTGCCAATCGACACCAAAAATAAAATCCATTGAAAAACTACTTTTCTTCCGAAGTAATCCATCAAAGGACCTACCACAATATTGAACACAATAGCTACAATGAATCCAGCCGCAACAATAATGCCAAATTCAGTTAAAGAAAAGTCAAACTCCTCCATTAAATGTGGAGCCACGAAGAAAAATATGGAGGTATCCATCGCGGAAATTGTCCATCCGATAAATGCTATTAATGTTACAAACATGCTATAACCTTGAATATCATTCTTCACTTATAATACCTCCGTACTATTTCCATCTTATGTGTTCAATTCTCTGAATTGAATCGGTGTTAAAGACACCTCTTTTTTAAATACTTTGATAAAGTATTTTACATCGTTAAAGCCGACTGCCTTACTGATCTCATATAAGTTCAGTTTAGTTTGAATTAAAAGCTTCTTTGCCTCCTCAATTCTTTTTTTGGCAATGTAGGAGGTGAAATTGATTCCGGTCTCTTTTTTAAACAACCAACTGAGATACGATGGCGAAAGTTCCAAATACTCTGCTACCATATCTAGGGACAGTGAAGAATTGTGATAGTTTTGCTCAATAAATATTTTTACTTGAAGGGAATAATCTTTGGAATATTTGTCCCACTTGTATAGAATATAGTCGATCAGTGGATCAAAAAATATTGTTTTCCACCTATACAAGTCATCCCATTGAGAAATCGACTTGAATTCCTGTAACCATGCTTTATTCTGATCGAGCCTATTATCAATGTTGAAATATTTGGATATCTCTATATAAAGCTGAAACAGGATAAACCAATGTGCTTCCAAAGTTTGATTGTTGTCCAAAATTTCGTTCAAATGCTGAGTAAACACTCTTTTCTCTCCCTGTTTCAATGCCAAGAGCAATTTACTTTCATCCTCAATGTTTAAAAAAACATGATTTGACACATTCTTTTCGTCTTCTCGATAATATTTTAGATTCTGAATAGCTTCTTTATATGCATGTTCAACGGAAAGATCCTCGCCTTCATGTATTTGACTCACGCCACAAGGATAACGCTTCTGCAATTGTTTTATGTTTGTTTTTATAATGTTTATTAACGCCTCTGAGGAATCTTCATAGACTACGTAGATATGTTGGGAACCCATACGTAAAAGAAAATTCCTGCCAATGTTTTTCAGTTCCTCATTCGAAATAGGGACTAAGGAGAAAATAAACAAATAATATTTGCAAGGAAACACTACATCAGCATCCATATGTTTTTCTCTATTAGAGATTCGCTCATAAATATAATTTTTCAACTGGATTATACTAATGTTTTCTCGCTCCTGCCTTTCTCTTTCAATCTGATTCTTGATGTTTTCAATGGTTGTTTTCAGCTCTTCCGGATCGATCGGCTTTAATATATAATTGGAAACGCCGTATTTGATCGCTCTTTTGGCATAATCGAAATCGTTGTAACCGGAAATAATAATAATTTTGGGATAAGATGTCATTTCCTTGTTCAATTGTTCCAGCATGGACAAACCATCCATGACAGGCATTCTGATGTCCGTGATAATGATATCAGGTTTATATAGTTTGATGAGATCCAAAGCGATTTTCCCATTTCTTGCGTTTCCAACTATTTGAATATTGTATTGCTGCCATGGCAGCATCTTCTCTATTCCTTTGCTAATCCAAGGCTCATCTTCCACAGTCAACATGCGCAGCATATCAACCACTCTCCTCTTCCTGCTGTTTACGATTACGAATAGGTATCGTGATCACCGCGCATAGTCCATGCGGTGAAATATTGTGATACTGAAGGCCGTATTCTTCCCCATAAGCAATTTTCAAACGATTGTTTACATTGAAAATTCCGATTCGGTTACTTTCTTTATTGGTTGGAGGGTGTTTATTATCCAAAGTAAACGTTTTCAGTTCCTCGTTTAGCTTTTGCAACTTTTCTTCCGGAATACCTGGTCCATTATCGGAAATGCTGATGACAATGTGCTTGTTTTCATTGATTTTGCCTTCAATTCGAATCATTCCTTTATCAGTTAAATTTTTGAACCCATGGATGAAACAGTTTTCAACGATCGGTTGGAGAACAAATTTGATGATTTTGTATTCTAGAATTTGTGGATCGATTTGTCGTTCACATTCTATAAAACCGTCAAATCGTATTAATTGAACATTTAGATAATTGTCCATGTGATCCAACTCGTCTTTGATTAATACTTCTTCAGTATCCTGCATCATATTGTACCGGAACATTTTCGATAACGACCTAGAAATTTGGGCAATTAGCGGAACATTATGAATAATGGCCAACGAATTAATTGTTTCCAATGCATTATGAAGAAAATGCGGATTGATTTGTGACTGCAATGCCTTGAATTTTGCTTGATTCGTTAATGAGATTAATTGATACTGAATCCTCGCTTGTTCCTTTAATTTTAACATGATTTTATGAAAGCTTATTTCAATATCCCATATTTCATCTCTGATCATTACATCTCGATCAAACGAGTGATTAAAATCCCCATTTTCTATCGCCTTGATTTCTTTTCTGAGAGAACGAATGGGGGAAGTCACATGTAATGAAATGAGTATAATTGAAAATATGCTGACCACAATGCTGCTGATAATGATATAAACCATTAATTTTTTGTTATTTTCATTTTTTTCTAATATTTTAGATACCTCAGTCACGCTAATTACAGAAAGATTCGTCTCCGGATCATGGTTATAAATCACGAGCATATTTCGGCCACTTTCTTTGAACGTAAAATTCCCACTGACTTTGCCGTTGACAGATTCATTGTTTTTCACTGTTTCAAGCAAACTATTATCATTTTTCCACGAGTTTGCAGAATAGACAATTTTCCCGTGGTCCGTGATTATCAGATCGGCAGGCACATTGAAGTCAACGCCTTGAAGGAATTCCTGCAACAATCCTGATTCGATAATAGAAAACCCATGACTAGTGGATTCAACATTTTTTTTGAAAAGTGCTAAAGAGCGATTCAGCTGCTTAATTATTTTCGTCTGAGACTCAACAGTATTGTTGTAAAATTTTGTTGTCCAAATTTGATAAATTAATAGATCACATATAACAAGGGGAAAAATGGTGAGAATGAAATAAAGTACGATATATTTATATTTGATACTGAAGTACACGGAGCGCCCCCCTTTAAAGAATATCAAATTTCTCTTTTTATGAATGTTTTTCATTTCCGTATTCATGGGAAGTGAATCGATATAGATTTTGAATCTTAAGATATCTTTTTCCCAGCCCGTTGCTACGTCTACCAGTGTTACTTTTAACTTTAAACATTTGGTCCATGAGCAATCAACAGGGAATATAAGAAATGTTGCTACATCCATCAAATAAGATACATTCAATAAGATATACAGTAAAAAAAGCTATTAAACTTTCATTAAAAAAAAGATAAGAACCACCATTAGAAAAAAATATATTTTCGTTTAATTTTACAATTGATATATCAAAATTCAATGAATTTTCGGTTTTAATTTATCGGTTGTCATATTCGAACCTTTATAAGATTACAACAAACAAGCTGCGTTACAGACTGCTTATTTACTAATAAATGATAGCACCCCACTCATATGTATACAATTTATTATCATAATACTTAAACCATTAAGTCCATTTTCAAATTGAGGCTTTTGATCGTCCTTTTGGTAATATTTTTGATGAAAAATGTAGAGATCGCTTGTTGTTAAAGAGGAATGTAAGGAGAATGCAAAAACTAAAATAGAGTTTTTACATTGAAATTGAAAGAGAGCCGTGTAAAATATTACAGGCTCTCTATTTTCTGACAACAGCTGACAAAAATCAATTACTACTGTTTTTAAAATGTTTTTTGCGGATGTTCCATTTATTCATTTTTCGGTATAATGTGCTACGAGTTACACCAAGTATTTTCGCAGCTTCCGTCATATTTTTTGTTTCTTGGAGAACTTGCTCGATCATTTGTTTTTCCAAAGACTTTAGATTGCCAACTACATGAGATTGTTTTATTGTACTGGAGCTTTGGAAGTCTTCAGGCAAGTGCATAGGACAGATTTTCGTCTCATGAATTGCTAAAAGAAATGCCCTTTCCATCACGTTTTTCAGTTCACGAATGTTTCCTGGCCAATAATAGGACTGAAGCATTTGCAATGCGGAATCGCATAACTCTAGTGGTCCTTTTCCATAATACTGATGAAACTGGCGCAAAAATTGTGCAGATAAATAAGGGATATCTTCTAATCGGTGTCTAAGCGGAGGAATCTGAATAGTAAATACATTTAATCGATAATACAGGTCGGAACGGAAAGAACCTTGGTAAGCAATCTCCTCTTTTAGATTGCGGTTTGTTGCAGCAATGACCCTTACATTAACTGGACGTTCTTTATAGTCACCTATGCGAACGACTTTTCGCTCCTCCAACACTCTAAGAAGGCTTACTTGCAATTCTAATGGCATCTCTCCAATTTCATCAAGAAACAATGTGCCCCCGTTGGCAGCTTCAAACTTCCCAACGCTTCCACCCTTTTTTGAACCAGTAAATGCTCCTTCCACATATCCAAATAACTCACTGGCAATCAGTTCTCTTGGAATAGCACCGGCATTCAAAGCAATAAACGGTCCATTTCGGCGAGGGCTTTGCTCATGAATCGTTCTTGCCAAAACTTCTTTACCAGTTCCTGTTTCCCCAAATATCAATACATTGGCGTCAAATTGTGAGGAGATCGAAGCAATGCGGAGCTCTTTTTGAAAGGCCGGATTGTAAGTTGCTATTTTTCCAAAATGGTATTTTTCATTTGACTGCTGAATAGCTTGTCCTGATCTTTTCTTTATAAAAATCAAAAAAGCGTTGTACGGCATTCTCATTTTCCTTTTCATTACTTCATAACCAATATCCAATAGGTTCGCTTCATCGAAAAGATCACCGGATTTAGCTTTCGTTATTTCAAAAGCATGGGGATTCACGTATAGTATCTTATCACTTTGGTCAACGGCGATAATTCCATCAGATACCTCTTTCCCTATTTCTTCGACTAAACCTTTCCATATATCTTCTTCATCTACAGAATCAAAAAGCGTATTTGTTAAAAGCGGTCTAGCAAAAATTTGTTTTTCCGAGCTCCAAACAATCTCAAACTGTCCATTTTCCTTTGCTTTTCCAATCCTCATTTCTCTTGACACATGATGATTAGATTCTATTTTAATTTTTCCACTCGGTGATGAAAACTCTTTCTCATATAAATATTTTGTGATTTTTTTTCTTTCTGTAGATTGTAAATGACATATCGCGTCTAATACTATTTGAACCCCTATATAAGTACTGCACATAACCGAGGAAATAACAGTATCCAAACCATATTTTTCTTTCATGCCTTTTACAAGTAAATCGTTTTCAGGAATATCTAATGACTGGAAATAACTAAAACAACTGTAATGACCAGCTGCATATTTTGGCTCCATTGCTTGTATCTCCAGCTCTGTTGTAATTGGGCTGATAATAGGCATTTCCTCAGGATTGAATCCTAATTCATAATACATTTTATAAAAAGGTAATATACTTTCCCCGACAAGCGTAGACAATATTGCATTGGAAGAAGAATGTTTAATCTCTTCCAAATAAGTCGAGAACTCTTTATGCCCTAATGGAACATATTTTTCCCCAATCACTTTCCCGTCCAATTCATATAACATCTCTCTAATTTGTTGATTCGTATATCTAGGGTAAACATAATCGTTTCCAATTAGGTAAACTTTTTTGCCAAATTGTTCAATCGTAAATTTAAGCAGTGAAGTGATTTGTTGATTGGGAATTTCTCCAACATAGAAAACATTTGGATGAATCTCCTGTCCTTCATAAAGCGCCGGATATATTAAAAGGCAATCGTATTGTTCAAGAACAGGTAAAATAGCTTTCCGGCATGCGGACGTATAGCATCCTACAAAAACTTTTATCCCTGAACACGCCATATCTAATGCTTGTCTATAGCTTTCAATTGGATCGGAACGAATGTCTCTTGCTTCAAAGGTAAAGGTAATATTTGATTTACTGTTGTCTTTTTGGAATTTTTCAAGAGCATACACAGCTGCTCGATATTGACCAATTTCTGTCAAGGAAGTGATGCCCGTTAATGAAAATAAAAAGCCGATGCAAATATTCATATAAATCCCTCTTTTGTATCAATTTGCGACAATGTATAAAAATTAAACATGCCTATTTCACTTTAATCTTATTATAAAATTCATAACATTTCAAATATTTCATCAATAATAATGTCGCAAAAGTGAAATCCTCCCTTTCCCTCCTATACTAAAAATAAAGCATTTATAAATTTGGCATATTTCTTGCAGTAGATATAAGCGAGAAAGCAGGAAACAAAACAATAGGCTACGTTTCCAGCTTTACATTCAATTATAGAAAGGAGTAATGAAAAATGAGACATGGGGATATCTCAAGCAGCCATGACACAGTTGGTATAGCAGTGGTCAATTACAAAATGCCTCGTCTTCACACAAAGAATGAGGTATTAGATAACTGTCGCAAAATAGCAGACATGATTGTAGGAATCAAAAAGGGACTTCCTGGTATGGACTTAATCGTTTTTCCAGAGTACAGCACTCATGGAATTATGTATGATGAACAAGAAATGTACGATACTGCCTCTTCCATTCCTGGAGAAGAGACTGCAATATTTGCCCAAGCATGTCGTGCTGCTAACACTTGGGGGGTATTTTCTTTAACAGGTGAAAGACATGAAGATCATCCCAATAAAGCTCCTTATAACACCTTGATTTTAATGAACAATAAAGGAGAAATTGTACAAAAATATCGAAAAATTATTCCTTGGTGTCCAATTGAAGCGTGGTATCCAGGAGACACAACTTATGTAGTAGAAGGACCAAAAGGAATAAAAATAAGCTTAATTGTCTGCGACGATGGGAACTATCCGGAAATTTGGCGTGATTGCGCCATGAAAGGCGCTGAACTTATTGTGAGATGCCAAGGCTATATGTATCCTTCAAAAGAACAGCAAATCATTATGGCAAAGGCTATGGCATGGGCAAATAATACGTATGTAGCTGTTGCGAATGCATCTGGATTCGACGGCGTCTATTCTTACTTTGGCCATTCAGCTATTGTTGGTTTTGATGGCCGTACATTAGGGGAATGCGGAACAGAAGAAAACGGAATCCAATACGCGGAACTGTCGATTTCGCAAATCCGTGATTTCCGCAAAAATTCGCAATCACAAAACCACTTATTTAAACTGCTTCACCGTGGGTATACCGGTTTAATTCAATCGGGAGATGACGGCCGTGGTTTAGCAGAGTGTCCATTTGATTTTTACCGCACCTGGGTGCTTGATGCAGAGAAGGCTCGTGAAAATGTAGAAAAGATTACACGTTCTACAGTGGGAACTGCGGAATGTCCGATAGAAGGAATCCCTCATGAAGAAATAGAGAAAACAACTGGAAAATGATCTTGAATAAGAAAGAGAAGAGGTCAGGTTCTAGGACTTGACCTCCTGATCGCCAATCAGGAGATGATGCTATGACATTTATAACATCTAAATTAAAGGATTTAAATGAGAATCGCCAGCAAAATTCTATATCATCTGATAACCATTCAGAAACTTTTAATCCTTCTTCTCCCTTAGTGACCCGATTTCGTTTTGAAGTCAACGAAGTAATTCAGCACATACGTTCAAAAATTTGGGGACAAGATGAAGTGTTAGCAGGTATAGAAGAAATGTTAAATATAATTTGGACGGATATTACAGAAGAAAACCGCCCTTTGTATGTAGCCTTATTTCTGGGGCCTACAGGGGTGGGAAAAACAGAAATCGTTCGCGTACTTAGTGAAGCTATTTACGGAAATGCGGAGGCTTTTTGCCGTATTGACATGAATACACTAACCCAGGAACATTATGCTGCGGCACTAACTGGTGCACCTCCAGGATATGTAGGAAGCAAAGAGGGGAACTCCTTATTTCAAAAGGAAAAAATTGAAGGATCCTACAGTAAACCTGGAATTGTTCTTTTTGACGAACTGGAGAAAGCAAATGACCAAGTGATTTATTCCCTGCTTAATGTAATGGATAACGGCATACTCGTTATGACATCTGGAGAGAAGGTTATTCATTTTCGTAATGCCATGATCTTTATGACAAGCAATATTGGGGCAAAAGAAATTATTAGTTATGCAAATAAAAGTTTAAAATATAGATTACGTAAACTGCTTTGGTTTTTAAGCCCTTCCAATTTTGGAAAAACAGAACAAGATTTTCTCCGCTCTATAGTTTTTTCCCAATTAGAAAAACGATTTAGTCCTGAGTTTATCAACAGATTCGATGATATTTTTGTCTTTCAGTGGCTAAAACAAGATGCGCTGGAACATATTCTTGATCTCAACATTCAAGCTATTAACCGAAGAATAAAAAAATACAACTGCACACTTCAGCTCGATGAATCTGCTCGTAAATTTTTGATTAAAAAAGGATTTGACCAGCGATATGGCGCGAGATTTTTAAAACGCGCTATTCGAAAATATATAGAAGTTCCTTTAGCTGCAAAAATCAGCAAGAGATTACATCAAGATCACCCAACCAAATTTATTGCAAAAATTAAGGACGGCAATCTCATCCTCTTTGAAACAGCACAAGAAAAGTGATAATTATTTCACTGTTTAGGGGGAAGAGCATGGATAAAGTCGGTCTAATGTTTGTTGGTGCAGCATTATTTATCAATGGTTTAATGCTATTGGGAAAAGTCGATGAAAAAAGTGTAAGAGTGTTTAACTTATTTATTGGATCGATGCAAGTTATGACACCATTTTATCTCATTTTTACATCTACAGGAGATTCATGGATGATCTTAAACGCATCCGGCTTTTTTCTTTTTGGTTTAACTTATTTATATGTTAGGAATTTCGAATCTAAAAAACTTTAACTCTTCAGGTTTAGGTTGGTACTCTCTATCGGTAGCAATTCTTGCTTTAGGATACAGCATATAAACTTTATTAAACTGCAAGATATAAAATTCGGTATTATTTGGCTTATGTGGTCCTTTCTATGGACATTATTTTACTTGCTGCTTGCACAAAAAAGAACATTGCTATCTTTACTGGGTGGGGCGCGTTTATTCAAGCATGGATTACAGCAACTATTCCCCCCTTTCTTCTTCTCATTAACCAATGGGAGTTCGTAGGATAAAAAACTGCTTTCGTAGTAACTATTTTAACAATTCTAGCTTTTATCGCTATCTATATTCACAAAACCTACTTCTGTCAAAATAGACAGCATTTCAACAAAATCTTAATTATAGAGCTCGGATCACCTATTGATTTTTTCTATACTTTAGCATTTGATTATTTTCTTTTGTATTAAAATAAGACTTGTAAAACAGCATGAAGACGAATATTTAATTGGCTTGAACAGTTTGAACAATAAAGATCAACCAACACAAAGGGTTTATTTCGATGATGATGAAAGATTCCTGATTTTGAAAAGCAATTTTATGCCTTTCTACATAAAAATACCTTAATTCTCAATTATCTTATTCTTTAATATTTCGAACACACTATGAATGATAAAGCGAAAGCATAATCTTCAACACATTCCACCGACTTGTTTGAGCATGAATCCCTTTATCGTCACATAGTCTTTCAGATGTAAATGTTTTATTAATGCTCGGGCATTTACTGCATTTAATCAACTCAAGGCACCCAATCCGTACTTGTCAGAACCATTTCATTCGAATAAAATTGAGAAAAGGAGATTTTTAAAAGGAGTCAAAAAATGGAACAAAAACTCGACTTAATTTTAGAAAAAGTGATGTCTATTGACAATGATCTTAAAAATGTGCATGATCGACTGGATTATATCGGGACGCGATTGGACCAGGTAGATGATCGATTAAATCGGGTCGAAAATCGATTGGATCGAGTAGAAGAGCGTTTAGATCAAGTAGAAACACGCTTAAATCATGTTGAAGAGCGATTGAATCGGGTCGAAAATCGGTTGGATCGAGTAGGAGAGCGTTTAGATCAAGTAGAAACACGCTTAAATTATGTTGAAGAGCGATTGAATCGGATTGAACAGGAACAAAAATCAATTAAACAAGCTGCAATGGAAACAAACGAAGAAATGAAAAACCTCCAAGAAAGCTTCAAATCTGTTTACGAAATTATTGGCGAACATGACGTTTCCATCCGTACGTTACGAAAAAAAATTATGTAACCTACAACCACCTCAAAAAGTGATAACCTCACTTCTTTTTTTAACCCTGTGCTATTTCCTGGAAATACCATACAAAAAGTAAAAATTTATTCCATTTTATTCAAAGAACCTGTATTTAAACTTTTATTCTGACCTTTGAAAATAAATAAAAAAACGTGCCCAATCATACAGTTCTCTATTTGGCATATTGTGCTAATGAATAACTTAGGATTGCTAAGGCTGGTGAGCACGAGCAATTCAAAGCCGCCTATCTTGATGTCTTCTCCATTTTTTTACTAAAAGGATGTAAAAAATATTGAATACAATAAACTACTAATCTAAACTGATAGTTGATGAGGTAGAAAGACTTCCCTATGTTTCACTGGAGTTGATTTGATGATTGCTACTATGTATAAACGGAGAATGAAAGCAGCATTTGCTCTATCTTCTATAGTTATGCTCATTGGTATTTCTGTTTTTTTCATCGATCGACCAGATTCTTTACAAAATTGGTTAAATCTTTCTTCAATAGGTATTGTAGGTCTTTTTTTGTTTTTTACCGGAGTTTCAAACCAGATTAAATATAACAAGGTGAAAGATATTCAAATTCATGAGTCAAAAGCTTCCCTCCTTGAGTTGGATCATCTAGTTTTAAAAAAAGATATTGGCTTTTTTCCTCGTCTCCTACTGTTTGAAAAAAGCGGCCATTTTGTTGGAACGATTAAGCCAATCCGTATTGCTTTTATTTTTTACCCAATGAGCCTGCTGCTTCGTGATTCACTGATCATGGCGCTTCCGATTACTTATGGTGTTTTTTCGAATAAAGGAAATGTGCTGTTTACCTTTAAGAGAAAAGGAATGAAAAAGTCGATTGTAACAGTAAAGAATGTACATGGCCGAAAACTGGGAGAATATGTACAAGAGGATTGGAAAAGTCTAGTCAACATAAAAGGTGAGCTGAGAGATGCTGATGATAAGCTGATTCTCCCTGTTAAGGTTAAGGCCTTTTCTGGTGATTTTACGTTAACAGATTCCGAAGGTCGGCAGTGGGCCCGTTTCTACAATGGATATTTCCCTCATGAATATACGAATATTTTTCGTGATGTGTACAATGATATCGTTGAGCTCTCTGACAACTTGTCGAAACATCATAAAATGCTTTTAATTGCAATGATTGGCTTTTTATTTTTGCAGCGCAACCAATAATCTAGTGTTGTTTTGGGAGTTTTCCCGCTACCACTTTACGATTTCTAAATTAACAATAAACTTTTTAAAATAGATCCAGTGAACTGCACGAGCTTACTAGTTGATGTGTGTAATAATAAATCCATGCAGGAAAAGATGCTCCTGCATGGATTTTTGTACTGAATATCGTCCTTACAACTAAATTTTTTTAGGGGGGTAAACGCATTATCACTTCCGGAGTGTCGAATTTATTATTTTAGCTGTATCAAAGAACATGGCAGATGTTTGATACAGTCTTTTAATCTATCAAAAGAGTTTTTATGGACAGTCAAGTTATTTCGTTAATGCAGGTTCATTTTGTGCACTTTCCTCTTTTTTTGGCATTTGGCGGACTCCAAATGCAACACGTTTAATGTTAAACAAGTGATTGACTGTAACATTGTCAGATGTAACGTTGTTGCCAATAGCACCGCAGCCAAGAGTCAAGGACGGTTTTACGTTCACTGTAGCGCCAATAGCGCCAAATGTTGTACCGGCATTTACAATGATACGTCCTGCTGGTTTATCGATTGTGTAAGCTTCGATTACTTTTTCATCCTCAGCGTGAATTCCGACTGTGTGACCAAGTCCGCCTGCATCAAGAAGTTTTTGGGCAAGCTCGCTTGCTGCTTGCATATCTTTCACTGTATAAAATGCTAGAGTTGGAGATAGTTTTTCAATTGAGAATGGATATTCTTTCCCAACTCCTGTTTCTTCTGCAACGATCACTTTCGCCTCGGACGGAACTTCAATACCTGCCATTTCACCAATCACTTGAGGTGACTTTCCTACAATTTTTGCATTCAGTCCACCGTTTACGAGAATGATGGATTCTACTTTTCGTTTTTCTTCTTCATTCAAGAAATAAGCGCCTTGTTTTGTCATCTCTGCAACAACTTTCTCTTTAATCGACTCATCCACTAAAAGAGCTTGTTCAGAAGCACAAATTGTTCCGTAGTCAAAAGTTTTGCTTTCAATAATAAGTTCAACAGCTTTTTCGATATTGGCACTTTCATGAATGTATACAGGTACGTTTCCAGGACCTACTCCGTATGCTGGTTTTCCGGAGCTGTAAGCAGCTCTTACCAATCCAGGACCGCCTGTGGCAAGGATGACATCAGTTAATTTATGCTTCATCAGCTCGTTTGTTGCTGCCAATGTTGGTTGGGTAATGCACAAAATCAAACCTTTTGGTGCTCCGGCACGCTCTGCTGCTTCTTGCATAATTCTTGCCGCTTCCGTTGTACATTTTGCAGCAGCTGGGTGAGGGCTGAAAATAATCGCATTTCCTGCTTTAACTGCGATCAATGATTTAAAAATGACTGTTGAGGTAGGATTTGTAGATGGAACAATTCCTGCAACGATCCCTACAGGTTGAGCAACTTCCCATACGCGGTTTTCTTCATCGCGACGAATAATCCCGACTGTTTTCACATCCTTGATAGAATTGTAAACATCATTCGCTGCGAACAGATTTTTTACTGTTTTATCAGGAACATTCCCGAAGCCAGTCTCTTCTACTGCCATAGCAGCCAATCGCTCAGCTTCTTCCCTTGCCGCTTTAACCATGCTTTCAACAATATGATCAATCTCGCTCTGAGTCATCTTTGCCATTATTTTTTGAGCTGTTTTCGCTTCCTCAAGGTAATTTCTTACTTCTTGGATAGATTGTAAATCAATATCTCGCAACATCTTTGCTTCGCTCCCTTTCATAGTTTTCATTTAACTAGCAGATTCATATTGTCATGATCTCAAATGACACTATTTCAATTTTGTTCGCTTGAACAAGCATCATTTTTTGTGTTTCTGCCCTCACCTCCTCAAATGCTAGCAGTTTGACATCACTGATTCTTGTCATGACCACTTTATCGAACGACGATCTAATCTGATGTCGTCACCAATATGCAAAACTCCTTCTTCCAATACTTTCGCTTTTTGACAAAGAAGAAGCATTTCAACCGCCCAAAAATTGATAACGATTACAAAAAAGCGGTTTCATAAAACCCGAAAATTTGTAGAAGTATATTTTTTATTTATTTAAATATCTAGAATCATCGATATAAATAATAATAAATCGATAATTCTCGATATCTGAATCTATAAATATAATAAAACAAAATAAAAAGGGATTCAAGCCAAAAGCAACAATTAAAAAATTAGGCCTATAAATCCCTTGATAATAATTCATTCAATTTTTTGATGTTCTCTTCATCCCTTTTATAATAAGTCCATTGCCCAACACGTTTTGCCTTTATTAATCCGGCATTTTGCAGCATCGATAAATAATGGGATACAGTAGATTGTGACAGTCCAACTTTTTTATGGATATCGCTCACACATACTCCATCTTCGTGTATATCACCGTGCTGCGGTTTGGGAAAGTGAGCTTCCGGATTCTTGAGCCATTGTACGATTTGCAGCCTCGTTTCATTTGACAAGGCTTTAAACACTTCTAAAAGTTCCATTGCTACCTCCAATTGACAATACTTATATTTCAAAACAACAGCGGAATAAAATTTGCATTAACAGACAATAAAAACACAAACAACGACAATCCTAAAACGGAGGTTGATCACTCTTGCATGGATAGATTAGCATATAACCAACAAATCTACAATACCTTGACGACTAGCTCTGATTGTTGACAGCGTGGCAGTGATCATTAGCCCCTAAAACGTAATAATTTTATTATTAATTCAATAATACACGAAGCCCAACCATAAAAGCAAAATCCAAGTCTTTTAACAATAAACTGTTTTATTTTCTGTAAAGCCCTGATAATAAAATTACATACAATTATAATCAACTTGATTCTTGAACAGTCAATCAGCCTCCTCAGCGCTTCATGTTCAAACACAACCTTATAAACATGTTTTCAGAGCAGCCAATCAAAGATGAACTGTTGAATCTTTGATCCGGATGATCGTAAAAACAAATTCATTGTTCCTTCTATAAGCGAAAGACAGCTATATTGAATGCGAACAAAATCCTTTTCAGACACACTTGCAGAGCGAAATGGTTTTTAGATTGTGGTGAAAGCTCGCTGAACACCATTGCATAATCAGGCGAATCATTGCATATAGTTCATGTTTGTTTTCATCATACACTTGATCACTATAGCATCCTTATCATCCAAGTAAGAGCTCCAAATATTCTCTTGTTTTTCCTAACTTTAAAACCAATAAATGATACGCCATAATTATTATACATCTTGATTCGTTTTTTCGAATCACACATGAAAGTTTTTTCACTGACGGCTTAAAAAATATCGATCCAAATTTTCGCTGCCGTCGCTAAAATTAAGACAGCTAAAATTACGCGGAGTACTTTTGTGCTCATTTTTTGTCCTGCTTTTGCACCTAAAGGAGATGCAATCAAACTTGCAATGACCATAATTATTGCAGGAATGAATTCAACTTGGCCCGTTGTGATTTTTGCAAATGTCGATCCGATTGAGGAAATAAACGTGATCGCTAATGAGGAGGCAATCGTCATTTTCGTTGGAATTTTTAGAACAGAAAGCATAATCGGCACTAATAGAAAAGCTCCTGCCGCCCCGACGATTCCTGATCCAATTCCGATCAAAAATGAAAGCGAAGCTGCCAGCCATTTATTGAAGCTCACCATGTCCAATGGAATATCATCAATCCCTTTATTTGGCACGAACATCATCAAAACAGCAAATGCTGCTAAAATGCCGTATACAAGATTAATGCTTCCTTCACTCATCATCCTAGAAACGTATCCACCAATGAAACTTCCAATTAAAATACTGCTCCCCATATAAAAAATTAACGACTTATTTAAGTATCCACCTTTCCGATAGACTAAAACACCGCCAATCGTCGTAAAAAATACTTGGACAGCACTAATTCCCGATACTTCATGGGCGCTGAACTCGGCAAGCCCAAAAAGCGGAGGCAGGTAAAGAAGCATCGGATATTTAATAATGGAACCGCCAATCCCAACCATACCGGAAAGGAAGGAACCGATAAAGCCAATAAGAAACATTACGATAATAAAATTGAACGTTATTTCCATAGATATACTACTCCTTTGATGTTGTTAAAATCGGGGTGCGTATATGCACCCCGCTAGTAAGTGAATTATCCTTTTTAATTCGAAAATGATCGATCATGTTCTTTTTTTTCATCATCGTATGCCTATTGCTTGATACCCAAGGCGATAAATGAATTTTCGTCCCACAATGTAATCAACCATCGATTAATTCACAATAAGGAACAATTCAATATTGAGAAATTTCGCCTTTCATTTTCCAATTGCAAAATAGTTCGCATGTATACTATAAAAATGTTTTTTGTTGTTTAAAGATTTTTTGTACCTTTATCATATATTTGTATATTGATAACCAACTGTTCAATCATTGTTCAAGCGATCCATTCCATTCTGACATACCGGGGACAATATTCCATACGTTTGAAAACCCTTTTTCTGCTAATTTCTGGGCTGCCAAACTACTGCGCGTTCCCGTGCGGCAGACGACATAAATGGTCTTATCTTGCGGGAGTTCCTTGATTCGTTCCTCCAATTCTCCAAGAGGAATTGACAAGGCACCAGGAATATGCCCAAATGCAAACTCTGCCGGTTCACGGACATCTAAAATGATAATTGACGGATCATTTATTTTGTCTGCTAATTCTTCATTGCGAATAACATGGGGGAATTTCGCTTCATTCTTTGCCTCGCTCTCACTTGCTCTACGAATATAGTGCTTAAATATCCCCTCTTCTTCAATTGTACCGAGATAGTGATGTCCAGTGCTTTCTGCCCATGCTTTCATATCCGCTTTCGATCCTTTGTCTGTTGCTTGTACCTCCAGTACTTGTCCAGGCTGCAACTTATGAATCGCTTTTTTCGCTTTGACAATCGGCATCGGACAAGACAACCCTTTAGCGTCTATTGTCATATCTACTTGAATCATGACTTTCTCCTCCTTAAATGGGAACTATTCTACAGGATCTTCTTATTTATGCATCAATTTCCGCAACTTTCCGATAGTTTTCGGCTCGTCTGCTTTTTCCTTCAGACAGCAGGCGAGAGTATTTTCTTTTTCTGTATCTAGTTCATTCTCCGAAACTTGAACAGTCATGGCGTAATATTTATGGAACTAGAAATTTTCCTAAATCGACTTCTTCTAGTTCATGAACATCAATAACATTGAATGTTTTCCATTTATGGAACAACACCTCAAATTTCTTTAGCAGAATAGTTGTTTCATATCAACCTTTTTGACCAAGAGTTCATGCCGCCTTTTACATTGGTTACACGCTGAAATCCTAATTTCTTTAATAATTTGCTTGCTTTGGCGCTTCTCATTCCACTTTGACAAATCACAATGACTTCTTTATCTTTTGATAGTTCATGAACTCGTTTTGGAAGCTCGTGAAGCGGAATATTTTTAAAACCAAGAATATGATTCGTATGAAACTCAATAGGTGTGCGTACGTCAATGTAATGAACATCTTTTTTTCGTAATTCCTTCTTTAATTGCACTACAGATATGATTCGCACTCCTTTTATGGGCAGAAACCGATTGACAACGAACCATATCACCAATAGAACTAGACCAATATTAATAATGGTTTCAACCATAGGCCCCACCTTAAATAAACAAATTGACATTTCCTTCAGAAGCATCTGCTAAATACGCAGCAACCCCTGCAAATTCGATGCCGTCTATTAATTCATCCTGTTGGAGTCCTAAAAGATCGACTGTCATTTGGCAAGCAACCAGCTTTATTCCTTGTTCCTTTGCCATATCGATTAATTGCGGTAGCGGCATAGCATTATGTTTTTTTATCACCCGCTTAATTAACTTCGCTCCTATTCCGCCAAAGTTCATCCGCGACAGTCCCATGCGGTCAGCACCACGCGGCATCATTTTCGCAAACATTTTTTCTAATAATCCTTTTTTCACCGGAACTGTCGAATCTTTACGCAATGCGTTAAGCCCCCAGAACGTATGAAAAATTGTAACCTCATGGTCATAGGCAGCAGCGCCGTTCGCGATAATATACGCTGCCATCGCCTTATCATAGTCACCGCTAAACAAGATGATCGTTGTTTTTTTCTTTTGCTCCGTCACTTTGTTTCCACCTTCTTCCCAAAATACTCATAGGGGTATAAAGATAGCAAAAATTATCCCTTTTTGATCCAAAACGTAAAAACGCCATTTTCTTCTTTCATATTAACAACCGTATGTCCACTTGCCTTTGCCCAAGCGGTCAAATCGCTTTTGGAACCTTTATCCGTTGTATGCACCTCTAAAACTTGACCAGCTTCTAACTCATCAATTGCTTTTTTTGCTCTTACGACTGGCATTGGGCATGCAAAACCCTTTGCATCTAATACTTTATCTGCATTCATTGTCAATGACCTCCTTTAATATTACCATTACCCCTATATGTATATTAATGGGGATAAAAAAATCTGTCAACTTTTCAAAGAAAAGTTGACAAATTTTTAACGACTTTTTACCAACAGCTCTACAGCTTCTTTTACAAGGTGTTCCGTTTTTTCTCCATTTTCTAAGCTTTCACGGATACATTGCTCTAAATTGGAACTTACAATAACAGCAATAGTGCGATCAATAGCGTTTCGTGCAGCAGAAAGTTGAGAAATCACGCTTTTGCAGTCCTTTTCTTGTTCCATCATACCAATAATCCCTTTTACTTGTCCTTCAATTCGTTTTAGGCGGTTTTTGATTTCTTTGCTGTATTCCATTTGGCATTTCTCCTTTCTTTGCAAGGACAATCGACCATTGAATAGCTCTTCACTTTAAAACCGCGGCTGCGCAAAAAGCGAATGCCTAAATTTTTTCCTACTTCATCACTTGCAATCACATGGATTGGTTTATCAGGAATTTCATAAACATGCCGTTTTAAATAAGCAAACGGTATGTGAAAGGAATTCGCAATGGGATAATGATTTGTTTTTTCGTTGTAATCACGAAGATCTAGAATCGTTAAAGAATTTATACTTTCATCGCGGTAGTCAACACACGGAACTCCTCTTACTGGATAATACCGCCGATAGACAGATATTGATAACAAAATAAATAAAGCCAAAAGCAGTATTCCTTCCAATTCTTCTTTCCACCTCATTCATTGTTTTTATTTATGAACAATTATATACATGTATAAGTATATAATCAACCGATTTATTTTTCTAAACAAATTTTTGGAACAGAGGCATTGTCTTTACTTGTTAGTTATCAATATAGCTTTCCCTTTACTTAATTTAAAAAATATTTGCGGAGGGAGAAAAAGGAGACTCGGCATGAATGACTCAAGTCTCCCTTTTTTAATCATTACCGGACTGCGCAACGGTTTGGACCGATTTCCATCTCGCGTTGCTGCTCTTCATTTGGATGAAGCTTTCCCATATTTGTTTGCCGAATTTCCTGATAAGCATTCGGTTGCGGAGGCAAGTTTTCCGTCACCGTTTTTCGAAACTCTTCTTCGCTCGCGATATTGAGACCATGATTTTTTGCGTACAACATACCTAATGTAGTACCAACACTACCATCGTCATTCATTTCACCCGGTACCATAAAATGTGCAGGCAAAACCAACAGGTCATCTGCTAATTGTTTATAGCGCTCATATAATGTCTTGCGCAAATCCCCCACCCAATCCTGCGCTTTTCCAGCCAAATCCGGACGACCGATCGAATCGATAAATAAAACATCTCCCGTTAGTAAATATTGGTCATCTATAATAAACGAAGTGCTGCCAATTGTATGTCCCGGTGAGTAAACAGCTTCGATCACTGCATGACCGACCTGAATGCGGTCCTCATCTTGAATCGGTGCATAGGAAAAGGTCACTTCTGTCGCATCTTTTGGAGGCAAATAGTACGTCGCTCCCAATTGTTCAGCTAACTTGCGGCCGCCGGAAATATGGTCTGCGTGCAAATGGGTATCAATGACATATTTAATAGAAATCTCGCGTTCCTTCGCAAACTCAACGTATACATCCGTCATGCGATTTGTATCAATAAGCGCACCTTCTCCGTTTGATTCGATCAAATAGGACAGGCAGCCTTTCCCGAGACGGACAAATTGATAAATCGCACCGCCGTTTTTCAGCTCAGCGATTTTGACCGGTTGTAAATGCTCGCTCCACGCTTTCATACCGCCTTCAATGGAATAAACATGTGAAAAACCTGCTTGTTCAAGCTGTTCGGCAACAAATAGCGATGATCCTCCTTTGGCACAGACCACATAAATTTCGTTTTCTTTCTCTTTAGGCAATTGCTCAAGAAATGGATCCACACCGTCAAGAACTTCAAAATAAGGAATATTTACAACTTGTACGTTCTTTCCTTCAATTCTCCAATCAGCATACTCCTCTTGATTGCGTACATCGACTATAAACAAGTCTTCCCCGCGGATGATTTTGTTTGCAATTTCTTTTACCGTGATAGTTTTTACAGTCATATTCCCTTCTTCCTCCTATCGAATGTTGTAAATTTGGTTTAAACTAATCGTTTTACACATACATGTATGGGTATTTATGGTCTCAATATTACAAAACATTGCTCTAAAAGTCAACGCTTTTTATTTTAGATGCAATTACTTCCTCCAGTTCGCCGTATTGTTCTATAAACGATAAAGGGACTGAAGATGTTTGCTTAAAATAAACGTATGATTCGAACGAGATTAGGAAGGTCGGAAAATTGAAACGATCAATGAAGAAGACACCGATTTTACATATTCGTAATAGAATTAAAGCTTATCCCTTTTTATAAATAGGAGAATTAGGTTTTGTCGCTATGATAGGGATTATCTCGTTTCCACCGCCATCGATGCAGCATCGTTTTGCCATAATGGCGAACGGACGAGTTGCTGCAATCATCAGCGTAACTTTTTTAACAAGCATTTCCAGCTTGGGACTCTATACTTATATTTCAACCATTTTGGATAACTTAAAAGCACCCTCACGTTTGCATCTTATTGGTGGGCATGGGGCATTGGGGGCGTTATCGGGAGCTTTTCCGTTGGATATTTCATTGACCGGACGGCAACCGAAAATGCTTATGGCCGGAATTATAGCCATAATGGCTTTAGCTATGATCTGCATACCATTTGGACTCTCTTTCCCGATGCGATCCTTTTTACCTTTTGTTCTATGGGGGGCGATGGGCTGGGCTTCGCAAGCCCCGCAACAACATGAACGGCTTCGTTACCAGCCTGAGCATGACGCTGCTGTTGTAGCTTTAAACAGTTCCGCTAATTATTTAGGAAGTGCAGTAGGTTCTTCTCTTGGAGGGATTGTATTGCTTGCAGGATTGGCGCCTTCCTCCCTTCCGTTTGCTGCCAGTTGTCTAGTTTTGGCGGCTTTACTAGTACAATGTTTGATTATGTTCAGTAAAAAAAAGTAAGCGCATATCAGAACTTAAGAAATAAACTTATCTATGAAAAACAATTCTTTCTATAATTCGTATACCGAGAAGCATGACGCACTCAGGCTCTCACAAAGCGATTGTTTGGCTCGCGATGCTTGAAAACTCATAAATGGTATAACGAGAATCATATAATAATCATTTTCTCTAGAAAAATATAAATTCAAACAAACAGGGTGCCGTTATCGGCTTAACCAGAATAAATATGATACGTGAATTTATTGGCAGGCAGAACCTGAATCTCATCGTTCCACGAAATATATTGAGGAACTTAACGTGTTTTTGGGAAAGGTATTAATAACTGTTCATTTTGTTCGCCTGCAAGATTTCGGTTACGTCTCTTATCATGTTTTGATTTAGTTGCGAAAAAACAATTTTTCTTATGTCTATTTAAACCATCCCCTTTCTTTAGATTGTTTAATCGCTTCGATCCGGTTCGTTACCTCAAGCTTATCCAAAATCGTTGAAATATAGTTTCGGACCGTTCCGGTTTTTAGTTTCAGTTCGTCCGCGATTTTTTTTGTGTTTTTTCCATCGGCAACGAGTTCTAATATTTCCTTCTCCCTTTCCGTGAGAGGATTTTCTTCACTGTAAACATCATCCATCAGCTCGGGTGCATAGATTCGCCGGCCTGCCATGATGCTGCGGATCGAGCTTGCCAGCTCCTCGCTGGGGCTGTCTTTCAATAAATAGCCGCTGACACGAGCTTTTAAAGCCCGTTGGAAATAACCAGTACGGGCAAACGTTGTTAAAATGATCACTTTACATTCCAGGTCTTTCAGCTCTTCAGCTGCCTCGAGGCCACTTTTTTTGGGCATTTCGATATCCATGATGCAAACATCAGGCTGATATTGCTTCACAAGTGAAACAGCTTCTTCTCCGTTGCTCGCCTTCCCCACCACTTCCATATCCTCTTCCAAATTAAGCAAAGTCCCTAAAGCGCCCAGCATCATACGCTGGTCTTCAGCTATGACGATTCGAATCATGATTTGAGTCCCTCCTTAACGGTCTGTTTTACTACATTAGGTATTTTCATGATTAATGTAGTCCCTTTTTCCGAGCAAATTTCCAGACTGCCGTTCACAAACTCCAGACGTTCTTTAATTCCGATCAGTCCGTTTCCTTTCGCAAGATCCCGTTCCTCCTCCATGCCGATTCCGTCGTCTTGCACCGTAATACATATTTCGTTCCAAGATTGCTGAATGGCAATCCGACAAGTAAACGCCTTACTATGTTTTACGACATTTGTTACTGCTTCCTTCAAACACATACTTAAAATGTTCTCAATAAACGGGGATACGTTTGATAGTGTGAATTCTTCTTCATTACTTACCAACTTGATTTCAGCAGCTTGGAGTAGTTGTTTTATATGTATGATTTCCTCTTTCAATCGAACCCCGCGCATTTGTGAAACTATTTTCCTTACTTCATTCAATGCAGTTCTGGCCGTTTGCTGAACGTCTTTTAATTCGCTGCGGGCTTGTTCAGGGTCTTTGTAAATTAATTTTCTAGCCAAATCGCTTTTTAGACCGATAAGGGACAGCTTCTGGCCTAACGCATCATGAAGATCGCGGGCAATTCGCTGGCGCTCCTCCTGTTTCACGAGCTCGGAAATTCTTTTGTTGGCATCTTGGAGCTGTTCTTCGAGCTGCCCTTGCTTTTTTCGATTATAAATGTTGAATGGAAGAAGGATGACGCTAATCCAAATGATGATGACAAATGGCAATTGCTTTAAGAATAACTTTTCCTGTAGAACCACGTTATAGTTGATCGAGATGGTCGTTGCAGCTAAGTGAATGATGTACAATATTAAAAAAGCAATGCGGTTTTTGATATGACCGTTATAGTAAGCAATATAAAAAGCAAAATAGATAAATTGGAAAAGGATCGTCATCGTGATAGAAATCCCAATTAAAATTGATGTCCACAAGTAGACAGGCCACTTCTTTGAAATAAAAGCTAAACGATATACAAAGAAAAATATAAGTGTCAGCACGATCCCTGCAATGATTTCCTTAGTGGAGGAAGATTGAAAAATAAAATAAAACGGCAATATGCTAAAAACGCTCCATATATAAGGAGTAATTCCCGAGAATTTCTCTAAGATCATATACTTTTTTTGCATGGTCAAATCCTCTAAAAATTTGTTTTACATGTTATCTTATCATAAAAAGGTAGACTGCGTCTTGAAAACTTTGCCCAATTTTCTAAAGATTTTACAATTCAGATTCAATATGGACTTTCGACTTTTTTTCCTTCTTTTTCGATAAGTCTTTAAACCCGACAAACTTTTTCGCTTGCTCATCCCATAAGCGGAATTGGAGAGATTTTAAGCTTGTCGCTAGAGTGATGGTTGGTACATTCTGTAAAAGATACGTTTGATTGTGTGCCTCTTCCAGCTTATAATTAGGTATCCTTGGGCTCAAATGATGGACGTGGTGAAAACCGATATTTCCAGTAAGCCATTGCAGCGGTTTTGGAAGCTTATAGTATGAACTCCCTTCAACAGCTGCTTTCACATACTCCCAGTTTTCATCTTCTTCAAAATAAGAATCTTCAAATGTGTGCTGTACGTAAAAAAGCCAAATGCCTAAAGAGCCTGAAATGAAAAAGATTGTGCCTTGAATGATAAGAAACGGCTCCCATCCGATCGTCCAACCAAGCAGCCCAACTAAGGCAACGATTGATATGTTTGTTATATATGTGTTGATGCGTTCCTTTAACCTCGCATTTTTTCTGTTAAACCGATTTTTAATAAGGAAAACGTAAATCGGTCCTAGCCCAAACATCACGAACGGATTTCGATACATCCTGTAGGCGAATTTAGTTAAAGGCGGTGCTGACAAATATTCATCAACTGTCAAAACCCATATATCCCCTGTTCCGCGCTTATCTAAATTTGAGCTGGTTGCGTGGTGGACTGAATGGTTGTGCTGCCATTTGCTGTACGGAAACAACGTTAAAATACCAGCTATTGTTCCAAAAATTTTATTGGCAAGGCGGTTTTTAAAAAAGGAATAGTGACAGCAATCATGGAAAATGATGAAAAGTCGAACTAAAAATCCAGCTGCGATCATGCAAATAGCGAAAGTAAGAACATAAGAAATGGATAAGCTTTGATAAGCTAAAAACCATAACAGAAAAAACGGCACAGTCGTATTGACCAACTGCCAAACACTATTCATCGTGTTAGGTTTTTCATAAGGAGCCATTTGCTTTCTTAATTTTTTTTGCATTTGTTTCGTCATTTTTCGATTCCCTTCTTTATTTGATATTTCTAATCATAAATGAGGGAAATCGATCTGTGTAGTCATATATGTCATATTCAAAATATGATAAATGTCATATATCGTTTTCTATCATATTCGCTTTTGCTGACGGACATGCACACTTGGGAATGAATATTTCTTAACAAAATGCATATTTTCTCAAAGCTTAATGCAGTGAGGGAGACAACGTGCAAAAGATGAAAAGAAAAAGATAACGGCATTTGCGGAATTTTGTGGATCATCAAAAAATATTTTCTGGGGAGATTTTTTCATTTAGTATTGAATTTGGATGAAGGCGTGGAGTTTTCTTGTATTTTTTCGATATTACTCTGTTAGCTTACTGGCGATTTTTTCGTAGCTCTAACCACCAAACTCATCCATTCATTTCTTTGCAGTTTTAGTGTCTTTTTCCCTTTTATTAAGAAAGAGAACTTTTTCAAATCGCAAAAAACTGAAACTTGAGCTTGGCCTCTTTGTTAGACTTCTCCATACGCAAACGGCACAATCAACCTGTATGATGATATTCGAACAAAATTCTCATCTGCTTCCCTGTTTCTTTTCGTCTATTTAACCCCTGTATAATTTTGCTTCGTTTATAACGATTTTTTTTAAAGGCTGTCACAAACGACAGCCTTGTCCATTTTTTTATTTTGCTATTTTTTGAGGATGATCTGGCAATTCATTGACTGAAACAACTTGGTCTGTTTTCTTTTTCGGTTTTTTCCAATACTTTTCGTTGCCAGGCAGATCATCAAACCATGTTGCATCATCAGGGCAATCAAGCACCATAAATTGTCCATAATTGCCATCTCTAGATTGGTGATATTTCAAATACGCTTTTCCGTTTTCGATAGCTAAAATCTCGATTTTCCCAGAGGTATGGCTCATTGACAGGCGGACGCGCTTGCCTAGTCCTGATGTTCTTGCTTTTGCTTGTTCAACGATATCGTAAACTTCTTTCAATGTTAATACAAAGTCACTGTTGCCAGCAACAGGTCGATTCACAAAGAAATAATAAGGTGTTACTCCCGCCCATGATAACTTATCTAATAATTCGCCTAAAACAACAGGATCGTCATTAATTCCTTTTAATACTGGAGTTTGGTTGACCACTATTGCTCCGGCGTCATGGAGCGCTTCAAAAGCTTTTTTTGCTTCTTTCGTAATTTCTCTCGGATGGTTGACGTGAGCCATAATGTAGATTCGTTTTTCAGGAGAGGAAAACTCTCTAATGAGTTGGAGTAAAGATTCATCTTCATAAATTCTCATAGGGTTAAAGACAGGCATTTTGGAGCCGATGCGGATAATTTTTACATGCTCGATTTCTCGTAAGCTTTCAATGATCATGCGCAATTTTTTCGTAGCAAGGATTAAAGGATCCCCTCCAGTTAGAAGAACATTGTTGATTTCAGGAGTTTTGCGAATATAGTCAATACCAGGCTGTACGTCTGCCATCGCTTCTTTTACATCACTTCTAAATAATCTTTTTCGAAAGCAATAGCGGCAATATGCTCCGCAAACCTCAGAAACTAGCAGCAATGCTGTTGTTTTGTACTTATGCTGGCAGCCAGGAACGACATAGTTTGTATCTTCATCTGATGCGTCCCACCTCCCATACTCTCGCATTTCTCCTTCATTTGGAATAACTAATTTTCTGATAGGGTCGTTTGGATCATTCCAGTCGATCAGGCTTAAATAATAATCATTGACCCGAAACACATATTTTTCTGTGATCGGCTTCAGCTTTTCCCGTTCCTCTTTTGGGATTTGTTCAATTTTGTCGATGTTTGTTATATATTTTGGCATCGCCACATGTATCACTCCCCCATCATTAGTTAACAGTTCTATGATAACATATAGTAACAAATTATTTAGCAATATGTCCAAAACGTTCATTATTTTTTTGCAAAATTCGATAATATTTTTTCAAAAAAATTTGCCTTCCAGCAAGGAAAACTATTAAGCTAGTTTTCCAATGCGGACTTTTCTCTAATACAAGTCCAAATAGAAGGCAGATTCCACTACATTTGCTAAAACAAGGAATAAATATCTGACATATCTTGATAAGCTTTCACTAAATTTTAGAATCCTTTTTTGTGTGTCTCCATCCCCGCTGCAACAATATATTGACTTAAGCCAAAAATGGAAAAATCGTTTTCTATATATAAATAAGTAAAATAAGCGGCTTCCTGCTTTACATGAATTCTTTCGGGCAGCATGAAGCATTGCTTAAACTGATACAGCCTTCAACAGTTCTTTTACCGCATAGGCAAAGCCGTTCTCATCGTTCGTTTTCGTGACAAAATCGGCTTTTTCTTTCACTTCCTTTGGAGCATTTCCCATTGCAACCGATGTGGTCGCGATCTCGAATTGGGCAATGTCGTTGCCTCCGTCGCCAAACGCATAAATTTCTTCAAATGTAAGCTGCTTCATTTTTTGATAGCGTAAAATCGCTTTTCCTTTATGCGCTTCGCTGGAGGTAATTTCAATATTATTAGGAAATGATGAGGCAATGGATAGGTCGCTTCTTTCGCTTAATGCTTCCTTCACTCGATCGATTTTTTCCGTTTCATCATGATTCACTAATCCAATCAGCTTATAGATTTTTACATTTTCCAGCTTGAAAATAGAGTCATAATCAAATTGGCGAAACATCTCTTCGATCTCATTCCAGCTCAGCTTATGCAAAGGCGGTAAAGTGGATGGAAAGCCACCCTGATTGGTGTAAACGAGAATTCCGACATCCAGAGCTTTTACTGCTGCAAAAATTTCTTTAAACGTTTTTTCATCTATTGTTGCTTCATACATCAGCTCTCTTTTATCGGAATATAATACAGCCCCATTAACACAAAAAATCGGCACTTGGAGCTCTTCAACCGCTTTAATCTTGATGACGTCCGGAAATGCACGCCCCGTATTTAAAATGACTTCATGTCCTTGCTTTTTCAATTCATGTAAAACTGATAAATTTTCATGTGAAATTTCATGCTGCGAATTTAATAGTGTGCCATCTAAATCAATTGAAAAACATTTCATATCCTCATCCCAATTCCTTTCTTTTTTTAAAATAATAAAGAAACTTCTTATTTTTCTCTTACCTATTTTATCAAAATCGTCCTGATCGCTGTAAAGATTTCCTGTTAACAAGAAAATCACTGCATAATGGCCAAAAAGCTTGCTTTGCCAGAAAGTCAATTTCCGCTCGGTTGATGGCAGCCCAAAAGATGAAAGAGGTTTAGAAAAATAAAAAGAAAGCTTCAGTACAAAATGGACAGTGACATCTATGCAAAAATAGCTGGATTCGAAGCATCGGCTGGGCATACAACAAATGACAAGAAGATGGCAAATAGATACACGCACAACTAGGCTATAGATGCAAATTGTCTGGCTTTTTTACCTTCAACTGGAAAAATTTTTTCATAGTGATTCACTCTTCAATGTTATAAGTTTTTATTAGGGAGTGAATATCAAATGATCTATCGAAGTGTCAAACAACTGGAAAAAGAATATAAACTAAAAGAAGCCCTTCGTTCTGTCAGAGATTTATGGTATCAACTAACGGAAGGGTATGTAACGATCCCTGAATCGACTGAAAAGCTTCAATCTTTCATTGAATATTTTGAAGGAGAATTGCCTGCAGGATGGATCCTCACAATGGATGAACAAGGAACGATACAAGCACGTACAAATTATTCTAATAGATTTAGTCAGATGCTAGTATGTAAAAGCTTTTCTGGAAAAGAGCGTGTAAAAATAATTTCTTAAAAGTTTTCCCTCAGTATCGCAGACTGAGGGGTTTTTTGTATAAAATGAAAAATTTCAAACATAATACTAACTGTTAAAAAATTACTTAGGAGGGATTGAAGGTATGAATCCATTAGGTGCTCATGAATTAATGGAAGTACATGAAGTTTTAACAAACACAATTGATGGAATTAACCAATTTCAACTTTATCAGCCCCATTGCAAAGATCCAGAGCTGCAAAACATTTTGCAAAATCAAATCATTTTTATGACAAATGAATACAATTCAATCGTTCAAATAGTAAAAAACAAGAGCAGTCAGCAAAATTTCAGCACTTACCGCCCATTGAAAAATGCAAGCCCTTCCTTTGGCACCTCAGGCGGAACACCGGAAGCTCCCAACAGCTCAATAAACGAGATGAACGACCATGATGTTGCGTCAGGAATGTTAGGATGTTTAAAAGCGTCAGCAGCATTAAGAATGCATGCTGCATTGGAATGCTCAGATCCGGAATTAAGAAATGTCGTGCTCCAAGGGGCGAAAAATTGCGCAGAGCAAGCTTATGAAGTTTGGCAATATATGAACCAAAAAGGTTATTATCAAGTGCCGGTCTTTCAGCAAAATACTGCTCAAGCGATCATTAATCATTATCAACCGGCTGGCAATCAAATGAACAATCAGCAGACATAAAACGATAAAGCAGCAGGGCTTACCCTGCTTCTGCTTTATTTTTTAGCTATTGCGAAGAAAAAAATTAGCTTTCGCTCACAATTTGCTTGTTTTCTTTTTCCTTTAGACTTTCGTCTTTTGCCGCTTGCGAATTTTTCATAAAAAACGATAAGATGAGAGCGATCGCAGAGAATATACCTGCCACTACAAAAGATATATTTACTCCATGTATCATTCCTTCAATACCTTTTTCAGGCAACGCTGTATTAGTCATGACTGTCACAAGCAAAGCTGTTCCAACTGCACCAGCTACTTGCCGCATTGTGTTGTTCATCGCAGTTCCGTGTGAAATTAAATATGTAGGCAGTTGATTTAAACCAGCGGTTGTCACCGGCATCATGACCATCGCAACACCGACCATCCTGAAAGCATTTACTGCCGCTAAATATGTAAACGTTGTATGTAAGGTGAGGTGTGACAGCATAAACGTCGTGATCGTTAAGGTAAAAAATCCAATAATCGCCAGCCATTTGGCACCGAATTTATCAAATAATCTGCCTGTTATCGGGTTGGCCACCCCTTGGACAAGTGCGCCTGGCAAGAGCACCAGTCCGGACTCAAATGCTGAAAATCCCAGCATATTTTGCATAAACATCGGCAAAATAACTGCTCCGCCAATCATAGACATAAACACAATCATGCCTAAAACAGTTGTGATCGAAAATGTCTTGCTTTTAAATACTTTGAATTCCAGGATCGGCTCATCCAATTGCAGCTGTCTAATTATAAACCAAGTAAGAGTGGTCAAACCGATGAAGAGCGATAAAATAACTTGACCGCTCCCCCAGCCGCTGCTTCCAGCTGCGCTGAATCCATACAATAAACCGCCGAAGCCTAACGTTGAAAGGATGATGGATAAAATATCGATTTTTGGGTAAGTTTGCCGCGTAACGTTTTTTAGGATGAAAAAAGCTAAGATAAGATCAATGACTACAATAGGTAAGAGCACATAAAACAAGCTTCTCCATGCAAAATGCTCTACAAGGTAACCGGATAAAGTCGGACCAATTGCCGGCGCAAATGCAATAACGAGTCCAAACATCCCCATTGCCGTTCCTCTTTTTTCAACGGGAAAAATTAAAAACAAGATTGTCTGCATCAGCGGCATGATAATTCCGGCACCAGCAGCCTGCGCCACTCTCCCTGCTATTAAAACAGAAAAATTGGGAGCAATTGCACAAATTGCAGTTCCAACAGCAAAAATTCCGATGGCTGTAAGAAACAGTCCTCTTGTCGTAAAACGACCAATCAAAAACGCGGTGATCGGTATCATAATCCCATTAACAAGCATAAAAATCGATTGCAGCCATTGAACTGTATTGGCATCAACTTTGAAATCCATCATTAAATGCGGCAAAGCAGTTCCAAGCAACGTTTGGTTTAAAATGGCAACAAAAGCACCGGACATTAACACAATCATGAGCGGCACTTTATTAAAGGTTTCCTGTGCCAGGTCTCGTTCTTCTCCCATATAAATCCTTCTTTCTAACAATTTTTCTATATTATTTAGCGATACAAGTAGACTGCTTAATACATGTTATTGTAATATTTTTTCTTTGTAAATAGGAAGAATATACACTTGATGGGGATGAAACTTGAAGAGCGTTTTCCATAAATGAAGCAATTGTTGTCTTTATATTTATATTAGCGTACATTACCATAGTGAAGGAAGATGAAGAAAAAAGCAATTGTTTCGCTCACCTTTATTTTCTTTTTTGATAATAAGTAAGTAGGAAACGTTTGAAAAAATTTTTACATCATGAGTGTCAAAGAAAAAAATATCACTCCTTCCAATATAAAAAAAGAACAGCCGTTTTTTCTCTTTCGGTTTGAATTGTTTCAAATGCAAAACCCCTTTTCAGCTTTACTTTTTGAAAAGGGGTGACAACAATTTGAAAACAAAAGCATCTTATTTAAATATTTTCAATCGCTCTTCTATTGGTTTTATTTCTTTATCACCGGGCTCAGCTGTCGGTTTTCCGAACGGCATTTGAGCAATTAGTTTCCATTCATTTGGTATATTCCATTCTTTCTTCACTTCATCATCGATGAGCGGATTATAGTGCTGCAGCGAGGCGCCCAATCCTTCAATTTCCAACGAAGTCCAAATCACAAATTGCAGCATTCCAGAAGACTGTTGTGACCAAATCGGGAAATTGTCCGCATATAATGGGAATTGTTCCTGCAACCCTTGAACAACGCGGGCATCTTCAAAGAACAATACAGTACCGTATCCATTTCGGAATGAATTTATTTTTTCATCTGTTGAAGCAAATTGATCCGCTGGAACAATTTTTCGCAACGTTTCTTTCGTTATATCCCACAATTTGTTATGATGCTCGCCAAGCAAAAGAACGACTCGGGCGCTTTGGGAATTAAAAGCGGATGGTGTATATAGAACTGCGTGGCTGATCACTTCTTGAATACGCTCATCAGAAACAGTTGATTCTTTACTGATTCCGTAATAAGTGCGTCGATGTTTGACTGCTGAATAAAAGTCATTTGACACGTTCATCTCTCCTTTCTGAATTTCAATCTTTTTATATCATTCCTTTTAAACGCTTCGCCTATTACACTTCTTAGTAACGTTTTGAATAAAATTTTTTCTTGTAAGAGCCGTATTTTGAGGGATATAATTTACATGAAATCAATAATATTAGAAAAGGCGGTAAAAACTTGAAACAGCGGAACTTATTTTTCTACATTTTGATTTTTGCCATGATGTTTCTGTTCGGATGTACATCAAAAGAATATAAATTCAACATGGAATCTGGTATTGAAGCGCTAAAAAAAGAACAATACAGCGACGCCATCTCGTTTTTTAACAAAGCTCTTCATGAAAAAAACACTGAAGAAGCTCAATTGGCGCTGGATTTGTCAAAACAAATTAAAGACAGCGTTGCTGCCCTTGAAAAAGGAGAATTTGAAACCGCCATATCATTGGCAGAAAAAATCAAAAATTCAAATGAAACCTCCAAGGTTCTTGATATTCTCAAACCGAAAGCTGAAAAAATAATCGAAGAAGCGGAAAAAACGAGCACTGCTTTAAAAGAAATGGAATCTGAACTTGAGTCAGGGAAAGCATTGTTGGAAGAAAACAAGTTTGACGAAGCATTCGCCATATTTAAGAAAATTGCGGAAACAACATCAAATAACGAGAAGGTCGTCAGCGTTACCAAAAATGCAGAACAATTCATGAATCAAGCAGCTGCGGCGAAAAATCAATACTTGCAGGAGCAGGAGAAAAAACTTCAAGAAGAACGGCAAAAAGCTGAAGAAGCAAAAAAGAGAAAGGAAGAGCAAAAAAAGGCTGAGGAATCAAAGAAAAGCCGTCCTATAAGCCATACTGAAGCTGAACAGTTAGTCCGGGAGTATTTAAAAATTGAAAATACTTCTAACGTTTACGTTGAATATGATCATGATAATGAAAAAGGCGAATATATTATTCACGTTTATGAAATCGTGATCAGTGATCCGGAGACAAAAGAGGGACATACTTCTACATGGGGCTGGTATGCAGTCGACCCGGTCAAAAAAGTTGTGCGTGATGCGTTTGAATAACAAATTTTAAGGATTTTCCGGTGGATACATTCGGAAAATCCTTTTTCTTTAGTTATTTAATCAGAATGATATTAATCAACTGATAAGGCTTACAAAATTGCCTTGCTCATTAAACAGCTACTAAGTATTGTTCAAGGATCGAACGCATTTCAGGAGTTAAAGGCTCAGAACGCTGTAACTTAAAATTGTAATGAACGATAACTCCTTCCCCTTTTGCGATCAATTTCCCCGTTTCTGCATTTTTTATTTCATGCTCCATCGAAAAGCTTTTCGTTCCAATCCGCGTAATTTTTGAAGTTACCGTTAATGTTTCATGGGCATACGCTTGAGCAAGGTAATCGCATTTTGTGGATGCTAAAATAAATTTCCAGTCTTGGTTCCCTACTTGTTTTGACATGTGTTGTAAAAATTTAGTCCGAGCTTCCTCCATATACAAATAATAGCTTGTATTGTTAACATGGCCTGACGCATCCGTTTCGCAATATCTTACATAAATTTCTATATCCGGAATGGTTTTCATGCTAAATCGTCCTTTCTTTTATGTCTTATTTTTCTGTTTTTATCAATCGATCGATATTTATGTATGAATGGAATTGAATCCTTCATGTGTATAGGAATTGTCCATCGGATCATCGATGTGTTTCAAGAAAAAGCAAATTGCTGTACAACGTTTGAAGAACAGGCGTTTCAACACCAATCTGCCGCCCCTTTTTCACGATAAACCCGCACAATGATTCGATTTCCATCCTTTTTCCTTTCAATCGATCTTGCAGCATGGACGGCTTATGCTTCAGAGCTGCTCCTGAATTGGCAAAAGTGCGATGAAACATTTCTTCATCTAATGGAATCCCGATTTTATTGGCTACTCGCATCACTTCTCGGCAAGCATTTTCAGCTGTTTTCCTCAATTCTTTATGCTCCATAATTTCACCGACAGTCGCTTTGGATAAAGCAGCAAGCGGATTGAAGGTTGCATTCCACAACAGCTTTTTCCACTTATCCAGCATGATATCATCTGTTGTTTTTACAAAAATTTCAGCTTGACGAAAAAGATCTGCCACTTTATCGCGGAACGAAATGAGTGATTCATCCAGAGCACCGATCACTAGTTTTGCTCTTCCGCTATGCTTTATGACCCCAGGCTCTTCCACATGTGACGACAGATAGGTTGCAGCTGACAAGAGCCTTTTTCCACCTAAAATTTGAGCGAGCTTTTCTTCATTGTCGACTCCATTTTGCAGCGTCAAAACAACTGCGCGATCATTCCGCAAAGAGGCAATCTGTTCTGCTGTACTTTCCGTGTCGGTTGATTTCACACAAAACAGTATCAGCTCACAATCAGCAAAATCCTCTATTTTATCTGTAAAAACACCGTCTATTGTGAGGAGTTGATCATTCGTTTTAACCACTAAACCTGATTTTTTCATTGCCTCTAAATGCTTGCCCCTTGCAAGGAAAACAACATCATGTCCGGCTTTCTTTAATAAAGCTCCAAAATAGCCGCCGACCGCGCCAGCTCCAGCAACAGCGATTTTCATAACATTCCCCCTTCAATTGAATCAAAAAGCTTATGAATGACAGAATAAACAGAAAATAATGAAATGCAAGTTTTGCACCTCAATTATTAACCTAATCTTTTCATTAATCAAGTGAAAGCATTTGGGACTGAAAAGTCTTGAGTGTTTAAAACCAATAGTAAAAACGAGCCTCCCAAACAGATGATAATCTTGAAATCAATATCAGACTCTAGACTATTATGATTTATTCTATGTTCCATGAAGATTCGCAAAACGCGCAGATCACAAACACTCATAACTTAAAATGACGGCAATGCTATAAAAAAAGAAGCAGAAGTTGAAAAAAGCCTTTCCAAAGTGAGCGAACTCCGTGAAATAGCTTCTCTCCCCCGCCGAATCGTTGACTTAGTTTTCGAATAAAATACGCTGAATTTATAAGTCTTGTAAACATACAGCTGCTAGCACGTTTTTGCTTTCTTACATTTTACAGTTTATATGAAAAACGAACAGATAGGTTAATCTTTTTCCGCTCCATAATGGTGTTTCTCGCAATCCAATAATGAAGCTTTCTTTTTCTAATAAATTTAAGCATCCATCCAACACACATAACCCCGTTCTAAGTTTAGGACGGGGTTACAATAAAATGGTTTACTTTTTAAGAACAATGCTTCACTTACATCAAGTTTTTTAAAGGTTAATCATTGGATAAAATGACTTTCATCGCTTTTTCTTTAGCCGCATTGCGAAATACTTCGTATGCCTGCAAAATCTGGTCCAGCGAAAAACGATGAGTGACTAACTGTTCCGGTTTAATTTTTCCTGACTGCACCGTCTTTAGCAGCATCGGTGTCGTACTCGTGCTAACTAGTCCAGTTGTGATTTTGACATTGCGAATCCACAATTGTTCTAAGTGCAATTCGACAGGCTTACCATGAACACCAACGTTGGCCAACCGTCCGCCCGGCTTTAGGATTTGCTGGCAGATGTCGAAGGTCACCGGGAATCCGACCGCTTCAATCGCTACGTCAACACCTTTTCCGTCCGTTAGTTCAAGCACTTGCTCAACCGCATTTGTCTTTGAGCTGTTCACTGTCTTAGTGGCACCGAACTTTTTGGACAGCTCCAGACGATTATCGTCAAGGTCGATCATGATGATTTCCGCTGGTGAATAAAGCTGTGCTGTCAACAGTGCTGCCATTCCGACCGGTCCGGCCCCGACAATTGCGATTACATCCCCTGGTTGAACTTCGCCGTTGATTACCCCGATTTCGAGACTTGTCGGAAAAATGTCACTCAACATAACAAGCGCTTCTTCATCGACTCCCTCAGGGATATGATACATGCTTGTATCCGCATATGGAATCCGAACATACTCTGCTTGGGTACCGTCAATCAAATGCCCTAAAATCCAACCGCCTTTTTCACAGTGTGCGTACATCGCTTTTTTACAATAATCGCAGCTTCCACAAGAAGTCACACAAGAAATCAGCACTCTGTCTCCAGGTTTGAAATTGTTGACACTTGAGCCGACTTCTTCTACTATACCAACACCTTCGTGTCCCAATGTCCGTCCGTCAGTTACAGCCGGTACATCTCCGCCCAAAATATGTAAATCTGTTCCACAGATTGTCGTTTTGGTGATTCTTACGATGGCATCTGTTGGTTCCTGAATCGTAGGCTTGTCCTTCTCTCCCCACTCAAGCTTGCCTGGTCCACGGAATATTAGTGCTTTCATCATCATACCTCCTAAATATATTTGTTCGTAAGCTGTCTTCGGTTTCAAATAAAGGCCATGACGGGTCTAACTAAATTAGATGTTACTAGTGGTTTGTTATCCCAAAGGTATTTTTCCCCTTGCGATCAAGAAATTATTCTGCTCAATAGGTATGTATGATATATATCCCCCCTCTCAAGTTAACATAAAGTATCTTGCCGGAAGTTCCCTATCACAGATTGCGTGGGCAACAGGGTCAGGAAAAAGCGTTAGTGAGCGGCGGAAATAAATGATTTTGCCGTTAACTATGTGACATTTTTTTAAATCCGTCACAATTGGCTCCCCTGAACAACTTCAACTTGTTGCATTTGATAATCTATTGTTAGCCAATCAGCGTTTGTAGCACTTTAACAACGAACGGCTGCAACAAAAAATAGCGATTTATGCCATAAAAAACACTATTCTTACGACAGACAACTTAGCTAGAGCACCACAGCTGCTCACGTTCGTTCGTGTTATTTTGAAAATTAATACCTTTTGCTATTTTGCCTGAGAAGCTTTTTCTTTCAGCATCTTATAAAACGTATCAGGATGATCCAAACGTAAAGCCACTTTCGAATATGTTTTTTGAAATCCTAAGAAAAGTGTGGCACGGCAAGGATTCTTTAATTCTAAAATCATATTCGGATGTACCGTTTCGAAATCTCTAGCAATAAATTCAATAGTTGTTTTCTTATCTATTTTTTTCTCTAATTGTTTTTGATCAATGGTAATTGACTCTATGTCATCTAACGACAATACCATTTTTTTTGCTAATCCAAGAGATAAGTACAAGTAATTATCTGTCATTTTCAATGGATTTAAGCGTACTGCCTGTAAGTCGCCGAGAAAAAAGATAATTGAATAAATATTCAAAATAAGCAGCAAAATGGACAACAGCTTGGACTGATCATGCAGCCACCAATGAATTCCGATCGTTTCAATAATAATTGCGTGAATGATCATAATTTGAAATGCCACTATGCTGGAATTTTTATGCAATGTAAAGTATTTTTCACCTTTCGGCGGTCGTTTCTTCCACGACATAAAGGCATAGTAAAACATAAGGAATTCTGATGCTACGATGTGTACAATAGGATGTTTGCGAACTTTTTCTTCAACAGCAGTCGGAAAAGAAAACAACAAGCTGTCATCACTCATGCGGACCTGTCGAATAATTGCAGGCAAATAGCGCAAAAACATGAATAGCAAAGCTAATTCTGACAATACTAACAATCCTTCAATGGCAATACCTATATAAGATATTGCTGCAAATGGCTCAAAGTATTTTGCTGGAATGATAAACCTAGCTAAAATTAATCCTCCTGCCATCCAAATAATAAAACGTTTAACTGAAAAATTCTTTTTATATATTACTGCCATTAAAAGCGGAACAACGATTGCCAAGTCTATTAAAGTGCCAAGGATGACCCATCCCATCTCCTCAGGCAATACCATAATCGACAAAGGCGACCTATATATTAGAAAATTGGAACAAAGTACCAGCACCAATAAGGACAACCATATATACCTTTTTTTATCAAATTGCCAAGCTTCCACAAATCCACCCCTTTTTACCTATATTGTAACAGATTTTAAAATATTTCGTCTTTTATTTTTGTTAATTTTCAAAATTGCCAGCTTTCTCCTTGTCTCTGCTGATTTTAAGAAACGAACATGTTCCTAAATTGAGTGTGATTGATTTCTTGAGGTAATACGAAAGAACTAAATTTGAACATGCATCCTCTGTATGTGAACAGTCAATCATCCCATAGTACAACCTTTACAAGAATTCATTGCCTTAAGAGATATAAAACTGAAACATATTATGCTTTTTCATTCAACTAATGCAAACCTCCCTCCTTTCCGTTATACTTAAAACGTTGTTGATTGAAAGAAAGGAGCATTATATGAAATCTCTCGTTTTAGCTGAAAAGCCGAGCGTTGCACGTGAGATAGCCCGTGTGCTTGGCTGCAAAAAAGAGCATAAATTTCACTTTGAAGGAAGCAAGTATATCGTAACGTGGGCGCTCGGTCATTTAATTGAATTGAAGATGCCGGAACATTACGATCCAAAATATAAAACATGGCGGCTGGAAGATTTGCCAATTATCCCAGAAAAAATGGGGTTAAAAGTAATTAGACAAACGAGCCGGCATTATAAAGGCATAGAACTGTTGGCGAAACGAACGGACATTAAAGATTGCATTATCGCAACAGACGCCGGACGTGAAGGCGAACTCGTTGCAAGATGGATTTTAAAAAAGCTGAACTGGAAAAAGCCGATTTTGCGCCTATGGATTTCATCTCAGACCGATAAAGCCATTCGTGACGGTTTCAAGCATTTAAAACCTGGGAAACAATTTGAAGCATTATATCAGTCTGCTGTTTGCCGTGCTGAGGCAGATTGGCTCATCGGCTTAAATGTGACAAGAGCTTTGACGACGAAATATAATGACCCGCTTTCGGCAGGGCGCGTGCAGACCCCAACCCTTGCCATGATCATGAAAAGGGAAACAGAAATTCAAAAATTTGTACCGAAGCCGTATTGGACGATTCATGCAAAAATCGGTTCCATTCATACCATCTGGGAGCGAAACGGCGAAAAAAGAATTTTTTCTAAAGAAACGGCTGAACATCTATTGGCAAACCTGAATGGTAAAAAAGGTACAGTCATCAAAGTGGAGCGCAAGCAAAAGAAAGAAAATCAGCCGCTTCCATACGACCTAACCGAGCTGCAGCGGGATGCCAACAAGCGTTTCGGATTTTCCGCAAAGAAAACGTTAACGATACTTCAAAAGCTTTATGAGCATTATAAGCTTGTCACATACCCGCGGACAGACTCCCGTTATTTAACTGCGGATATGGAATCGACAATGTTTGACAGGCTTCAGGCAATGGCTTCCGGCTATAAAGACGAAATCCGTTCTCTCCTTTCCAACAAAGGAAAAATTTTATTAAAACGGGTGTTCAATAATGAAAAAGTGACCGATCATCATGCCATTATCCCGACGGAGGAACCGCTAAATATGAGCCAGCTTTCCACTGATGAAAGGAAGCTGTATGATTTGATTGCCCGCCGGTTTTTGGCGCTGTTTTATCCTGCTTACGAATATGAAACCGTCCATGCGGTTTTTGATGTGAACGGAGAAACACTCACTGCAAAAGAGACAATTGTATTGAATAATGGATTTAAAGCCGTTTTAGGGAAGCAGCAGGATGAGCCGGAAAACAGAAACATCCCTGCTTTAGTTAAAGGACAATCTTTTGCTGTTCATCAAGTAGAAATAGAAGAAAAATTGGAAGAACCTCCTCTTCGCTATTCAGAGGCGGACATTCTTACGCAGATGGAAAAGTTCGGACTCGGCACTCCTGCAACTAGGGCGGATATTATTGAAAGACTTATCGAAACAGAAGCGGTTGAGCGAAAAAACGGAAGGTTCTACCCAACGAAAAAAGGTAAACAACTGATTGAACTTGTCAATGATGAACTAAAATCACCTGAGCTGACAGCGCGCTGGGAAAAAGAGCTTGAAGCGATCGCACGGGGAAAAGGAAATCCTGAATTTTTCCTAAACAACATTCGCAAGCAAACGAAACGGCTCGTTAATGAAATAAAAAATAGCGATAGAAGCTACAAAGCACACAATTTAACCGGCTCCATGTGCCCGGAATGCGGCTCCTTTTTAAAAATACGTTCTACAAAAGAAGGACGTTTATTAGCATGTTCGAACATGGAATGCCGCTATAGCAAACGAAAAGATCCGAAGCTGTCCAACCGGCGCTGTCCACAATGCAAAAAACGAATGGAAATCCATAACGGCAAAGCCGGCGTTTACTTCCAATGCCGCCGCTGCAATGTGGTTGAAAAAGCGGAAGAAAAGAAAACGGCAGTCAATAACCGCAAAGATCGGGCTTTAATTCAAAAATACAGCCCGAAAAGCGATTCTTTTGGCACAAGTTTAGGTGATTTGTTAAAACAGGTGTTGGAAGAACAGAAATAAATAAAAAAGCTTCCGGATGCTGCGTTTACGACAAAAAGTTAGCTTGTTTCTATTTAAAAACGGTGTCACGACGAAGCTGGAATGGTATGCAGTTTGTTTCAAATATTTAAAAGGGATTTGTCAAATAAGTCATTTTTTCGGCTTATAGACAAACCCCTTTAATATTTAGAAACGTTCATATCGATGTTTATGATTATAATGGGCTCCACTTTCTGGACAGCTCCTTATCATTCATTAACTACACGCGAATTAAAACGTTATGTACTATTTGTTCCCCCTGCATTTCTAAAAAACTCAAAACAGTCAACCACATATATTCAAAAATGGTCTCCCCTCTTTCGACCTCCCCAATATATTTAAAAATCAAGAATGTTTATACACATGCTGCTTTATCGAACAGTAATCCTCAAGTCGAGATGTTTATAAATTTCTAAAAAAAGCGGCACCTAAATAAGGCGCCACTTTGAAAGGATTAGTTTTTTTGTACGTTTGCCGCTTGAGGTCCGCGTTGGCCTTCGACAATTTCAAATTTAACAGTTTGCCCTTCTTCTAACGTTTTAAAACCATCGCCTTGAATCGCCGAAAAATGAACAAACACATCGTCTCCACCATCGACTTCAATAAATCCAAACCCTTTTTCACTGTTAAACCATTTTACCTTACCTGTGTTCATGCTTTTTCCTCCAAAAAAAAGATTTTACCATTCATTGTTTGTTTTTCATAAGAAAAAAAGCCGCACACTCATGAGAAATGCAGACCATATAAGATCGCCTGCATTTCAATATGAGGTACGACTTATAATGGATCCATGATAAAACGAACTAAATGGCTAATTCATTATAACCAATCAAACATAAAGAGTCAAGAAAATGTAAGAATGTTCTTGACTCTTTAAGGGTGATACTTTATGTTATACGCTGCTTTCCCCTAAAAACAAATCTCATTCACTGCCGCGGTAAAGAAAGAACAGAGCTGTCAGCATTAGCCCGATCCCAATCAGGCGGTTTATGTCTATTCGATTTTTCGGCATTCCAAATAATCCAAAATGATCAATGATGACGCTGATGGCCATTTGACCGATGATTCCTGCAAGGAGCGTTACGGCCACCCCAACCTTCGGAACAGAAATAATGGTAAACGTGACGAACATCGCGCCTAAAAATCCCCCAAGCAAATTCCATTTTGGAACTTGAAACAAATCGGTAATGTGGCCCTTTCCAAAAAATAAAACAAGGAACGCTAAAACCATTGTTCCAACAAAAAAAGAGACAAATGCTCCTTCAACAGCACCGATTTTTTTGCCTAGACTTCCGTTAATCGGCGACTGTATTCCTATCATCATCCCACCCAGTATCGCTAAAAAAATGTAAATCCATTTCATCCTGAACCCTCCCCAGAAATATAATTTCTCTTCTAGCCGCTTGAACTCCTTTACGTAAAAACGTTCTTAAGTAAAAAAGTTGATTTTCTAAAATTTTCATTTTGTAAAAAAAGAAGAGACTTAAAAAAACGGCGCTTTTGTAAAAGCTCTTAAAATGATGAAAGACAACAGAATTTATCAATAAATTTTTGTTGTCTGAAAGTGCAAACCTGCCGTTCGATGAGAATCAAACCCGTTAAATAATTTTCTAGCACCCCCACAGAAAATGATGCTGTAAAGGAGGAGATTAAGACCGATCTATTTGTTTGATGAAGAGCACAACGTTTACAAGTATATTCGGCCTGATGATTAGATCAATTATCCATTAACGACAATTTACTACACTTGTTATATGTAAAGACCTTAAAAAAATTATATTCAGCAAACTATTTTCTCTCATGTCATTTTCTAGATCAACCATTTTCAACATATATATAAACAAAAAAAGGAGGCACTTATGATCATTCATATTATACAAAGAGGAGAGACTTTATGGAACATAGCTGAACGCTACGGTATCAGTCTTTCTGAAATTATTGCTGCAAACAGTCTGCCCGATCCTAATCGATTACTGATTGGCCAATCACTTGTGATTCCCATTGCTTTTCGTCAACATATCGTCCGAGCAGGGGAAACATTATGGCAAATTGCCCAAAAATATGGAGTTGCCGTCGGGTCTATTGTTCAGGCTAACCATATTAGTGATCCTTCAAAAATTAATCCGGGAATGATTTTAAACATTCCGCCTCGCATCCATACTGTGAAGCCTGGAGAGAATTTATCGCAAATTTCTCAAATTTACCGTATATCCGTACAGGAAATTGCCAAAGCCAATCGAATTCAAAATCCCGACCTTCTTTATCCGGGGACAAGATTAACGATTCCTTTTGTAAAACCAGTCATTGACGTAAATGCATATACGATCCATGCAGGCGAAGAAGGAGGCAAAGAAGTTCGAGAAGCTGGCAGCTTTTTAACATACGTTTCTCCATTTGCCTATATCATCCGGGAAGACGGCGGACTCGATGCAATAAACGACACAGCGATTCTTCAAGCTGCTTTAACAGAACAAGTGATACCAATGATGAGCATAACAAATTTTACGTTCAGGGACCCCGGGTCACGGCTGGCTCATGCCATCCTTTCAAATACGGAACTGCAAGATCGTTTATTGACCACCATTATAAACACTATGAAAGAAAAAGGTTATCGTGGATTAAATATTGATTTTGAAAATGTATTTCCTGACGATCGTGAGTTATATAATCAATTTTTACAGCGCGCCGTTGATCGATTGCATAAAGAAGGATATTTTGTTTCGACCGCGCTCGCCCCTAAAACGAGCGCAGAACAAAAAGGAATATTATATGAGGCACACGACTATGCCGCACACGGCAGAATTGCAGATTTCGTTATTTTAATGACATACGAATGGGGTTATAGGCTTGGACCTCCTCAGGCGATCTCTCCGCTTAATCAAATCAAACAAGTGCTAGATTATGCTGTAACCGTCATTCCAAGAAATAAAATCTTTATGGGCTTCCAAGTATATGCTCGTGACTGGCTCCTTCCCCATGTTCAAGGTCAGGAAGCAGAAACATTCGATATGCAAGAAGCGATTCGTCGAGCAGTTCAACATGGTGCTGTGATACAGTATGATCGAACATCTCAATCTCCGTTTTATCGGTATGTGGATGAACAAGGCCGTACGCATGAGGTCTGGTTTGAAGACGCGCGCAGCACCCGGGCAAAATTTGATGCGGTAAAGGATTACGGTTTACAGGGAATTAGTTATTGGGTACTTGGCTATCCGTTCCCGCAAAATTGGGTATTACTTGAAGACAATTTTCAAGTGCGGAAATTCCGTTCAATTCATTGATAGCAGAAGTCTCTCATAGCACAAATGAAAATAAGGGAACCTACGCACAAAGCGTATGTTCCCTTCTCGCTTATTCCTCTTTCATAAACGGCCACCAGTTCGCTTTACCAAACATTTTGACCATCACCGGTACAAATAGCGGCAGTACAACAAGAGCATATAAAAATAATCCTGTTAAAACAATTGTGGCAATTTCGAGCAGCGACAGCACACCGGACGGAAGCATCGCCGCAAATGTTCCGCCTAAAATGACCGCGGCGGAAATAATGACCGTTCCCATATGACGCATAGCTGAAAGCATCGCTTCTGTGACAGGCAAATCTCTGTATTCGTTGAAGCGGTTCATAAGGAAGATGCTGTAATCTATGCCAAGCGCAATTAAAATGACAAATGAGAAAAATGGAACTGCCCAGTTCAAACCGTCGTATCCAAGAAGGCGAACGAAAATGGCTTCTGACACCGCCATTGATGTGTAATACGTTAGAATAAGCGATAAAATTAAATAAATGGGCATGACAAAAGAGCGCAGCAATGCAATTAATATATGAGCAATCCCTATCAGCATCAATACAACTGTGCGGGAGTAGTCGTTTGCTGAAATCTCGTTCAAGTCGGAGTAAATGCTAGTAACCCCGTCATAGGCAATTTTCGCATTTTCAAGCTTCGTGTCTTTTACGGTAAACTCCACCGCTTGTTTGACCTCAGTAAGCTGATCCATCGCTGAAGTTGAATATGGATTTTTCTCGAAAACAACATCAATGGTTGTCACTTTGCCGTCATTCGATAAGTAAGCTTCTTTCGCATCCGCAAATTCTTTGCTTTCAAGCACTTCCTTCGGCATGTACCAGCCTGCCATTTCCTGATTTGAAGAAGAAAGACCAGATAAGTAATTTTCGGCAGAACCGAGACCATCGGCTACTTGATTTAGACCATCCACGCTTTTGTCAAGGCCTGAAATCAGCTGATTCATTTGTCCATCCAGCTGAGAAAAACCTTGCAGCAATTCCTCCTGTCCATTGTTGACTTGGCTTAAGCCGTTAGACAGCTCCGGCAATTTTGAAATGATGGTTTGCTGTCCAACCGCTGCTTTATTCAACCCTTTTTGCAGCTGATCAAGCCCGTTGATGAGCTCTCCCATTCCATTAACGAGCGCTTTTTGACCTGAAAGTAATTCAGAATATGAACGGTTCGCCTGCTCTATTCCATTTGTCACTCGCTGAAGCGCTCCGTTAATTTGCTGAAATCCGCTTCTCATTTGTTTTGCTTGTTCACTAAGCTGGGAAGCTGCCATTTTTACCTGTTGATACTCAGCATCCTGCTGAAGCTGCTGATGTCGTTGTTCGATGCGGTTTAAAGATTCACTCATGCCGGATAAATGTGTTGACAATTGACCGAGATGTGATTCCATCTGTTGATATTGTTTCAGCAATGAATATAGACTGCTTCCGGCTGTTTCGTATCCTTTCAAAAGCTGTTCTGCGCCGGATTGCAGCTTTTTCGCATTGTTTTGAACGGTCTCAAGCCCTTTCTTTATGTCACCGGCCCCCATTGATCCGCTCTCGATCCCCTGTTTAACTTGCGAAAGCCCTTTTTCAAGTTCACCGACGCCTGCTTTTAATTCATTTGTTCCGGAAACGAGCGCTTCAATACCGTCTGTAGCTTGTTTTAATTTCGGAGATGATGCAGAAAGCTCTTTGCTCGCTTCATTCAAACCGGAGCTGATTTGTTCAAGCCCTTCATTTCCCTGACCAATTCCGTCTTTCAGCGTTTTCGCCTGTTCTGTCACAAATAATTGGTCGATCTGTTCGCCTGTCGGTCTCGTTACTGAGCGGACCGTCTCGACACCTTCAACTTTTTCGATGCTTCTGCTTATTTTTTCAATTAAAGCAAAATATTCCGTCCTATTCATGTTGTCATCATTTTTGATCACAATTTTTGTCGGCATCGCTTCGCCTGGGTTGAAGCTTTTCGAAATAATATTAAAAGCCTTGACAGAGTCGTAATCATCCCCGATTTCTTGAAGGGAATTAAACGACAGCTTGCCGTCATAGGAAAGCAGCACTGGGAGGGTAATGATTCCTACGATGATTAAAGAAACAAGCGGTCTGGTGAACGAAAAACGTCCTGCAAAGTCCCATAGCTTGCTCTGTTTATGTTCCAGATTTTCTTTAACTGGCCAAAACAACACCGGGCCAAGCACAGCCATGAAAAACGGAACAAGCGTCATAAGTGCTACCAGCAGGATGGCGACTCCGACAGCGACTGCCGCAGCCGATTGATAAAGCTTAAATGATGACAATCCGATCGCCGCAAAGCCGATCATAACGGCTAAACCGCTGAAAAACACAGTTTTTCCTGCCGTGCGATAGGTTGTTATAATCGCTTCAGTTCGGCTTTCTTGTTTGCCAAGCTCCTCTTTAAAGCGGCTTAGCAGTAAAATGCAATAATCTGTACCGATCCCGAACAAAATGGCGACCAAAAATGTTTGCGTAAAAGTGGACAATGGAAAATTCACCATTTCAACTAAAAAGGCGACAATTGACTGTGATGCCAAATATGTAATGCCGACTGTCAAGAGCGGCACAAATGGTGCTATAAGCGAGCGGAAAACGATCAGCAAGACGATCAAAATAAACACGACTGTTATGCCTTCTGTTTTTTTCACTCCTTCCTGCGAGCTGACAATAACGTCTTCATCGATGATCCAGCTGCCGGTATAATAATGCTCCAATGAAATATTATCGATCACTTTATAAAGAGCGGATGTCATTTCTTTTGCCGTTCTTCCGTCTCTTTCCATTTGTATTGACGTCAAGATGGTGGTTTTATCTTTTGAAACAAGCTGATCCTTTAACTCCTCTTGATGAAAAGGCGAAACAATTTCTGTAATCCGTAAATTCTCGCTGTGTTGTTCAAGCTGTTTTACAGCTTGTTCCGCTTCTTTCCAATCTTCCTTTGTCAGCCCGTCCTCATTATGCAGCACAAGGGCGACTGATATTAGATCTCCTGAATGCTCTTTGCTCTGAATTTCTTTTAAAATGTCATTCGCGATCGAAGAGGAATAACCTTCCGGAACCGTAATTTGCCCTTTTTCGCGCACAAGCTCCTCCATGTTTGGCGATGTAAAGAGCAAACCAATAACAGCGACAAGCCATAAAATGAGTACAAACCATTTTCCTTTCAGGATTGCCCTCATGACTCAACCTCCAGTTCAAGCAATACGTTTGCCAATTTTTCATAGGTTTGAATAAATGATTCGATCTCGTCCTCCGAAAATTTTGTTATGAACGATCCTACAACTTTATGAACTCTCTCTTCTGTGCTTGCAAACAAATTGCTCCCTTTTTCAGTCAAAGCCAAATAAATGACCCTCCTGTCTTTTTCATCGCGAATTCGCTGAACAAATCCTTTCTCAACAAGCCGATTAATCATCGCTGTGATCGCGCTTTTGTTCACTCGAAAAACATTAGCTAGTTCTGTTGAAGTGCACCTTTCCTTTTGATGGATATAGCGCAAAAGATAGTGTTGTTCGTTTGTGATATCTGGATCAATTTCACATTTCACAAGTTCCTCCGCTCTTTTCGTCACAATGAACGAAACCTTAATATACCGTTCGATCAATTCATCTATTTTTTTTCGATCCATTGTCTGCCCCCTATTTTAAATAGTTCAACTATTTAACTATTAAATCATTTAACTATCAACCTGTCAATCAATTTGTATGAAAATTGGCAAACTTCCTCTTCTTCAAACGCGTGAAAGGTGCATTCCAATAAATGAAGGCTTCTCTAACGTGCTGAACGCTAGTTTCCATTCTCTAAAATATGTTCTTCGCATAGAAAAATGTTGTGTGAGCTAAGCTTTTATACTGTAAAAGATCCGCGTCACATAAAAACAGATTCGCCGAGTTAGCAGTCAGGACTGTCCGTTGCACTCTCAATGCTTTCGTTATAGAACTGAGAAGCTCCTGTTTCAAGTGTCAGTTAAACGGCGAGCAATTGATGGAAAAAGGGATCAACCTGCAAAGATGATCCCATCCATCGGTTCACAAAATCATCCAAACCGAAACAGCTAGCGAAACAACAATTGGAATAACCTGAATACATACCATCCCTTTAAAGGTGATTCGTTCTTCAGGAATCGGAAATGAAGCCTTTTCACACAGCCAATTAGCAAGCTTCTCCATTTTTGACTTTTTCATTGGAAAATCCGGTACTTCCACTGTATATTTTTTTAATAATTTATCAATTTCACGATCCTTTTCCATCAGATTCGATCCCCCATTCTTTCCTCATTTTTTGAACCGCTTGATACAGCCTTGATTTCACCGTGCCCAAAGGTATGTTTAAGATGCGCGCAATATCCTTTTGTGACAGATCATGATAATAAAACAATACGATAACGGCCCGCTGTTCGTTTGAAAGCGATTGAAGCATCCGCTCGACCTCCATTTTTTCATCGGAACGGGATATGTTGACAGGCTCTTTATATAAAAACGGAAGAAGACGGTGCCACCTTGCTCTCATTTTTATTTTGCTGATCATCGTATGATAAGCAATTTGAAAAAGATATGTCTTCAGCCTCCCTTTTTCAGGGGAAAAGTAATGCTTTTTTTGCTGCAGCTTCAAAAATGCATCTTGAACGACATCCATGCTAAGCTGGTCGTCCCGTGTACAACGGTAAATAAAGCGGAAAAGCGGTGCTCGATATCGTTCATAAAGCTCGTTCAAAGCTTCCGTATCACCGTTTTGAAATTTTTCCATCAGCTTTTCATCTGTTAAATTCATCTGACCACCGCTCTTTAATTCCTTTGAACACATACAGGATTCTTCCGATGAACCAAAGAAACGTCATTAAAGTAAACATAAACGATTGATGAAGGAAAAATTGAATGACAGGACTGTTAATGTTATCTCCCCTTATTAGAAAGATAAAGAGTCCTGTGAGGCAGCAAAATGAATAAATTGCGGATATAACCGTAATCGTATCCCAACGGGTCCAATAGAAATAAAGATCGGTTTTTTTAAAATCAATGTTTCCCCATCGATCCCGAACGACCTTTTTATTTAAAGAAGCGATCGAAACACCGAAAATCGTTCCGATGATTCCGCCTACAATTGAACTGATTACCCAGCCGGTTACAGGCATAATTGTCATCTCCTTTCCCATCATTCATTTGTTTATACAAATCGTGAAAGGAAAAAGTTCATTTTTCTCCGTAATTTTTTAATAAAAAGGCTTCAGGTTGATTTCATCTGTAATATTAACAAAATCGCTGTTAGTTCTAATGTTTCGCTGGCCGTTTTACATGAAACGCTCCGATTCCATTCCGTTGATCAACATTTTACATCTTCTTGCAGATAAATCTCACGCTTTTTTCGCAAACGTCATAGGTCCGAAACAGATTCAATCATTTTAATGTTTTATGAAAAATGAAGTTTTCCTGTTTCTTTCTGTCAAGTCGAAAAAGTTGAAGTTGTTTCTTTTCATTCGATACAATGGATGTGCGATTGATTCATAAAAGAAGGTGAAAACATGAAAATTGAAATATGGTCTGATTATGTTTGCCCATTTTGCTATATCGGAAAGCGGCGTATGGAAAAAGCGCTCGAGCTGTTTCAGCACAAGGAGCAAGCAGAAATCGTGTTCCGCAGCTTTGAGCTTGATCCAACCGCCAAAAAGGAATACGATCTTTCCATCCATGAAATCATTGCTCAAAAATACGGCATTTCCGTTGAGGAAGCGAAGCGGGCAAATAACGATGTTGCCAAACAGGCAGAGTCCGTCGGATTGACATTTCGCTTCGAGGAAATGAAGCCAACAAATACGTTCGATGCCCATCGATTAGCGAAATATGCAGATAAAAAAGGGAAAGGAAGAGAAATGCACGAACGGCTCTTTTATGCTTATTTCACTGAATCGAAATTAATCAGTGACCATCAAGTTTTAGTTGAACTCGCAGAAGAAATAGGCTTGGATGGCGACGAAGTCAAGCAAGTGCTTTCAAGCAGTCAATTGGAAGAGGAAGTTAGAAAGGATGAACAGGAAGCCTCACGTCTCGGTGTCAGAGGTGTGCCGTTTTTCGTCATCAACCGCAAATATGCCATTTCTGGGGCGCAGCCAACAGAAGTATTTTTGAAAAGCTTTCAAAAAATATGGGATGAAGAAAACTCTTCTTCGCCGCTCAAACCACTGGCAGCTGATGGCGGAGGACTATGCAACGATCAGAGCTGTGAAATGTAATTCGTCCTGACCGCAAATGGGCAGGAGAAACAACGGTCATCAAAAACGACGTGTCCTCCTTTTGCATTTCTTTCAGTTCATGACGATCTGTCAATTGCTCACATCGCAAAGTTTGTTTAATTTATTTACTTAAATTCGTTTGTTAACACATATGAAAGAACCGAATCGTCAGGTTATCAATGTTTACATCCTTTGTTACATTGACTAACCTTCCCAAGTTTTCTTTAGAGGAACAATTCTTACTTTACTCCTCAAACTATGAAATTTAGGCGGTGCGGCCGCTCATTATGTCTTCATAACGGTGATGAATCGTTTAACTATTTTTCTTGTTGATCTGCTATTCCTTTTTTCTTGAATGATGCAAAGACCTTTCCATTTTATTACACTTGCACCCGAAATAAAAAAATCCACGTCAAAGTCCTAGAGGTAAAATACTGGGATTTTGACGTGGATCTCCATTTTCCCTTCAAATTTATGAATTTTCCATCCATCGCAACATTGTAAATGATTTCAAAGAACGGACTTTTTTCCATTTAATGTTTGATTATCCATTTCTTCATAAATTAAATTCTCGCTTCAAAAATGACCGCCTCTTGATCAAATTTCATATCCAATAGACCCTCTGTTTTATTTATAAAAGAGTTCCAATTGTTGATAAGATTATTGTAAGTAAATGGATAATACGCATGATGCGCCGACCAATCATTTTGAAAAAACATGTCCCAGTCGTTTTTTGAGGAATGATAACGGACAAGATCATTCCAATTCGCATCATTTGTTTTTTGTTCATATGAAACGTAAGCAGACGGAATAATATGCAAAAAGACATGATCTATATTTTTTTCTTTTGCGTGCCTTCTCATGCTTGAAATAATGTCATCGATGATTTTCGAATCAAGTATGGAATAAGCCCTTTTGCTCCGTCCATATGCTTCTTCCCTCTTTTCCTCCTGGAAGCGGTTGTATGATTCAATCGTTTTTTGGATATATGAATGGTATACATGCTCAAGGTTGCCGCGCATTTTTTCAGACAATGGTGTATGAAGCAATGCTTCCAGCTTCATCCCTAATAATCCGAGTTCAATCCCGATTTGTTCTTCGCTTTTTGCAGCCGTATAGCCATGTTCTGTTCGGACCGCTTCTTGATAAAAGGACCCAGCCGCTTCAAAATCATATATTGTATAATGATCGCCGGTTTCTAAAGCGCTTTCCTTCTGTAAAAATTGTTGGCGGAGCGCCTCCAACTTAAAAGTATGGTTTCCCCTTAACAGCTGTTCACCATCCGTTCTGTCGATTGGGGCATAATCCTCATGCTTGCGTAAAAAAGATGTATATTGTTCGATGCGCTGTTCATAAGCTTTTAAAATATCGTTATACATCTCCTCTTTCACGTCTGGGAGACCATGCTTCACAAAAAAGCCGCCAACTGATTTTGAAAAAGAATCAGCTAACTGTTGGATGCTTTGTTGAAAAAAATGATCGAGTTTGTCGAGCCGCTCTTTTCGTTGTTCACCAAAAAAATTTTCTTCAATCCAGTTTTTTAAATAAACATATTCTGAAGCTAGATCATCAATTTTTTCACCGAGGCGGTCAAAACGCCCAAATCCTGCCCGCCCCCTTGCTTTCGCGTAGAACTTAGTTGATTTCCAAGGAACGATTAGAGCGTTTGACTTCCCCCTTTTTAACGTGATTGTTTTCAGAACAGATCCGTGTGCCAGCGCTTCCTTCCTCAAATCTTTTATGTTGTCCTTTTCTGATTGGGCCCCAAGATTGGATTCATATATTTTTTCGACAATAGACTGTTTTTTCTCATGTTCTTTCAATGATTGCTGCAGAGCCACAATAGGTGCAAAACTGAATTGATCTGTGTAATAAAGCTGAACCATTTTTCCACCTCCTTTTATATCAGAAGCTAGAAAGGATTCCTAAACTTTCATTTTTTTGCGGATGCGAGTTTGTTTGATTTATATTCTTAGTTTCGACGGAAACCATTATAAAACCTCTTGTTTGCACAAAGATTTTAAGTGACTGTCCAAAATGGATTCGATCATCTCATTAGATAAATATTCCGGATGCATTAATCCATGAATGGCCAAGCCATCGATCAGCGCATACAGACGGTCCACCTCCAGCTCTACATTGATATTCGGCCGCGCAAGATCAAGTTTGACTAAAGTCTTGATGACCTGTTCAAATCCATAACGCATTTTAAGATATACTTCTTTGCTTAAAGGCTGAAGTTCCGGCTCCGAAAGAGCTTTCTGGGTAAAAGCAAACCATACCTCCATTTCTTTCTTTGTATCATCTTCAAGCGGCAAAACCTCCCGGATCATCCTTTTCATTGCATCAAGCGGCGGCATAGAATAATCAATTTCGTTAATTCGTTGACTCACCCTTTCCGACACCAATTTCATTGCAAATGACAGCAGTTCTGCTTGAGTTGAAAAATAATGTCTTAATGAACCAACGGAAACTCCTGCTTCTCTCGCAATATTGCGAACGGTTGCTTTTTCCATCCCGCCTTTCGCAATGACATTCCATGTCGCTACAGCAATTTTTTCTCTTTGTTTTACGTGATCCACTTTTTTCGGCATATTTTTATTATATCATGGTTGTTTTTTTAATACACTTGTGTTAAATTTTTATTTAATACGTGTGTTTTAAAAAGGAGTGGAATCATGATCGGTTGGCTCATTGTCATATGCGAAATTTTGTTTTGGATATTTGTCGGCGCCGGATTATTCGCCAGATATATTCTAGGCTGGAAAAAAATCGGGTCGCTCCTTCTATTGTGTACGCCTATTATCGATCTTGTTTTAATCATCGCAACGGTTTTCGATTTGAAAGACGGCGCAACAGCTCATTTTGTACACGGATTGTCTGCTGTATATATTGGGGTTTCGGTTGCATTTGGCAAACGGATGATTCAGTGGGCGGATGAACAGTTTGCTTACCGATTTGCTGGAGGAAAGCGGCCAAATAAACGGCCTCAATTCGGAAAACAGCATGCTGCTTATGAACGGAAAGGCTGGTACCGCCACCTTCTAGCATGGATTATTGGGAATGCACTTCTCCTGTTCATGGTTCTTTTCGTCAACGATTTCCAGAAAACAGAAGCACTTTTATCATTTTCGGCAAAATGGACGTTCATCCTGTTTATCGATTTTTTATGGAGCTTCAGCTATACAATATGGCCGAAAAAAGAGGCGAAAGGGCATTATGAAAGTTAAAAATGCAATCCTATAATTTGACCATTTTCCCCTAGATTAGCGCTACAGAGCTTGTAGAGAAGGACAATATTTTTCTCTACAAGTTTTATTTACAGCTTTTTATGCCATGTTTGTAAACTCTTTACGTTAGTACCATCCCATCATAAACACTCCGAAACATGCAGTATTCACTAAAAACGTAATCCCAGCTGCGATCAGTATTCCTTGAGCAATCGCTGTTTTTCTTTTCATTAAGGCGATCACCACTGCTGGAATGATATAAATCACCTGAACAAAACCGATAAAAAAGATCGTAATCGGAAAAATCAACAATAGCCCATGTAAAAGAAGCACAATACCGATGCCTTTCCAAATGTCTTTTGTATGCTCATTCATGCGCAGTCATCGCCATTTCTGTTTGAATTTCTTTCAGCCGGTTTTCAAGGCTGTCCCTATAAAACAAGTTATACGTGTCAAACGGAATGATGCGGCCGTCGTGATGTACAATATGAACACAGGATTTTTTAACTGAACGAACATCAAAGTTATAAGCATCTAAAAATTGCATAATAATTACACGAAACACATTGTTATAGCTGATATTTTCCGGTATCGCTACTTTCGGCAGACAGCATAATAAATCTTTTAGTGACATCGCGGAAGAGCCGGGAGAATGATTTAAACTGAATAGCTCAAAAACTTTATGTTTCAATTGTTCATCCTGTTCAAATACGATCGTATTTTGATCTCCTTCAAGGAGAATATGCGGATCGATCATACCCGTCAGAGGCTTTACTTCCCCGTTTAACTTCAGCGCATACCCCATTGCCAAACAGTCAGGATGGCAAGGGACGGGAATAATATCGTCTGCTTGAAAAACCTCCGATTGCTCGATAATCATGCTGCGAACTTCGCTCAACGTTAATCGGTCAGTTGCAGGGTTAAAATTTTTTGTTCTTCCGGCAATTTGCACCGGCTGAAAGGTGACTCCCCTGACTGCCTGCTGCGAAAGACCGTATTTAATGATTTTTCCGACCTCCTGATCGTTTACACCCTTTTTTAACGTGACAACTAATGTTGTGGAAATGTTGTATTCATTTAAATGTTCTATTGCCTTCTCTCGGACTGCTCGCAAATCCACTCCGCGCAGATCGATTAACGCCTCTTTTTCAAAACTGTCAAACTGCAAATAAATTTCAAATCCGGGCATGTAGCGAGCCAGCTTTTCAGCAAATTTTTTGTCCTGGGCAATTTTAATTCCGTTTGTATTCACCATTATATGCTTAATTGGCTTCGATTTCGCCATTTCTAATATCTCGAAAAACTGTGGATGGATCGTTGGTTCACCGCCGCTGATTTGAACGATATCTGGTTCCCGCTCATTTTTCACAATCGCATCAAACATCTTCTCAATTTCCTCTAGTGGGCGCCATTTCTGTTTTTTCGGGGAAGACTCCGCATAACAGATCGGGCATTGCAAATTGCACTGATCCGTAACTTCCACCAATGCCAAGCAGCTGTGCTGCTCGTGATCCGGACATAAGCCGCAATCATACGGGCACCCGTATTGAATGGAGGTATTCCAGCGATACGGCATTTCTGCACGCTTCAAAAATTCACGGCATTTTTTGTAATATTCGATATCGGTTGAGATCAATACTTTTTCTCTTCCATGATGACGGCAATGTTTTACTAAAAAAACTTGATCATTCTCAAATATGACTTTTGCTTCCGTTTTCCGCAAACATTTCGAACAAATGCTGTTCGTTAATTCATAGAAAATGTATGGTCTATTTGGCATACTGAAATTTCTCCCTTCTCTTTTTCCTTATAAGGAACAAATAGTACATCAATCCGACGAAAGCTGCTAACTGAATGTTGTTTAACCCAAAATACGGGTGAGGTGTCGGCTTGATAAAATCAATAAAAAAGCGAAACAGCAAATAGGAAACCATAAAAAACTGGAACAGAAACCCTTCCCACGGAGATGTTTTCTTTTTTCTTATGTATAGAACGAAAAAACCGATCAGCCATAAATAGACAATTTCATATATTTGAGTTGGATGTCTCGGTACGCCGTCTCCAAAATCAACACCCGTCACCCAAGTCGTTGGGGTGCCGTGCGTATGGTCTGAGAGGCCGGTGAAAAAACAGCCTATCCTGCCAATGCTCATGCCAATAATAAGCGGTAAGACAAAATCATCGCCTGTCGAGCGCTTCCAGCCGATTAGCTTTTTTGCGGTTTCAACTCCGATCAATCCTCCCAGCAATCCACCGACGATCGTTTTCCCGGCCATTAAATAGTTGAGATTCGTCACATTTTTCAGCGTTTCAACAGGATTTTCAAGCCAATACAGGAGCTTTGATCCTAACGCAGCCCCGGCTATCGCACCGATCACGACCCACATCGCCTTATCAAGCGGAATTCTTTCTTTATTTCTCGTATGCAAGTAAACTCTGAAACCGACAAAATAAGCCAAAGTCTCAAAAAATAAATGCGGATGAATCGAAACAGGACCCAAATGTATATAAACAGGAAAATCCATTTTACACCTCTTTTTGCAAAACCTTACTTTCATCATATCAAAAAATATGAATTTATTGTTTTAATATTTTAAACATTACAAAAAAATTTCGTTGCAGCAGTTATATTTTTTCCCCGTCTCAACTAAACTAATGGAAGCGCCGGCAAATATTTTCGAAAGCTGATTTTTGTTCAATAAGCTTAGCATCAATAAGTGATTCCAAACTGTTTGCATCAGTCCATTTGCAGAAAGCTATATTTTCTAATGTTTATAATCAAGGCAGATTGGATTTTTCCGGAAGCAACTCCCGAATTTCCTTTGAATCATGATGGCAATCGCTTTTGCATACAAATAAATAATTAAAAGTTATTTGTTAGGAATCGTTGTTTGAGCAGGTTTCCTAGATTTGATTCAACGATCATCCTGTCATTTCCTTGCTCTCATTCACGCAAATCTTTCAAACTTTTTTTACACTTGACAGAATCGGTTTTGAAAAATATACATCCTACTAATTGTGCAATTCAAAATTTACGAGACTATATTTTCGTTTATAATGAAGTTGTCAAATTCCATAACGTAAAGGGGGAAAACACCATGTCTGGCAAGATGAAGACTTACCGAGTGGGGATCGCAGGTGCGGGCGCTTTTGCCACTTTTTTGTCCGGTGCGCTTGCACGGCTGCCTGAATTTCAATTGACAGCTGTCGCAGGAAGGACGGATACAAAACGGGAGAGCGTGATGGCTGCTTTTCAAAAACAGAGACATAATGCGATAACGCCAAAAGAATATTATGAGGCAGCCGACCTTATAGCCGATCCTGAAATCGATATTGTCATTTTAGCAACACCGCCCCATCTTCACTCCTCACTTAGCCGACTGGCTTTAACACACGGAAAGCATGTCTTGTTAGAAAAACCTGGTGCCCTTTATGCCAAGGAACTTTTGGAAAATGCGAACTATGCAAAAAAACAAAAGCGTGCATTCGCCGTGAACCTTGTATTGCGTTACAATCCGCTAGTAGAAGCTGTTGAATGGATCGTCCGCCATCGGCTGCTTGGATTCGTGCATCATGCAAGTCTCACCAACTCGGCTCATCACGTCGCCAATGGCCATTGGTTTTGGAATGATCAACTAAGCGGAGGCATTTTTATTGAACATGGAGTTCATTTTTTTGAGGTCGGTCGCCACATACTCGGAGAAGCGGTCGATGCGAACGGTTTTGCTCTGACGGAGGAAAACGGTGAAAAACAGCGTGTTTGGGCAAGCGTTCTTCATAAACCAGTTTATCAACAAGACGAAAAAAGTTCGGAAAACAACATATATTCTTTAGTTCCTGTTCAATATTACCACGGCTTTACGATGGATCCTGACGCACCGGAATCGACAAAATGGGAAATTCATTGCACTCATGGACGGATTGTACTTGAAGGATGGATTCCCCAAAAATTATTTTTAGAGGGCAAAATCTCAAAAGAACAGGGCGAGCTGATCGATCAAATACTAGACAGCATACCGAAAAAACCGGTAGAAAACGCTGTTGAAAAAGTACGCTCTTCAGCCTTTCATTGTTTCAAAAATAAATCGTTCCCGCTTGAAGCACTATCCAGCATTTCATACGAACGGACAATCAAATTGGAGCAGCGGCAATTGTGGTATGAGGCAATGGTCCAAGACCGTTTCCTTGATTTTTGCCGAATCATTGAAGAAGAAGGATGGGAAGGATTTGTTACAGCTGAAGACGCCGTGAAAGACTTAGAACTGGCAAATCGTGTAACGTTTAATAAAACGGAGCAGCCGCTAACCGAATAAATTGGTTAGCGGTTTTAAATAGCATTTTATCCAATGGAAAACGACTGATCTAATCTCGTTTTTTTATTTCGCATATACACTAATGCGAAATGATGTTAACGTCATTCCAGCACCTTTCATGTTCCTCCTTTTAATTTTTATTCAAAATCCCCTCTAAGAACAAAAGGGACACTTGGTCCGCAAGTTCATTTTCTGTTTTTTCTCCTGTCATTACATATCGTTCAATAATGTGCTCGATCACTGAGAGAAATGCTTCACCGGCAAATTGAGTGTCAATTTCCGTTTTAACAATTCCAAGTCTTTGATTGTTGCTCATATTTGCTGCTATTTTTTCAACAATGATGCTTCGTAAACGATCATCTTTGTTCTCCCTGAGTGCAACTTTCGTTAAGTGAGGATTTTTTCCGAGAAACTTCAGAATGTCAGCGATTGTCTCACGGACATGGTCTTTCACTTGCTCCGGTTGTATATCAGCCACTTTTTTTCCTGCATCACTAAAATGAATTAACTGCTTTTCAAAATCTTCAAGCATTTGTTCGAAAATTTCTTCCTTGCTGTTGAAATAAAGATAAAAAGCTGCCTGCGTGAGCCCTGCTTTTGCCACAATATCGCTGATCTTTGTAGCATGAAAACCTTTATGAGCGAACAGCTCCGCAGCAGCTTGAAATATTTTCTTTTTGCTCTCTTCTCCTTTATTTCTCGCCATAAAAATCACCCTTTTTTATACAACTAACTAATTAGTTAGTTGTTATTGTACATGATATTGCTTTTACGATCCATTACTTCCATTAAGTTTTTTTGCCATCGTTTGATCATTTCTCCTCCTCTGTCGCCACCGCTGTTGTGATGCTTAAACAAATAAAGAGCGGCATCAACAAATGAGCCGCCCAATTACCCTTGTGTCAGGCTGATTTAGCCTCCATTTGAAAGCCCGGATCATTCCATATTTCAATCCATTTTTTCAATGCCGTTGCCAAGATGACAATACCAAGAACGAGCATAATGATGGATAAAATTCCGTTTAATACGTTGTAGCCTGCAGCTTCCGGATTCAAATAAACATTTACGGTCATCCAGTAGCCAGCATAGTTTACTGTAGCAAATAAATAAGCTAACGGAATGAGGCAAGTAAGCATATATCTTCGTTTATCGGCAATTTTTAAAATGACTGTCGCACCGACAATCAGTCCGATGGATGCCATCAGCTGGTTCGATACGCCAAACAATGCCCAAACCGATCCAATATCTCCTGAGTAAAGCAGGTACCCCCACATAAAACAGGCTAAAGCGCTTGCAAATACGGAAGCCGGAACGGAGTCTACCTTTTTTAATGGTTTATACACTTCACCGAAGAAATCTTGAATTAAATAACGTGCTACACGTGTTCCTGCATCAATCGCAGTTAAAATGAAAACAGCCTCAAACATTATAACAAATTGGAAAAAATACGAAGCCAAATTCTCAAACCATGGAATCGCAGTAAAAATATAAGTCATTCCAACTGCAAGTGTAACCGCTCCACCTGTTCTTCCTTCCAAATTTAAACCTATTTCCTGGCTTAAAGCTGGTAAATTAATAACATCCATTCCAAGTGTCCGGAATACTTCCGGCGCGGAATTGATCGCAAAATAATCTGCCGGATGAAGAGCTGTTGCAGCGATCAGCGCCATGATGCCGACCAAACATTCCACCAACATGGCTCCAAAGCCGACAACTTTTATATCGCTCCACTTATTAAGCATTTTCGGCGTTGTACCCGATCCGACAAAAGCGTGAAATCCTGAAATCGCACCGCATGCAATTGTAATCGATATAAACGGCCAAACAGGTCCAGCTAAAATCGGCCCTCCGCCGTGGATAAATTCTGTAAAGGCCGGCATTTCAATAGAAGGATTAATGATAAAAACACCAATGATCAGCGCAATGAACACACCGATTTTCATAAAGCTGCTCAAATAATCACGAGGAGCAAGCAGCAGCCAAACCGGCAAAGCCGCAGCAAAAAATGCATAGATTGGTAAAATAAGCGCCAAAGTTTTAGTATCGAATGTCAACCAATCCCCAAGAGCTGTTTCTTGTATGGAAGGTCCTGCGAAAACACCTATCATTAATAAAATAAAGCCAACTGTTGAAGCTAATTTTAAATTGCCTGTTTTCTTATAGAAAATTCCGACTCCCATTGCAATAGGAATGGTGATTCCGACTGCAAACGTGCCCCAAGGGTTTTTTTCCAATGCATGAAGAACAACCATGGAAAGACCAGCCATTGTTATGGTAATAATGAACAGCATGGCAAGTCCTGTACAAAAGCCGGCTACCGGACCTAATTCTTCTTTTGCTACTTCCGATAATGATTTCCCTTTTTGCCGCATGGAAGCAAATAAAACGACTGCATCATGGACGGCCCCTCCAATTACGGCACCAATCAAAAGCCACAGCAGACTGGGCAAATATCCAAATTGTGCGGCCAGGATCGGTCCGACGAGCGGTCCTGCTGCAGCAATAGCGGCAAAGTGATGCCCGAAGCTTACCCATTTATTCGTCGGAACATAATCCTTTCCATCATTTAATTCGTGAGCTGGTGTCGGTTTTGAATCATCCAGCTTCAACACTTTTACAGCCATAAATGTTCCGTAAAGACGGTAGGCGATCATTAAAATACACATTGAGGCAATCACGATTGTAATCGCATTCATTTTTTTGCAACCTCCCCTTTGTTCTTGCTTTTTACATTCATTGTATTAAATAAACATCTTCATGATCGGTTTTCAAAACAAAATGCAAGAATCCGGGGATAAATCGTCAATTTCTTAAATTGAATTGCAACAATTTTGTCACAAATATTGCTTAAAGCTTTCAGCTTTTTTTAAATGCCCAATCGCTTTTTCAGCTCCTTCGTATAAGTTCTGCTGACCGGGATCGATTCGCCATTTTTCATGATTACATGATACGTGGAGTTGAACCACGGCTGAATTTCAACTATTTCATTCAAGTTGACTAAATAAGCTCTATGAACACGCATGATGTGCGTTTGCTGCAGCTTTCTTTCAAAAGTGACAAGCGATTCTTTAACTTCATATTTTTGATCGCGGCAAGTGATAATGGTTTTTCCGTCATTAAACTCAATATAAAGAATATCTTTCACGTTAATAAGCAGAATGCGGTCGTCTAATGACACAGGAATCTTTTCATCCTGCATTTGAAAATATTGCGGTCTTTTTTCTTGGCGGGCTTCCAGCCGCTTTGAAATTTTTTCAATTGTATGAAATATCCTTTCTTCATCAAACGGCTTCAAAATGTAATCAACCGCATTCAGCTCAAATGCTTTCAAAGCGTACTCATCATAAGCGGTTGCAAAAACAATCTCAGGTCTATGATCAATCTCCATTAGCTTTTCAGCAAGTCTAATCCCTTGTTCATGAGATGACAGCTGTATATCGAGAAAGATCACATCCATGTCGGTCTGGCGGATTTTTTCAATCGCTTCATCCATTTGTTCCGCTTCCCCAACAATCTCTACCTGCTTGCTCCTTTTAAGCAAGTAAATAAGTTCGTCTCTTGCCAACGGTTCATCCTCCACGATAAAAGCCTTGATCATACGGCTACTTCTCCTTTCATTTCTAATGGAAACTTAATCGTCACTTTCGTTCCATTTTCATCACTTTTAATATGGAAGGCTCCGGCGGAACCATAAATTTCTTCTATTCGTTTTTTTATATTCCAAAGAGCTGTTCCTGTTCCATCATTCGATTGAACGGTCTGATTTCCCAATTGGCGCAATAAATGATCAGGAATGCCGCTGCCATTATCTTCGGTGATTAAGATCATTTGATCATTTTCTGCATACGCCCGAATGGACACTTTCCCATGCTCCTTATTGGCAAAAGCGTGCTTGATGGCGTTTTCGACGAGAGGCTGAAGCGTAAACGGCGGAACCATTACTTTCTTTAAGCTTTGGTCAATATCAAAACTTACATGATATTTATCAGGAAATCTTGTCTGCTCAATAGATAAGTACGCTTCAACATGCTCAAGCTCTTTTTCAAGCGGAATGACAAATTGTCTAGCTCCCTGTAAATTACTTCGGAAGAACACGCTTAATTTTAAAAGAAGCTTTCTAGCTTTATCCGCATCAGTTCTGATCAAGCTGGAAATCGTGTTTAACGAATTGAACAGGAAATGCGGATTAATTTGCGCCTGCAAAGCTTTAATTTCTGCATCTTTCAGCAGTTTTCTCTGCAGTTCTGCATCAGCAAGCTCCAATTGGGTAGAAAACAGCTTGCTAAGTCCTTCCGCCAGCTCTTGCTCCACTTTATCCATAAGACTCGGGTCTAAAAAATAAAGCTTTAACGTGCCAACCGTTTGGTTGTGTACTTGAAGCGGCATAACAATCGCTGACTGAAGCGGACAATCAGAATTTGGGCATTGGATTTCCTCCTTCGATTTTGCTTTAATGATTTTACCCTGCTCTAAAACCTTTTTTGTCAGCTTTGTTACTAAAGTTTGCCCCTGCTTATGATGATCAGAACCGGCACCGATATGAGCGAGGACAATTTCCCGATTGGTAATGGAAATGGCATCTGCTTTCGTCCATTTTAAAATAATTTCCGCTACTTTTTTACACGAATGCTCATTTAAGCCTTTTCGGAAAAATGGCAAGGTCTGCTGCGCGATGTAAAAAGATTTATGTGTTTGAAGCGCCTTCGTCCGCTCTTCCTCCACTAGAATCGAATGAATAATTAAAATAAAAATAAGAGTCCCAAATCCGTTAATCGTAATCATCGGAAGAGCGATTAATTCTACAAGCTTAACTGCGGATTCAAACGGGCGGGCAAGTAAGAGAATAAGTCCCATTTGAGTACATTCCATAAAAATTCCAGTCAAAACAGCTTTCCAAGGTGAAAAATTGTCTTTTATTCTAAAACGCTTCCAAAGGAAACCGGTCACGAATCCAGCCAAAATAGTAGATGCTCCGCAAGCAAACGCGGTAAATCCTCCTAATGTCATCCGATGCAGTCCTGCTACTAAACCAGTGCCGATGCCGACGAATGGACCGCCAAGCAATCCCCCAATCACTACTCCCATAATTCTTGTATTGGCAATTGCGGCATCTCCATCCACTTCTATTTGCCATGTTTGTGAGCTGATATTGCCTTGAGCAATTTCGACACCAGTATAATTACTAATAATGCCAAAAGATCCAAATACGGCAATCAGCATTAGCTTTTCGCTTAATCCATGCTCATGATGAATCATTCGCCGAAATGCCTTCATCCTTGATAACAAAAAAGCTAAAATGACTAAAATTCCCACTCGCTCCAGCATTAAAGGCATTAAATCAAACAAGACAGACACACTCCTTTACACCGATATTCCAGCTTTTGTTCGCTCGCGGTGTCAATATTCATTGTACCTATTAAAGGGTGCTGAATAAAGTTTAATGTTCACAATGGTTATCATTACTATTACATTTTAAGCTTCTCAAAATGGATTTTTAGGCAGCACTCATTATAATATGGGTGTTCTAGTGAAAGTCGCACAGTTGCTTAGAGCGGGTGGAGATGCGGTATTTGATGTGGCAAGACATTTTAACATAATAGACGCAGCTACTGCCAGAACGTTTAAAAATAATAGTAAAAAATCGGAAATTGGTTAACGCAATTTGAAAATGCTGGTTCAGATGCAGCTGCTATGGTTAGAACAAGACTTCCAGTTTACTTAAAAAAGAATACTAGAATGAGTAAAACTACCGCTGAGAACATTGCAATAGCTGTAAGCTGAGCTATTCGTATGGCAGATGTCTTATTTTTTTAGGAGTGATACTTGTGGGGATTTTAGCTGTAAGTGAATGGATGAAAAAATGGTTTATATGAAGATGATATACATTTTATCGAAACAATTTTGACTTTTGCTTCAACATTATAAAACCCAGTGGCTGAGAGTGAAGAATCAATAACAAAGTCAATAATAAAATAAATAGCCTTTTCCCTGAAACAAAGGTGAAAATTAATAGAAAGGGCACTTATCAAGATTTTAAAAATATATTAAATGAAAATAAAATATTCATAAACCTAAGTGAATTATTGGTAGATACCATTCTCAAGGAATTTGCAAGGATTTATGTGAAAAATTACTTAAAGAATACAATGATAATAAAAATGTGTAATTTTAGTTATTTCGGTTGTAGTCATATAATAACTATTCGAGTTCTCTTCGTAAAGAAACTTATGCTTTAATGTTTGTCCATTATAATTTATATTGTCTAATTAAGGAAAAAGCCTAATTTCTCATCATTTAAAATGAGAGAATTAGGCTTTTTATTTCGGAATTTACTTAGTGTTCTCAATCTGCATTTTCCTACAGCAACCCTAAGTATAAGCAAGGAATGATTGGGATCAGCAACTTATTTCTTTGAAACGTAGCATATCTTAATTGAAATAAAAAGGCCGCTCAAAATTATCAGATGCACATAACAACCCAAATATTAGGAAAAGATAAAAGCATCATCAGATCTAATAGGAGGAACTTTTTTATGAAAGAAGCCGTTAGTAAAAATGAACTTCCTAAGCTTTCGAAACCGTTTTGGCCAGATTCTGTTCAGCTGCCCTCCTTCAACAAGCTTGACAAAGATATTTTTGTTGATGTAGCGATTGTAGGCGGCGGGATCACAGGCATCACAAGCGCCTATCTGCTTGCGAAAGAAGGAATCAAAACCGCGCTGATCGAATCGGATCGTATTTTAAATGGTACGACCGGGCATACAACCGCAAAAGTCACCGCACAACACGGGCTGATTTATGATGAATTTATACAGCACTTTGGGGAAAGTAATGCAAAGCTATATTATGAAGCAGCCAGCGATGCAATGGAGTTTATCAAACAAACGATACAGGAGCACAACATCGAATGCGATTGGAAAGAAGAGGATGCATATGTTTATACGAATTCAGAGCAATACATAAAAAAAATCGAAAACGAATATAAAGCATATGAAAAGCTTGGAATTCAAGGAGAGCTTGTGGAAAACATCCCTGTTCCCGTACAGGCAAAAACAGCAGTTGTGATGAAAAATCAAGCCCAATTTCATCCGTTAAAATATTTGCAAAAGCTTGTGGAAAACGCGTCGGAAAAAGGGATAGACATCTATGAGAATACAGCAGCTGTCGATATAAAACATGGCCCACACCCGAAAATTTTGACAAAAGACGGTTATCACATTTTGTGCAACTATGTATTCATTTGTTCGCATTTTCCTTTCTATGATGCCGCCTTTTATTTTTCAAGAATGTATGCGGAAAGATCGTATATTATTGCTGTCAAAACAAAAATTGAGTATCCCGGCGGCATGTACATCAGCGCAGAAAATCCGGTTCGGTCGCTTCGGTCCGTCACGATCAATGGAGAAAAGCTTGTGCTGATCGCAGGTGAAAATCATAAAACTGGACAAGGAATCCCGATGATTCAGCATTACGAGTCCCTTCAAGCTTTTGGCGATCAAGCATTCGGCATACAAAAAATTCCTTACCGATGGTCTACTCAAGACTTAACAACGTTGGATAAAATTCCTTATATTGGACATATAAACGAACAGAAAGCAAATATCCTGTTTGCGACAGGGTTTCGAAAATGGGGAATGACAAACGGCACAGCCGCCGCACGACTGCTTGTCGATATAATTAAAGGGAAGGAAAACCGATATCGCGAGCTTTTTACCCCAGCAAGATTTCAAGCAGATCCAAGCGTGAAGCAGTTTATTTCAACAAATACAGATGTTGCAAAGCATTTGATTGAAGGAAAGCTTGAGTTTGCTCTAAGAAAGCCGCAAGATTTAGCCCCTGATGAAGGAGCAGTCGTTTCCTATAACGGAAAAAGAGCCGGTGCCTACAAAGATGAAAATGGCAGCCTCCACATCGTAGATACTACCTGCACCCATTTAGGCTGTGAATTAGAATGGAACAGCGGCGAGAAAACATGGGATTGTCCATGCCATGGTTCGAGATTTTCAATAGACGGCGATGTTGTAGAAGGTCCGGCACTCAAATCAATTAAGAAATTAAAGGGGTGACTGCATCGCTTCCAAGTCCAAAAAATGAAAAATAAAAGGGAGAAAGACTTGTTGAACAAAAACAATCCTTTCTCCCCTTTTTTATTGAAACGTCTGTTCTTCAATCAAAATTCTGCCATAAGGAGAACTACGACAGGATTTGCTCAATTTCCTCGAGCACATCTTCCGTTAATTCCACATCAATTGCTTTGACGTTTTCTTCGACTTGCTCCGGCTTGGTGGATCCGATCAGAGCGCTGGCAACATTCGGCTGCCGCAATACCCAAGCAATCGCCAATTGGGAAAGTTTAATTCCTAATTTATCCGCCACTTTTCCTAATTTTTCTACCTTCAATAAATTTTCATCTGTCAGCAAATCATTGATATATTTATTTGCTTTTGGATCACTCGCACGGCTTCCTTCCGGGATGTCTCCATTGCGCTTATATTTCCCCGTCAGAACACCTTGTGCAAGCGGCGAAAAAACAATTTGGCTAATACCGTTATGTTCGCAGACTGGAATAATCTCCTTCTCAATATAACGGTTCAGCATATTATATTGCGGCTGGTTGACCACGATGCGGTCCAGCAAATATCGATCTGCTGTGCCAAGAGCTTCTTGTATTTGCTGAGCAGTCCATTCACTGACGCCGACATATAACACTTTTCCTTGCCGGACAAGATCATCAATTGTGCGCAGCGTTTCATCGACCGGTGTTTCCGGATCATAGCGGTGGCAGTAATAAATGTCAACGTAATCTAATTGAAGGCGTTTTAAACTGGCATGGAGCTGTTCAAACACATGCTTCCGCGATAAGCCTTTGTCATTGGGGCCATCTCCCATCGGCCAATATACTTTCGTTGCCAAAACATATGATTCACGCGGATATTTCCGCAATGCTTCACCGACAACCTTTTCCGCTTCCCCAGTTGCATAAACGTTCGCTGTATCAAATGAATTGATGCCTAGCTCATACGCTTTGTCAATCGTCCGAATGGCCGTTTCTTTTTCGATGGAGTTTCCGTATGTAAGCCAGCTTCCCAAGCTGATTTCGCTAACCTTTAGCCCCGTTCTTCCCAATTTGCGATATTTCATTTATTCATCCCCTTTTTTCAAAAAATAGCAAAAAATTCATTCAAGACTCATTATAATACTAAACATTTCGAATCTGAAAGCAATTTGTTTGAAGGGGACAAAAATCTATCATTTTTCCGCATGTGAAAAAGTTCTCTAGTTTTCATAAAACTTGCGCTGCCGATCAGTCAGCGTCATGGTAGCGAACCACTTCTTCATAAAAAATTTTTTGCGAGTTAATGACTGGCTCGTTTTCCGACCGTTCAACATAATGATAATCGCCGTTTGCATCCTGAAAACGCGCTTTGACGTTGTCCTTTAGTTGTATGTCCAAGATGTTTTTCAAACGCTCTTTTAAACGGACATCATAAATCGGAAAAAGAATTTCAACACGTTTAATCATGTTTCTTGTCATCCAGTCAGCAGAGGATAAGAAAATTTTCTCCTCCCCAAAATGGTGAAAGTAAAAAATACGGCTATGCTCCAAAAAGCGGCCGACGATGCTTCGCACTTGAATGTTTTCGCTCACGCCTTTTATTTGCGGTCGCAAACAGCAAATTCCCCTTACGATCAAGTCAATTTTGACTCCAGCCTGCGAAGCTTCATAAAGCTTCATGATGATCGTTTTATCTGTTAAAGAATTCATTTTGGCAATAATCCGGCCTTTGCCGCTTTTCTGGTGCCATTCGATTTCTTGATTGATGAGTTTGATAAAGGTCTCCCGCATATCATATGGCGATACAGAAAAATGATTCCAATCCGGTTTTTCCGCATAACCGCTCAAATAATTAAAAAAGTTGGTTGCATCGATCCCAAATGTTTCTTCGCTTGTAAAAAAGCCGATATCCGTATACAGTTTCGCCGTGACGTCATTGTAATTTCCCGTGCTCAGATGAACGAAGCGTTGAATTTTACCCGTTCCTTCTTCCTGCCGGACGACAAGGGTAATTTTGCTGTGCGTTTTTAAATGGTGAAAGCCGTAAATAACGTGAACTCCGTGCTGTTCAAGCATTTTTGCCCAATGGATGTTGTTCTCTTCATCAAATCTTGCCTTTAATTCAACTAAAACCGTCACCTGCTTCCCGTTTTCCGCCGCTTTTGCCAATGCTTGAACGATCGGCGAATTTCCGCTTACACGATACAGCGTCTGCTTGATTGCCAACACTTGAGGGTCATCCGCTGCACTTTCAATAAATTCAACAACAGGCTGAAAGGACTCGTACGGATGGTGTAATAATAAGTCCCGTTTTAATATAGCTTCGAACAAATTTCCGTTCGGCAAGTCGAGCGGGGGTGGTGGAATGAACGAATCATGAACAAGGTGCTCAAAATCGGTCAGCAAATGGGTATAAAATGGAAATAAAAACGTTAAATCGATCGGGCCGTCCACTTCATAAACATCCATTTTTTGAATTTCCAGCACATCCATTAAATAATTTAAAACACGTTCATCTATCGTTCCTTTTTGAATTTCAAGCCTGACCGCCGCACCCCACTTCCGCTTTTTCAGCTCCTTCTCAATCACTTCCAGCAAATCCCGCGCCCCTTCTTCATCAATGGTCAAATCTGCATTCCTCGTAATGCGAAACGGTGAGACCGAAATGATGTTGTAACCGAGAAACAGTTTGTAAATAAAACTGCTGATCAAATCCTCAAGAAATACAAACTGCCTCTTTCCATCTTGATTCGGCACTTCAATGAATCGAGGCAAAACAGCAGGAACTTGAACGATCGCAAAAAAAGGGTTTTTCCGCTCTTTTTTCTTATATTGAAGCAATACGGCCAAGTTCAACGATTTATTTAAAAGCATTGGAAACGGTCTGTACGCATCGATCGCAAGAGGCGTCAAAACCGGGAAAATTTGCTCATCAAACTTTTGTTCCAAAAAGCGGAATTGTTCGCCAGTTAATTCATTAAGCTTGAGAAATTCAATCCCTTCCTCTTTTAATTCCCCCTGTACATATTCATTAAATATTGCATATTGGCGTTTGACCAATGTGTGGCATTTCGTCGAAATGGCGTTAAGCTGCTGCTTTGGCGTCATGCCGGCTTTATTTTCCGGTAAATTAAAACCAGCTTTTTCTTGATCTTTTAAACCAGCAACCCTCACCATGAAGAACTCATCTAAGTTCGAGCTGAATATAGCTAAAAACTTCATCCGCTCAAGCAAAGGATTTTCAAAGTCAATGGCCTCTTGCATGACACGCTCATTAAATGCAAGCCAGCTTAATTCCCGGTTATTATAAAATTCTGGACGGCTTATATCTGGAATCAATTGTTCTTTCTTATCTTGCATAATTTCGCCCACCTTTTACCTTTCGTAAGTCCATTAGACGAGTGTAAATGATAATTCGACTTGGCAGTTAAAAGCGCGTTCCATATGCTTTTTTTGCTTATTTGCTTCCTGCTCTTCAAAAGTATAATCACTGTTGCTGGCTAAAGATATTTCCATCTTTTCCCCCTCCTTTTTGTTCACCTCCAGCTCGGAAATGATGCAACGGTGTGTCGTGTTGAGGGAATAAAGGAATTTCAAAATCGCGCCTAATCGCTCCAGCGATAAAATTTCTTCTTCCGTTAATAATGATTTGTAAGGAGAGATATATTTCATCAAAGTTTTTTTGGACTTAAAGGAAGCGACGCATGCGAGTTTCAACCGCATTTTATGACTGATTCCGTCAAGCGATCGATTTGTCAAAATATAAAACGTATGCTGACTGCTTGAATGATGATCGATAAATTCCCCGAATTGAACCAGCTTTGTGCTTTTAAACAAAATTTCTTTTTCCTCTTGAGTAAAAGATATAATTTTCTTTGCCTCACATTCACTGACAAATACGTAAGCAAGACGAAGGAGAAATGATGTATTCTTCAAGTTGATTTTATAATCACTTGCCAGCTTGGAAAATGTTTCGTCCGCTACTTGAGAAAAAGACCGGACGTTTAAGTTGGAAAACACCTCCTCAAAAAAGACCCCTTCCCTTAAGCCTTTGCTGCTCATTGTAAAAAATGGAGCTGATACGATTTCCGTCAGCGTATAAATTGCTTCAATTGCAGGAATGATGATATCCGCGCGTTCCTTCGACAGTCCATCTAATTTTTGACGCTCCGAGACAGTCATTCCGATCAGCCATTGATTTATTTTTTTAATTTCATTCGGTTCCATTTCATATTGATGAATACCAAATAACGGGTAATTGGTTTTATTTTGATGAAGCCGTATTAGATTTCTGGCGCTGCCGCCTATCCCGATTACCGGAACATTTTTGTTTTTAAGCCATTTTTGCGAAGAAAATTCATTTCGCAAAAACGCTGTCAGCTCTTTCATTTCCGATTCTTTCGGTTCGCTGTTGGCAATAAACCTTTTCTTTAATGTGAGGGCCCCAAACGGAAAACTGTATGAATGGACGAGCTCCCGATTTTTAAAATACGCAACTTCCGTGCTTGCTCCGCCTATATCAATGGTTATGCCTTCAGTTAAATATACGGAATGTATAACAGCTAAGTAGCCGTAATAGGCTTCTTCTTGGCCGGAAAGGACGCGAAAATCGAAATTCGTCTCTCTTTTTATAGCCTCTAAGACCATTTTCCGGTTTTTGGCAGATCTAATAGCTGCCGTTGCAACCCCTTTCGTTTCTGCCACTTGATGAAATTGAACGATTGGAACAAATTTTTTTAAAGAATCGATGACAACCTCGATCCCCTCGTTGGACAAATTTCCTTCGGCGTCAATATACGTAGCTAAACGGGCATTGATCTTAAAATTGTAAAGCTCTTTATATTGTCCATTTTGATCAATATGAAAAATAACGAGGCGAATGGAGTTCGATCCTAAATCTATTATGCCGATTTTTTTCTCTGTCATTTTTCCCATCCTTTTATGAAATCCAATGAAGAAAGTATGTTATTTTTTACTTATATCGTACTATTTTTCCAGTCTATTTAAAAGATTTGAATAGATATAAATAAGCAGTCAACATCCAAAAGACATTAAAACCGCAAAGCCGCCGATTGCTGGAAGCTGACTTCCATTTTTAAAGTCAGTTCTTCAAATGAATTTTGTGAAAGCTGTCGTTTTACAAAAACGAAAATTCCGAAGATTCATTTTCTTTTTTTTAAAAATGTGCTATATTTGTTCCAGAAGTAAAAAAATGGTTTCCTAACCATTTAAGCTTCGACAAGGAGAGGCGGTCAATTATAGCAAGATCGCTTTGAGATTTGGGAGAAATGAATAGGCTTTAAGAAATGAACAATGTTATTGTCTCAGCAATTGCCAAATAACAAAATTTGTGAAAGCGATCGATCATCCCGATATTCATTTTTCCCTGTTTGCATCAAAAGTAAAGCGTTTTCGAAAACTTTTGAAGGAGGTATATTTGATGGAGTTTAGACCAGGATTAGAAAACGTAGTGGCAGCTGAGACAACGATTTCGTTTCTCGATGTAGAAAATGAAGAAATTGTCATTCGAGGATACGATTTAATTGAACTTGCCGAAACAAAATCATATGTCGAGGTTGCGTTTTTGCTGCTTGAAGGCAAGCTTCCGTCTGAACAAGAAAGAGCTAGATTTGAAAACGAGCTTCTAGCGAAAAGAGAGCTTCCAGACGTGCTTTACGACGTATTTTCCAAACTGCCGAAGACAACTCATCCAATGGACGCCCTGAGAACAGGCATTTCCATTTTAGCAGGATTTGACCCGCTCATTGATGACAGATCTGAACAGGCCAATAAAACGAAATCTATCAATCTTCTAGGACAGATGCCATCCATTCTTGCCAGCAGTTATCATCTACTCAATCAACAAGAAGTCATTCCACCAGATGAAAATCTCTCCTACAGTGCAAATTTTTTATATATGATTACAGGAAAAAAACCAACTGAACTTGAAACGAAAATATTCGACCGCTCGCTCATCGCTTATATCGAACATGAAATGCCAAACTCTACATTTGCCGCCCGCGTCATATCGTCTACACATGCAGATTTGTATGGCGCTCTCGCCGGTGCGGTTTCCTCTTTGAAAGGACACCTGCATGGCGGAGCCAATGAAGCGGTGATGTATTTAATTGAAGAAGCAGGTACAAAGGAAAATTTTGAACGATTGATTAAACAAAAATTAGCAAATAAAGAGCGGATCATGGGATTTGGCCATCGCGTCTATATGAAAAAAATGGATCCAAGAGCATTGCTTATGAAAAAAGCATTGCAGCAACTGTCCGAACAACGGGGCGATTTTCGATTGCTTGAAATATGCGAAGCCGGGGAAACCATTATGAGAGAGGAAAAAGGATTGTATCCGAACCTCGATTATTATGCGGCTCCTGTCTATTACATGCTTGGCATTCCGATTGATTTATATACTCCTATTTTCTTCAGCGCTCGAACAGCAGGCCTGTGCGCCCATGTGATCGAACAGCATAATAACAACCGTTTGTTCCGTCCGCGCGTGAAATATACAGGAAAACGCTCTTTGAAAGTACAACAGTAATGGATAGCTTAGGAGGTTGTAAAAATGGCAGAAGTACTAGTAAAAAATAATGAAAATCGACAAACAGACAAACTGCTTGAAGAAATTGCCGATTATGTTCTAAATAAAGAAATTCAAAGTAAAGAAGCGTTTGAAACCGCCCGCTATGTGTTGTTAGACACGCTGGGCTGCGGCATACTTGCTCTTCGCTACCCTGAATGCACAAAGCTTTTAGGTCCGATCGTTCCGGGGACGGTTGTTCCAAACGGGTGCCGCGTCCCTGGCACTTCATATGTATTAGACCCCGTGCACGGTGCATTTAACATCGGCTGCATGATTCGCTGGCTCGATTATAATGACACTTGGCTTGCAGCGGAATGGGGTCACCCTTCTGATAACTTGGGGGGAATTTTAGCTGCGGCCGACTACATAAGCCGAACGAATGTGGCAGAAGGGAAAAAGCCGCTCAATATGAGGACAGTTCTTGAAGCGATCATAAAAGCCCACGAAATTCAAGGGGTGCTGGCACTTGAAAACAGCCTGAACAGAGTCGGGCTTGACCACGTGCTGTTCGTAAAGGTTGCTTCAACTGCTGTCGTTACGAAGCTTCTTGGCGGCGGAAAAGATGAAATCATCAACGCCCTTTCCAATGCCTGGATTGACAATTCAAGTCTTCGGACATATCGACATGCTCCAAATACTGGTTCTCGCAAGTCGTGGGCGGCTGGCGATGCAACAAGCCGCGCTGTACGTCTTGCATTTATGGCCATAAAAGGTGAAATGGGATATCCTTCTGCCCTATCGGCTCCGAACTGGGGATTTGAAGACGTGCTGTTCCGAGGACAGAAACTGAAGCTCGCCCGTCCTTTGGAATCATACGTAATCGAGAATATTTTATTTAAAATATCATATCCAGCAGAGTTTCATGGGCAAACAGCTGCTGAATGCGCCATTGAGCTTCATCCTGAAGTAAAAGATCGCCTTGATGAGATCGAAGAAATCACGATCACGACGCATGAATCAGCCATTCGCATCATCGACAAAACGGGACCTCTTCTCAACCCGGCTGATCGTGATCATTGCCTTCAATATATTACTGCCATCGGTCTTATTTATGGCGATTTAACAGCAGATCATTACGAAGATGAAATCGCACAAGACCCTAGAATCGATGCGCTTCGTGAAAAAATGACAGTTGTGGAAAATAAACAGTTCAGCAAAGATTATCTCGATCCGGACAAACGGTCAATTGCCAACGCAGTTCAAATACGGTTTAAAGACGGAACGGAAACGCGCCAAGTTGTGCGGGAATATCCAATCGGCCACAGATTCCGCCGTCAAGAAGGTCTGCCTAAGCTGATCCAAAAATATGAAAACAATTTGGCAACACGGTTCCCAAACAAGCAGCTCAAGCAAATCTTAGACGTTTCGCTTGACCAGAACGTGCTGGAAGAGACGTTTGTACATGAGTTTGTAAACTTATTTGTTATATAAATCCGGGGCAGATCACACGTTGTTTTGCATCAGATGCATGTTACTTTGGCGCAATTTCATTGTTTGGCAAGAAAAAACATGTTATAAACCTTGTAAGAACATTTGAGATAACTATATCGAGCTGGTGTGGCAATCGGCCACACCGAAAAATGTTCTGTAAAGCGAAAATTTTTTGGGCAGTCAAAAAGAACGAAAGAATCGATTTTGTACCAAATGACGGAAGTTAACAGACAAAAGATCAGGGTACAAAACAGACCGTAAGCGAAGCGTGGATACAGGGCGGCACCCTCGAGTAGACTTGACGAGGGCAGCGCTCGTTTAATGAAAAACGCGGCTTGCCTCTAGAAACGTAATTAATGGTTCTGTAAAGCTAAGATGAAATGACAGAAAAGAAGGTGATTCCATGGTTTGGATCGTTGAAAAAGAATCGACACAAGAGGAGTTGGCCGATCGGTTTCGAACGTTAATGAACGCACCGGAAATCCTTCAAATTCCTGGAGCCCATGATGGAATGGCTGCACTTATAGCGAGAAAAGCAGGATTTCAAGCGCTTTATTTGTCAGGCGCCGCCTATACCGCGAGCCAAGGGCTTCCTGACTTGGGCATCGTCTCGTCAGAAGAGGTTGCCCGCCGGGCGCGGGAAATCGTGCGGGCGGCTGATCTGCCGCTTCTCGTTGACATTGATACCGGTTTCGGCGGTGTTTTAAATGCCGCCCGAACAGCTAAAGAAATGGCAGAAGCACGAGTAGCTGCTGTCCAAATCGAAGATCAAGATCTTCCGAAAAAATGCGGACATTTAAACGGCAAAAAGCTTGTGTCTGTAGAGGAGATGATGCAAAAAATTAAAGCTATTAAACAGGCAGCGCCGACTCTTGTCGTTGTTGCCAGAACGGATGCCTATGCAGTTGAAGGAATTGAAAGCGCCATTGAACGCGCCAAAAGATATGTTGAAGCGGGAGCAGACGCTATTTTTCCTGAGGCTCTTTCAACAAAAGAAGACTTTTTAAAGGTGAGCCGGGCAATTTCAGCTCCTCTTCTCGCAAACATGACAGAGTTTGGAAAAACTCCTTACTATACAGCAGAAGAATTTTCGGAACTCGGCTATTCAATGGTGATTTATCCTGTTTCATCTCTTCGCGCCGCCGCTAAAGCGTATGAACGCCTATTCCAAACCATTAAATCGTCTGGAACTCAAAAAAGCGAGCTCGAGAATATGCAAACTCGCAAGGAACTTTATGAAGTGATTCATTACAATGATTTCGAAGCGCTCGACCAAACGATTGCAAAAACAGTATTGCCTGAAGATTAACCATCCACGGGGTTTGCCCCGTGGATGAAAAAGTATTTACCGGAAAAAATAGTAGCTGCTCACATTTCTGATTCATAAAACTTTTTAATCCCACAATCCTTTTTTCGTGTCCTTCCATTCCCATTGCTCCAAAATCGTTGTTGTTCTTGAACCCCATCCTTCCAATGCTTCATTAGCAAACTCTCTCTGTATATAAAAGTACTGTCTGTTATGCTCGCTTAAATAAATCTCGCCCGTTCTCGTCTGCTCTACATTTTCATAATGAAAGGAACGGAGAGACCAATCAGGTATATTTCTTTTCTCTTCTTCTTCCGCTGATAAAACTTTATAAGAAACATTTCCCAGCAATTCATCTGTAATGTAATTTTCCGCCTCTCCTAAAGATGTCCCTTTTGGAAAAAACATGACATCAACTTCCCCATATTTTTCATTCACCGCTATCAGCTTTGCTCCGATCAAATTTTTTTCTTCAATATATTCTGCCTGCCAACGATCCGGAATATATGTGGTAAAAGGTAGTTGCTTTATGTTTACGAGGTGATACAGCTCCTTTTCTTCCATTCCTTCCAATGAAATTGTCATTTCGATCGATTCAGGTCGGTTGATATCTCCTTTTTCTTCTTCCTTTTCTGCATTTTGAGATTGTTGGGGAGACATTAGTATGCTTTGTTGATCTGAATGCTGGCCGCCTTCTTTCGTCTCATTTGTTTGAAAAGGAGGAAAAATCATTAGAAGGATGCATACAGCTGCTGCGGCCGCAAATGAGAATACAAGCTGAAGCTTGCTAGCGGCTTTTTTCCTTCTCTCTTTATTTCTAGCTAATTCAATTCCGGCTAAAGCTTTTTGAAAACTTTTTTCTTTAAATTCATCTGTCGGTTCTATATAAAAGTGATGAAAAAGCTGTTTTATTGACTCTTCACGCTTTTCGCTATTCGGCGGTACGAGTTGTTTTTTCATGATCATTCACCTCGCTTTTTAAATGGGCTGACAATTTCTTTTTAGCCCTTGTTTGCAGCGATTTAACCGCCATAACCGTTTTCGACATTACCTTGGCTGTTTCTTTTATAGACATTCCTTCAAAAAATCTTAAATAAAGGACCGTCTTTTCATCCGGGGACAATTTTTCCATACTGGCCATGATCTGTTCTCTGAGCGAATATTCCAGAATATTTTGTTCTACTAAATGTTTATCCTGTTTATGCCCTAAGTCCTCGGGGCTTAAATAGACTGTGTTATTTTCTTTTTTATACTTGCGATGGTAATCGATAACAACCCGCCTTCCAATTGTAAACAGCCAAGTTTTAAAGCTTGATCTTCCTTGAAAGTTCGCTAAATGAACCGCCATTTTATACATGACATCTTGAGCAATTTCTTCTGACCGATGATAATCCCCCGTCTGCATATATGCATAGCGGAGCACTTGGCCAATGTAGCGGTCATGAAGCTCACGGAAGGCTGAATCGTCCCCCTCTAAAGCCTTTTGAACCAAATCTTCATCTCGCATGCCGAGGTGCACCTCTCTTTCTCGTACAATCAATTAGACGAAATGCTGGAGAAAAAGTATCGAATCATCAGATTCTAGTTGCAGAAATAGATTGGAGGAATTCCCATTTTCTCACAAAAAGCAAGAACTCAAATTTTGGAGCTTTTTAGATGGCAAAGTTTTGTAAAATAAGCCAACGATCTGCCCTGCATCAGTGGATCGTTGGCTTATTATATGGGAAGTAGCTGAAATGTAAGACGCCTTCTCCACAGAAGCTCAACCTTTGAAAATAGTAATCTAAAAACAACGATCATTGAAATTTTAATGATCTCTCTTGCATTTCTAATTTATATACAAGCCGATTTTCCAACCCCTTCTTTTGGTAGATGTTCCTAAATGGATTGTAAGCGTTTCATCAATGAATCCCGAAAGCTTTCCGATAGTTCGTCCACACGAAGAATTTGTTCAATTCCTTCTTTATTTGTTTTATCATGAAACATGATTTGATTCGCAAAAGAAACCGTTATGTTTAGCGGATGTTTTTCAATGAGCTGCAAGCGTGATTGTGTCTCCACCCAGCCTTCTTTCAGCACCCGAAAATAAAAACCGGTATAACCAGTATGTTGAACACGAAGCGGCAAGTCATTCACCCTGTGCTTTTTGGCAATCTTATGGCATGGCTGCCGAGGCTGGCTAACTTGCACAACCGCTTCCCCTAATTGGAACGTATCCCCGATGCAAACTTCTGTTTCCAACAAGCCTTTTACTGTCAAATTTTCACCAAATGCCACCACATCCAGCTTTCTTTCAAGCTCATGCTCCCAATAGGCATAATGATCATACGGATAAACGCATACCGCTTTATCTCTACCGCCATGATGAACAAGATCTGCCTGACCATCGCCTGAAAAATTAAGAAATGACAAAAAAACCGGTCCATCAACAGGCTGCTTTTGAATTCCAGTGACGAATTCTTTGCCGTTATATATGAAATTTTTCGGTTTTCCTACATTTATAGAAATAATTTCATAAGTTTTTGCTTCCATTTTGATCAACTCCATTAATTCTTTAAGATCTTCCAACTTCGTTTGGGGGCAGCAATAGATTATCGTTAAGCGGCAAGTCTGCAGTTTGTATGATTTTCAAAAAATCATACAGGATAAAAATCTATTCCTGTGCTGTAACCTCCTAAAATGGTTAAAAAGCTGAATTGGGGAACAACAAAACAAAAACTAGCATAGTTTCCTTGACGGAATAGTGAGCTTTTTTATTGTCTACTAGATAGATTGATGCGCCCTCCATTTTGTCTATTTTTTATTCATAATAAACTCGTTGATGAGACGCTTCACTTTTTCAGCAGATTGTTGAAATAACTCTTTTTCCTTTTGTTCGATTTCCCATTCAAGGATGCTTTGGATGCCTGTATGATTCACTGCTAGAGGTACACCTAAACTAATGCCAGAAACGTCGTATTCTCCGTTTAATACCGCAGAACCGATTGCTGTCGACGTTTTTGGTTGAAGCAGCTGATCAATCAGCCTTTCCATACCGACGGCAGACGTCCACCCGGTTGTTCGGTTTATGCCTAGGTCATTGAAGTTTCGAAACCAATTTGTCAGCTTTTCTTTAACTTGAATTTTCTGATCTTCTGATAAAAGCAGCGGCTTATAGTTTACTTTGACTTGGCTGAAAAGCGGAACTTGTGTTTCTCCGTGCTCACCTATAACAGGGCTTGATACTTTATCATTCTCGTGTAGCTTTAGAACTCGGCGAAGCGCCCATTCAAACCTGTAGGAGTCATTCATGGTGTATCCGATTAATTTTTTCTTATCAAATTGAAACGTATGAACTAAATAGTAATTCAGAACATCGACTGGATTGGAAGCGGTGATAATCAAAGCGTTTGGGGCATGTTTTGCGACGGCTTCTCCGATTTGACGAAACAATTGCAAGTTTCCTTCTAAAAACTCATCTCTAGAAGAAATATCGGTTCGGTTTGGGATGGCTGCCGTAATGATGACGATATTAGAGTGCTTTAAATCGTGAAAAGTCCCTTTATAAATCGTTTTGGACGGATAAGCATTTTCCAAATCCATTAAATGATTGAGCAGCAGCTTTTCATTTTGATCGATGAGACAAATTTCATCGATCGCTTTTTTCCCTGCTAATTTGAAAGCGATGGCGGCTCCAAGAGTTCCTGCTCCGCCAATGATCGTAATTTTGCACATTTTCTTTTCCCCCTTTGCAGCCGTTAAGATTCCTCTCCACGTCAAACAGGCAGCATGACCCGTTTTGACATTGAATACACAAATTTCCCCGTCTTGTCAATGGATCATCTCTGAAAAAGTGCACCGTTTTAAAACAAGCTCGTCTCTTTTTGACTAAAATTACAAAGTCAGGCACTACTGATTTTGAAGACCACGGACGATATTATGGTATTTTCCGCAAAAGTCGAATTAAATCTTGAATTTCTTCTTCTGTAAATGCGTTGAATTTGGAACGCATATATTGAATCAAGTCCTGTTGAACCGCTATGATGGTTTCTTCTCCTTTTTTTGTTAAAGAGATTTGGACAATTCGGCGGTCCTTCTTTGATCTATTCCGTTCGATGTAGCCTTTTTCGATTAGCTGATCAGTAATACCTGTGAGGAAACTGGGAGATATATCAGATTCTTGGGAAATGGTAGATAGTTTTTGAGGGCCGTTTTTCAGCAAAAACTTCATAATAAAAAATTCATTTCTTGACAAGCCATATTTTTTCCCCATTGTATAAAAATTTCGCAAATCACGAAAAATCCTTATAAATTCGTTCTCTAATTCCGTCATGGAGGAGGATGTCGGATTCATAATATTACTTTCCCTTCCTTTCACATATATAAAGGGTGTCCTCTGCCGGACATCCCCGTTTCATTCATTATATCTTTGTTTATAACTCTTGGGAAGATGCTTCGGTTTTAACTTTTGCTGCTTCGAACGAGCTTTCCTGGAGCGTTTTCTTTGGTGTTTTTAAGAAAAAGGAAAGAACTAGCGCGATGAATGCCAAAACGGTCGCAATGTAAAATGCATCGTTGATCCCTTCGATGGTTGATTGCTGCAATGCCTGCCCTAAAAGTGCCTGAGCACCAATAGTTTGACCAGCATGTGCAGAAAGTCCGGCTGATTGAGCCATACTGCTGCCAAGTGCTTGCAGCTGATTCATCAACATTGGATCAGTTTTTGAAACAAGATTCGTATAATCTGATAAATGATTTGTTGATTGCTGTGTCATAACCGTTACTAATAATGCGGTTCCAATAGATCCAGCCACTTGGCGTATCGTATTCGACATGGCTGTTCCGTGGGAAATCATCTTTAATGGCAGCTGATTCATACCGGCAGTCATGATCGGCATCATGATCAATGACATTCCGAAAGACCGCAGCATATATATTCCTAATAAGGTTGTGTAGGGCGTATCGGCCGTCAGCTGCGTGAATTCATATGTTCCATATGTTGTAATGGCCAAACCGACAATTGCTAATCCTCTTACACCATATCGATCGAAAATTTTTCCTGCTATCGGCCCCATTAATCCCATGATCATTGCTCCTGGAAGCAATAATAAACCCGATTCAATCGGTGTAAAACCGCGAATATTTTGTAAATAAATCGGGAGAAGCAGCATTCCTCCAAATAATGCCATAGTAACAATCGAGTTGATAATTAATGTGAACGTAAAGAGGTTGTACTTAAATACTCTTAGTTCAAGCAGAGGTTTTTCCACATTCAATTGTCTTACGGCAAAGAAAATTAAAAAAACAACTCCGACCATTAAGCTGATGATAACTTCCGCGCTTGACCATCCTTTGCTTCCAGCCTCGCTAAACCCGTATAAAATGCCGCCGAATCCAATACTTGAATAAACAATCCCTTGGATATCAAACGTCGGGCGAGTTAATTCTTTTTCTAAACGGAACCAAATAAAGGCGAAAAAAATATCAATTAAACCGATCAAAGCCATCGCGTAGAACAAAAAATGCCAATCATAATTTTGCACAACCCATCCTGAGAGTGTCGGACCAATTGCAGGAGCCAGAATCATGGCAATCCCCATCGTCCCCATGGCTGTTCCTCTTTTTTCAGGAGGAAAAACAGTCAAAAATATGTTCATGCCAAGCGGCATTAAAATTCCTGCACCAATCGCCTGAATAATTCTGCCAATCATCACCAATGGAAATGTTGCTGATACGGCACAAACGAGCGATCCAATTGTAAACGAGATCATCGCTGTAATAAACAGCTTGCGAAAACCGAAATTTTCAACTAAAAATGCGCTGATCGGTATTAAAATTCCGTTTGCAAGCATAAAGCCTGTCATCAGCCATTGTGCTGTTGTCGCATTGACATTTAAATCCGTCATCATGACCGGAAGCGCTACATTTAAAATTGTTTGGTTCAAAATCGCAATGAACATTCCAAACATTAAAACGAACAGCACTTTTCCAACCGGCACTTCCTTATCAAGTGCTTCCTCTTTTTTTGTATGCCAGTTTTTCTTTCTGACAAGGAAAACATTCATGACGATCAGCACAATCAGAGTGAAAAACGTATAACTGATGATAAACGGCATGCTTCCACCTCCTTCAGTTTATATGGTTAAATCATTTATTTATGGATGCGTACTTTTGCATTCATTCCCGGCATAATTCCTAGCCCTTTTGCATCCGCAATAGATATTTTCACAGGAATCACCTGTGTTACTTTCGTATAGTTTGCGTCCGCATTTTCACTTGGAAGCAATGAGAAGACGCTAGCTGTTGCTTTTCCGATTTGCTCTACTTTTCCCGAAAGTTTAGACTCGCTGTACCCGTCGATGTAAATATCAACATCTTGACCAACTTTTACATCCCCAATAATGGTTTCTTTAATATTGGCAGTGATCCATAAATGATCGAAATCATATGCATATGCCAAAGGGGTACCAGCTGCCACAAATGAATTTTCTACCGCATTTGTTTGGACAATCGTTCCGGACTGGGGCATTTGAATGCTGACAGGTTCATCCTCCCCAGGTACGGCTAATTTTCCAATGACTTTATCTTTCTGAAATTGTGCTCCAACCTTTCCATCAAATTTTGTCAAGACTCCGGAAGCAGGGGCGGCGATCACTAATTGCTGTCCGTCCACTTTTGCGTAATCTGTTTTAATATAGTTGACCGACTCATTGTAATAATAGAATCCGGCAAAACCTCCTAAAACCAAAACAACGAGAACAACAATATTTAATATGACCAACTTTTTCACATTCATTTTTTATCCCCCTTACAAAAAAATATTCATTAAATAAATATTTCATTTTGTGAAATATTTATAAACTGCATTATTTATCATATGACAATCGTTTATCCGAGTCAATGTTTTTCGTGTACCGAAATATATATAAAAAATGACCCAGACAGTACAATGGACTGTTTGGGTCATTTTGTCCAAAAAGCATAATCATGCTCCATTCGATTTTTGATAAAAAGCTGCTGAAAACATTCATGAAAGTCCAAGACAAACGAACGAAATCTCAAAAAGAAAACGGTTTAAATAAATCACATTGTAAAAATGCTGCATGAAAAGGAAAAGAGCAGCTATGATAAAAGCGATTCCCAGCCCAAGATTTATTTTTCCAACTAGTGTAAAATTTTTTATTTCAACTCCTCCAAACAATCACGTTTTCAAATAAACGTTACATGACAGGCGAATTTAAACTTGAAATATCGACTTTTTGTTTCCCTACTTTTAAGAATACCATAGTCATATCATCTTTTTGCGGAACGCCTTCTGTAAATTTATGAATCGATTCCAGCACTTTTTTTTCAATCTCCCCAGCATTTTTATCCTGATTTTGTTTTAACGTTTCGATCAGCCGTGCCAATGTAAATTGTTCGCCGCGTTTATTCTGCGCCTCAATGATTCCGTCTGTATAAAAGAAAATTGAATCATGTTCAAATAATTGGATCGATTCTTCATGGTAAATTTGATTAGGAAGACCGCCAATCATAATCCCTTTCACTTTTGGAAGCTCATGTACCGCATCGCCTCTTATAAACAGCGGAAGATGATGGCCGGCATTTGCATATGTAAACGTTCCCGACAGCGGATCCCAATCGGCACAGAAAACGGTAACAAAAGATTTTAACTTTCTCAAATCATTGTATAACGCTTTGTTCATTGCAGTCAGCGTCTTTCCGGGGCTTTGCGTGCTTTCAGCGGCTGTCCGAAAGGCGCCGCGTGTTAAGATCATGAGCATCGCAGCAGGAATCCCTTTTCCCATCACATCCCCAATAACGATGCGCACTTTTCCGTTGACAAGCGGATAAAAGTCGTAATAATCCCCGCCAATTAATCGGGCAGGTATAGAATAGCCAAATACCTCTCCCCCTTCGATCGATGGAGCATGCCCGTTCAACAACGTTGTTTGTATCGTCCGTGCCAAGTTTATTTCCCTTTGCAGCATTTGTTCCTTTCTCTTAACATCTTCTATCGTATAGGAAGATTGCTGATACGTTAAAAAGTCTCTTTGCATCAAACAACCTCCCCTTGAATCGATTTTAAAATTTCGTATAATCCAACTGTTTCAAATAAATGGTTTGTGAAATCATTCATACCTTTAAAAACTAATTTAATGTTTTTTTCTTGAGATAAATAAATTAAATCGATGATTTCACCAATTCCGGATGAATCAATAAATTCCAAATAGCTAAAATCAATCGTCAATACTTGAAAATTGCCGATTTCATTAAAATGAGCATGAAACACATGAGCCGTTGAAATATCTAAAACTCCTTTAATGTATAATGTGAGGCTTTGATCTTGAATTTCCTTTTGAACCGTAAGACCCATACATACCCTCCTTAGCAGAAAAACTGAGCAATCATTTTCACCTTTATGTGTTTCATGATTCTTGAACTTTAAATTTATTTATTTTATTTTCTAAATCCTTTGAAAGGTTGTCTAATTGAATAATAATTTCATTCAATTGCTGTATCGCATCAAAAGAAGATAAATTCATTTCCGTTACTTTTTTGACATTTTGTTTCATCAAATCATTCAGTCTTATGAGTTGATGACTTGATTGAATAATAAAATTAGAGACATGATGGAATTCAAAATGATTCGCTTCTTTTAGTTTTTCCAGTTGTTGATTGATATTTTCATAGTTTTGTCGTATTTCTTTCACCTCTAATTCTATTTCGTGAAAAATTTCCCGCGATTCCTTCGTCATGGTTGTTGAAACTTCGTCCATGACATGAAAGTAAGAGTGCACTGTCTCTGATAAAACGTTTGAAACGAGCCTTAATGTTTCAATATCGTTTTTAATATCGACAATTAATTGGCTGATGCGGTTAGTCATTTCATTTAAATGGGCAGCAATATCACCGAATTCATTTTTCTGATCGACATGAATTTCTTCGGTCAAATCGCCTGCTGCAATTTTATTAATATAACGGTGAATAGTAGGGATCGGAGTTAAATATTTTTTCGTAATGACCTGCAAAACGAAAAATATAATGACAAAGGCAGCAACAAATGACAGGACAAACAAAAAAATGATATTATGAAAAAACTTTGTGCCAGCGCTTAAGTCGGTGACAATCGTAATAACCCTGTCATTTGGAATTGGCAGATAATATTTCCGATAGTTTTCCCCGAGTTTCACCGACTCCATTTGATTTTCTTTCAAAACTTTTTGAATATAAAAATGATCTTTTTCATGCTTATATGAATTTTTTCCATATAATATCGGCGCATCTCTTTCCGGTTCAATAATATCTCGATTTTCGCTCCGAAGCAGTACATTGGCATTTATAACCGCAATTTCTTCTATTTCACTTTCTTTAAATTTTAAAATGGAATGAATAAGCGCTTCAGGATCCGAATGCTTCGTTGCATGATAAATTTCAGAATCAAGAATATACGGATTAATCATAAATTCAGTTGTTCCGTCATAATAATAGGCATATTTAAAATATTTGTTTTCCCAGTCTGATTTGGAGATCGGACCAACCCAATAATGTTCTTGATAATAACCTTTTCCTACTGTTACAGGCTTACCTGACATCAGTTGTTGAAAAGCATCATACCAATACCCCCACTCTTTTGTGCTTAAACCAATTTCATTGGGGTCTGAAGATTGGGCAATGATTATATCATCATTTCTTCTTACCAATAAAGAAATATTGTACACATCATATTTATTGCGCAATGCAATTAAATCTTGCTGAGTCACTTCCTCGATCGTTTTCCCGCGCAATTCTTTTGCAATCTCTTTTGAAATTAAATGCAGCTTTTCGTCAATTAAACGTTCAACCGTTTTTTTGGAATTTTCGCTGATTTCTATCGCGCTTTTTAAAATGCTTGCTGTTCGTAACACATCATTTTTATGAAAATGATCAAATTCTTTCTCCATCTGCCTGACAAAAATAAAGATGAAAATAGAACAAATAATAATCGGAATAAGCGCAATCATTGTAATAATTTGACCAATGATCGTTTTATTCTTTAAGAAATTCATCCGCATTCACTCCGAACGAAAGGATCAAGTACTTGATTGCAAAATGATCTTTATCATAATGGAATGTTTTTTCTTCTCTCTATGAGTCGATCCTTTAAATCTACTTCTAAAATAATCGTCGTTCCTTCTGTACTTGTATATATTGAAATTTTATCCATCATTTTTAACATAATGCTGAAACCGTGCCCAAATGACCGTTTGCTGGAATAACCTTCTAGCAATATGGATTTTGGCAGTTCGCTTAATTTGATGCCATTTCCTTTATCTTCTACAATCACTTTTAACCAATCATGGTTCAAATAAACTTTCATTTTTCCTTCAACCGCATGCTTTAATACATTTGTTACAGCTTCAGAAATAGATAAGAGCACATTATATCTTTTCTTTTCTGAAATATGCCGATCTTTTAACAACTGGTCAATAAATGTTCTACATGCCGCAACATCATTTTTTTCAGAAACAGGAAATTCTGCAATTTTCTCACCTTGATTAAAGCTTTTTAATTCTTCCCGTTCAATCAGAGTCAATTTTCCTTGTGTGACGGCGTATAAACAATCACGGTAAATTGTACGTATCCTCAATTCTTGTTTTCTCTCATATTCTCGTAAATGACTTACATCAAACAATAAACATAATATTTTCTTTTCCAAACAGATCCAATGAACGTTATACATTTTCCGACTTGGAACATCTTCAATAAATTCATGTGCATATCCATTTTGAATAGGATGATTCGTAATCAGGCTTTTGATTTGTTGTTCACAAGGAATCTGAACTTTTTCGCCATTTATATGATAGAAGCTGCCATTTTGATAAAATACAGCTTGTACAACAGAAAAATCTTTCAGAAGCTTCGAGCCTTTATATTTTATATCGTGAAAGTGCTGCTGATTTTGAGCCTGAATCAATCCCGGATGATGATCTTTGCCTGCCTTTTTGAAATCAGCTATTTTTAAAACAATTTCTACTAATTTTGGATCAAGTTTTGTATTCTTTAAATTTTGAAAAGCTTTCTTTTGATTAATAATTCCAGAAGAATGCATCAATTTGTCATACTCATTTGCCGCAGCAATAATGCGGGCTCCCAATGGAATTTCTTCTCCTTTTTTTCCATCCGGATAGCCTTTTCCATCCCATTGTTCGTGATGAAAACGGACATACTGGGCAGCTTTTTCGATTCCCGATATTGCTGAAACCATCTTTGCCCCTAACTCGGAATGTTGTTTATAAAGCTTTTCTTCTTCAAGCGTAAGAGCCCCTCGCTTCTGAAAAATTTCATGCTCCATTTGTATTTTTCCAATATCATGCAACAAGGCAGCGTAATGAACAGCATCAACATGTTTGGGGCTTAACTTTAACTCTTCTGCGATGCGGCGTGCTAAATCTCCTACCCTTTTAGAATGCCCCTTCGGCAAATGAACTTTTTGTTCCATATACTGTGTAATATTTTCTAAGGTCGTCAAATGGTTTTTTCTATGACGAACTAGTACTTGAGCAATGGATCGAGCGAATAGAAAAACAGCGACGGCAAAGATCGTTTCAAACCAAAATGGAAAAGGCTGTTGATCGTAATCAATAGCAGCAAGCCGAAATCCTAAAATAAATGTCACAGCAAATGCTAGCAATGTATCATTCATCTCTGTTTTCAAAACATCCGAAAAATTTTGAGAGAAAACGAGACTCTTATAGATCATTGTAATGGCAAAAAAGATGAAAAAATATATAAACGTTGTGCATGCAAATGCGAAAACGGAGGTTATATATGTAAAAACGCCGAGTTTGCCAAAAAAATACTCAAATACAAATCCTGATAAAAAAACAGCAACCGCACATTGACTAGCCTGAAATAACCAAGAAATAAAGCTTAATTTGCTATTGTAAAATAAGAATAAAGAAGCGATGAAAACAACAATCACAGCTTCCGAAATTCCCATTTGAACAAGAACCACAATGTTAAAAATGCTTGAACAAGAAAGCTTCTTACCATTGCGGAGTTCGATAGGAAATATTTCTAATATCCCTGCAAGAATCGCTATTAAAATGGCAAATGGTATATGAGTTTTCTCTAAACTCCATAATTGTATTAGAATAATGGGCAGGCCAAAGCCGATGACAATAAGCATGAACCCTTTTTCTTTCAACAAGATCGGCATGTATGATACACCTTTCTTTTAAAAACTCGGGTCAGACATATTTTACGAATTGAATGAAAAATCCCCGAATAATTTTTAAAGCTTTTTCAATATAAAAAAGAAAAAATCCATTTTAGAACTTCTCCCTTGCAAATATCATGCCCTTAACAATCCGTGCACCTCTTGTATTTTCAATTTCGAAATGTAGGCAACTTTATCGCTTCCAGAAAAATGGGCGGCATACGTTTCGCCTTGTGGTTCAATTTTTATGATCTTTTTCAAATTAACAATATAGGAACGATGAGTTTTATAGAAATTACAAGGCAATTTCCCTTCTATTTCTTGCAGGGATTCGTTTGTTTCGTGTTGATGTTCTGCAGTATGAAACACCGTTTTTCTTCCGTTCTTCTCAATAAAAAGGATGTCGTCCGATGAGATGTAATGAAAGGTTTGATTCGATTTAATCGAAAGCTTTTTAATCTCTTTAAATGGATGCTTGTTTAATAATTTTTTCTCTATTTCAATCGCTTTTTTCGCCTTTTCAAGCGCCGTAAATAATCGAGTCCGTTCAATTGGCTTTACGATATAATCTGTAGCAGACAGATTAAATGCCTCAACAGCAAATTCATCATACCCAGTTGTAAAGATGACTTGCAAGGACGGATGGATTTCTTTACATATTTTCATAGCTTCCATTCCGTTAATTTTCGGCATATCGACATCAACTAAAACAATATCAGGAATTTTCTTCATAAATCGTTGAATTAATTCTTCTCCGTCAGCTGCCTCACAGACGATTTCATATTGGGGGAACAATTGAATAAAATGGGATAAAATCAGTCTTGAAGGGTGATCATCATCTGCAATAATCAGTTTGTATTTCTCCATAAATCTCCACCTCGTTGCTCTAGTTTGCGTGCCGTCTTTTTGAGTTTATTGTGTATTCTGCATGGATGATGATGTTCCTTTTCAAAAGGAAAGCATGAATTACGGATGAAACCGGCATCTTTCCTTGTTGGATGTCTCCATGATGCAGACAGCGTCTTCGATGTTTATCCAAGTACTTAAAATGCTGAAAAACCGTTTTGCTTTATGAATTTCACATAAATATTTTCATAAAATAAGTTTTTCATTATAATCAAATTTTGTCGCCGAAAAGATGCTTGCAAGCTGCGAAAAAGTTGAAATGCGTCGATTTCTTGCAAGGATCGTTCTGCAATTCAAATCTTTTCCCGATATAAAACCACCGGGATGCCAATTTGAAATAAAAATTATTTTAACAGAAACATTATAGAAAAAATTTGATTTTTCCCCGGGCTCCCAACTCAGTCTCAACAATCTGTAAAATACACAAAATGCTAATATTAGTATTTTTTTACATATCAAAAGGTAGAAATCGGCTGTTTTGCTGATTTCTACCAATACTGCATTGTCTACATGATGTTTTCTGCTTCTAAAATAGCTCTCATCCCACTTCATTATCGTAATACCTATACAAATACATTTTCTCCTAAAATTTTATCTAATTGGAGCATATCAAATACATCTTTCACTAAAGGTTGAACGTTTTTTATTTTCACTTGAACATCCAACCCATTCTTTTTGACTGTCTCGATTAAATTTAATAACAGTCCAATCCCGGTGGAATCAACGAAAGGAACTTCTTGAAAATCAAACTCAATATTTGTATAGGTTTGCAGAGCCGGAATAATTTCTGTTTCCATTAATTCCGCGACTTCAATATCTAAATCTCCGACAAACCGGACGTATGCTTTTTCGTTCAATTGATCGAGGCTATAAGAAAACATACAAAAATTCTTCCTTTCTAAATCATGCCTGTTCGTTTTGCTGAAAAATCTTTTAATAAACGGCACGTCCTTTTCAAACGTCAATTGTTTTTATGTCGCTAAAATACAAGATTTCCATTTTTATCTAATTTCGCTATTATGTTTCTTTTCCCTTCATGAAACACATGCTTCATTTTTCCTATTTCGATGATTGTCCCTTCATTGGCATGATCAATGATAATTTTTCCATTGCTTGGCACGCTGATTTTTGTCATAACCCCGCTTTCTGAACCACTCTCTCTCACCATGACCTCTTTTTCGGAAAATATTTCCCCACCTCTGAGGACATTTTTTATGGCGATCGTTCCACCAGCATACACTTTGCTGTTAAAACAGCCTTGTCCAGTTATAAAAATGTCCCCTCGGGAATAAATGGTGCTATTTTGAGCATACTTTAGTTTGACAAAACAGTGATCATCCTGTTCATTTTTTTGCCGCTCTAACAGTTCAGTTATTTTTTGCATGAGCTGATTGATTTTTTCGATCGTATGGTATTCATTTACTGCAGGTGAAAGGAAACATAGTCTTAACTGTTCGCTAATTGTTAGCCATTCCAGCTCTAAAATATGACTCCCATTATTGCAGGTCGCAATATATTGCTTTACAAGCGTAAGCAAATTATTGAACTTTTTTTCAAGCAAAATTTTTATTAACGGCTGTAATCCTTTTGATGAATAGTCTGACATTTTATATGCAGGGAGCTTAATGACTTGATAAATGGATTTGATCAATTGATCCATTTGTTCTTGAATGCTTGTTAATAATCGAATGAGCTCGGATGAATAAATATTTTGTTTTCCTGCTGAGATTGTGCTTTTAATAAAGCTTCCATGAACGACAATGGCATTTTTCGATGAAATTGTAGCTCCATATACATTTTTTTGAATCAAAATGTTTCCATCCGCCTCTACAACCATTCCCTCTTCCACATTGCCAAGAACGTCCAGATCACCCTTAAAACGAATGTTTCCTGATAATAAATTCACATCATGAGAATGTACAAGTTTTGGCAATATAGATACTCTGACGATTAATCCCCTTTGTTCAATGAGAGGACGCCCCGTTTCTGTAGCTAAAATTTTTTTACCTTGCTCGATAAGAGCGATTCCCTTTCCCGGCTGAATCGTAAGCGGATATGTCGGTTTAGGTGGTAAAGGTTCGTTCGTAACCGTAATTCCAGGTATTCCAGGGACAGGAGGATGTACAATAGCAATGACCTGTCCTTTTTCAACTGAAGGGAACTCCTGTTTTTCACGAAAATCGACGGTTCCGTCTTCTTTTTCTTTCACTTTTGCTCCTTTATTTAAATCAACGAGAAGCTCGATTTTTCCATTTTCCCCTTCTTTTGGTTTCATGCCAGATGCAATTGTAAATTTTCCTGGCCGGTCCGTATGAATTGCTTTAATAATCTCATTATGGTTAAATCCATGAATAACTCGCAGCTCTTCTAGTTTTTTTAAAATTTGATTGTAATCAACTGCTGGAATCGTTTCAACAATTTCTTCTCCTTCTAATACAATATGCTCACTAGGTTCGATATCTTTCACTTTATACGTTTTTCGATACCCTGGTTCTATTTGTAAAAAAACATGCAGCTTGTCAGAGTCGATCGTAATATCCCATTTACCTTCCGTTACAACTTCATCCGTTTGAATTTTATACTCATCCATTTCTGTTACGATGGTTGTTCCGGTAATGAGTTGACCATTTTTATACAACTTTATTCCTTTTCCAACAGTAACGGTCGGGTATTTATTTGAAGCTGGCTGGCAATATAATTTTCCATCTTTTATCCACACTTTACCTTCTAATGAATTTTCTTTTATTGGTTCAGAGCTTGCAAATGATTCGATTTCTAACGAATCAATGATCTGTTCTAAGGGATCCTGTTTTATAGAGCTTTGCTTAGAAGATGTTTCCTGATCATCCAGCTTTGTTAATCTGACGATCGCCTGTTTAGAACCAATTTTCCAAAATCCTTTGCCGCCTTTTTCGATGATTTCAATCGAAACTTTCTCCTTATCAGTCCCTAAAATACTCAAACCTAGTTCGATCGCTTCCTGTATGTTTTTTCCTTTCGCTAAAACTGACTGATTCATTTGCATCTACCTCTCCATATAAAATTCAGGAGAAACATGTTCATTCATCTGTCGGAGTGCTTATCGAAAAATATCTTCAATGGTGTGGACGGCTGATTTTTCTGGTTTTCCTAATAAATTTCCTTGGCCAACAGGAACTTTTAACAATTTTGCCTTAGCTAAGTCCATCTCCTTTTCGATTCCTTCCAAGATAATAGTGATTTGTTGTTTTGCATATTGCACTAAAAGCGAGACAATGTGCTGTTTTTCTTTAGAACGATATAATTCTTTAGTAAAATGCCGATCAAGTTTAATATAGCTTGCTGAAAAATCAACAATTTGTTGTAAAACAGCCGTTCCATTTCCAACGCCATATAATGCTACATCAAAACCGTTTTTCTTTAACATGTTTATTTTATCTTTTAAATCTGGCAAGTCCCATATATGCTTTTCACTTGGTGTATGATTTATTTGAAATACAACTTTTTCTTGTATTTGAGGATATTGTTTCAATAACCGCTCGACAAATTTTTCGAATTGATGATGAATGAGTGTGGAAGGGAAAAGATTGACGAATATTAATGAATCATCCAAACGTTCAATCGGAAAACACGTAATCGCATTTAATATCGCCTTTATGTTCAGTTCATAAAGACATCCTTTTCCCCGTGCCAGTTCATATATTTTTTCTATGTCCATTTGGCCATCTGGAAAGGTTAAAAATGCCTCATATCCAAATACATTCCAATTATTTAAATCCCAAATCGGTTGATAAACTGATTCCATTTTATTGGCTGCACTGTTTCTCATCTTTTCCCTCCCTTGCCATGTTTTATGATATTTTTGTTCTATGTTCAATGTAACTGTATTCCAACTTATTGTCTAACCAGCCTCCAGCATGAGAGGAACGTATTTTGACTTAAGAAAAATGATAGAGGACAGAATATGTCAAAAATCCGACATTTTACGACTTTTTTATTCAAACTTACAAATATTGCCCAAATAGTTCTTTTGAACTAAAAACAATAGTAAAAAAGACCTATGACTAAATAATCATACTAAAATTATTTCATTTTTTTAGCAGAAGTTTGAATCCAGAAGGAAAAGCTTCAGAATCGTCATTGTCTTGTATTCATGATTTTGTAACTAGGAAATTGTATTTATGAAAAAAAGAAGCTGCTATGATTAGCAAGCCTCCTGTTCAAGTATGAAATTCTTCTGCTTTTTCGACATTGCCGGCAAGTTTGACGTGTTCGTCTAATAAAGTTTTTTATAATTCTCATTTCCTGTATTTCCACAAGATGGTATCTTTTGCTTAAGAAAAGGTTTTCATTATCACTGGAATGAAAAAAGCTTTGATTTTCATCAAACCTTTTACTTTTGCATATTGAATATTGCAAAACACTTTGTAACAAGGCAACTGAACGATCAGTCATTAAATTCCAACATTAAACGGAACTCTTTTAACCTATTTGAACAAAATAACATTTTTCCCATAACTCATGCGGCATTTTCCGTAAACATAGAAAACAGTTTATATATATATATTAATGGTGCTGCCTGTGTTCTAGATCTTTCTTAACAGCATGATTCGTTTCTCGATTCAACATAGGCAGTTTAATCCAAAAGTCACTTCCTTCTCCTATTTTGCTAACAACCCCAAATTCCCCGTTCATCAGCTCTATCAGTTGTTTTACAAGTGAAAGTCCGAGACCGGTTCCTTCAACTTGCACATGTTGAATACGATAAAAAGGTTCATATATTTTTTTCAATTCTTCTTCGCATATCCCGATTCCGGTATCAATTATGTGAATAACTAGAAATCCGTTTTGACATTTACAGGTTATATGGATCTGTCCACCTTCAACATTATATTTAATCGCGTTATCTAACAAATTTAAAATGACTTGTTTTAATCTTAACGAATCAATGTGGATCATTTGATCCACACACTGATCAATGCTTTTGATGATTTTGATCCTTTTTTTGTTTGCCGCTGGCTTCATCAATGCTATACATTCACATATGACCGAATCAATTTGTACTTCGTCATTTGAAATTTTTATTTTTCCTGTTTCAATTCTGGAAAGATCTAAAATTTCATTAATCAAATTTAATAAATGGCGGCCTCCTTTTAAAATTTCTTCCACAAATGCTTGCTGCTGCTCCGTTAACGTTTTATCTAGTTCCAACAAATGAGAAAAACCAAGGATTCCATTTAACGGCGTTCTTAATTCATGACTCATTTTCGATAAAAATTCCGATTTCGCCATATTGGCTTTGACGGCTTCTTCTTTCGCCTGAATAATGCTGTTTTCCATCTTCTTTTGTTCTGTTATATCTTCAAACGTCCATAAATGGCCTTTCAGTTTCCCGTCCATATAAAAAGGAAAATAACTTCTTTTCAAGATTTTACTATTTTTGATGTTCACTTCATCAGAGAAATGCTTATAGGGCGTGAAAATCTTTGATACTTCCCCTGTGTTCTCTTCAACCTTTCGGCCAACGGCTGGAAAATAATTGGTGATGTTTTTCCCAATCAGCTGTTTTATTGGCTCATTGATTTGAAAAATTTTCAATATCGTCTTATTTAAGGCGATAATCTTCATTTCATGATCAATCACAACAATTCCGATTGGCAGATTGTCAATAATCGTCCGTCTTAGTGCATTCGACTCATTTAATTTCATTTCCTGCTCTTTTCTGACGGTTATGTCTACACAAGAACCGATGACTTCAACAACTTTTCCATTTTCTATAACCGGACTTAACACAGCCAAGTAATCATATCCGTTCAGCTTTCCCTCAAAATGGACAATCTCGCCATTCCAGGCTTTCTGATAAGCTCGAAGCTGCCCTTCAGCGACTTCTTTCGGCAAAAAATCCCGCAAATCCTTTCCAATAATCTCATGGGGAGAATAGCCAAGTTTATAGAGCAATTCCCCTGCACATAACGTATGGATAAACTGATCGTTTATTTTGACGAACTTAAATGTCATTCCTTGCTGGCGTTCTAATGTATTCATTAAATCTTTCTGCATTTTTCGAAGTCGTTTTTGATATTGTTTTAATTCTTTCATATCTTTGGCGATGACGAAAAAACCTTCATTTTTTCCTTCAACGATCATAGGGACAAACGTTAAAAGTAAAGGAATCCATTCACCTTTACTATTTTTAAACGAAACTTCCATTTCATTTTCGTTATGCTCCAACAAACGATTCATTTTCTGTTTTACCCTTTCGGCATCGTCTTGAGGCAAAAACGAAAAAATCGATTGATGAATCATTTGTTCTTTTTTTGCTTTTAAGATTTCTAATCCTTTAGGATTTATATTCGTAATCATTCCGTCGATATTAATGATGAAAACGATATACGGATTATACGTAATCAATGACTCGTAATATAGATTTGTTGTTTCAAACTTTCTTTCTAGCTTGTTTTTTTCTTTTTGAACAAATGCAAAAATCATAAAAATCATGATGATTGAAAGGAGAAGTTGATTTGCCAGCAATGTAGAAACCGAATAAATCTGCTCATATATGAATAATCCAGCTTTTTTTATTTCATTCATTACCGTGTATTGAAAAATGAAAATACCCAATCCCAAAACAATTGAAAGTATTATGATCGCTTTCATTTGAAGCTTTTGAGATCGCTTATTGTGATGGAAAAAGGCAATCACTGCTCCCGCTAAAACAAAAGCGATTAAGTTAGAAAGAACGGAATAAAATCCGTCATATTCATTCTCTTTCAATGATTTTATACCAATATAATATATTACAAAAATACTTAAACCCACTACAATCGAAATCGCCGCTGCATTAGAAACATTTTTTTGTTTATCTTTCATGGAAAAAGCAGCGAATGATGCAATGATCCCTAGCAAAAAAGATAATAACGTATAGACGGTGTAATACGTTGCAATCAAATATAAATCATCACCGAGCATGTCAATAAATTGCATTGTCCAAATTCCTAACCCTACCCATATCGTTCCTAACAATATGTATAACCACTTATCTTTTTCAGTAGACACCTGTATGTTCTGAATCATGTGAACAGAAAAAAAAGAAGCAATGATTGCCATGACGACAGATGAAATCACTAACTCCCAATTAAACAAAGCTTCCATGTTTCACACACCTTATCTTATTTGCTTACATCATAAACAAATAAAGAAGGTTAGACAATTATTTTTACTCTGTGGAACCAATTTGAACAGAACGGAACAGTTTTTTTAGTAAAATATTAAAACTGTTTTTGAAGACGGTGGAGTAATATGCCAAAGAGCTTTGCAGATAAGCGGGATACTTTTTTTAAAAAGCGGAATTTAAAGCGTCATCCTAGTATTAAAAAAAAACAAAAAAAGCACCGAGATTTAAGAAATTTTATAGGTACTATTGCTCTCAAACAATCATTCTATATGAAAAATTTCATAGAAGCAATTTTAAATGTTCTTAACAATCTTTGCATTTTATTGTACCTATTGATTCAAAAATCTCTTAGTGCAGCATTGAAATGTTATATTTATTTATTTTTGTAAAATATAAAAATTCTTTTGATTTAAAGAGTACAACTACAGAATATGACTTGCAATGATTCGATCAAGCTTCCGAATATTCACTTTTTTATTTAATAATAATTTGAATTTCCCTGCCCTAGTCCATAGTTCGAGTTCTGCATTAAGGTCAATCTTTCCTCCATTTTCAGAAGAATATATGACAATCGATTTAAATGGAATGGTGTAGATTTCCACTTTTTTACCTGTAATTCCTTGACGATCGGCAATGATTATTCTTTTGTTCGTCACGACCGCAACATCTCGAACCGTTTTATACGCAGCTTCCGCAGTTTCCCCTTCAATTAAAATTTCCTCCACTTCTTTTGGAACATCTGTCTCTTCATAAAACGTCCAAGTCATAATAGAGCCTACATTTGCCATACCTAATTTCCTCCCCTATTTGCTTCATTTATGAACAATAAACATAATTTTGGCAAACTGTCTTGGAGCTTATCTTACAAATGTGATAAAATCAACGTTCACTGGTTCATGCCGTTCAGATCGCAGTCTCAAGTTGATCTGTCCTCGATGGTAATGTCCGTGCAAAGCGACATGAGTTAAAATTTCCCTTAATGTATTTTGAAACTCAATTCCTTTACTGTTTTTGTAAGTGACAATGTTGTCTAAATCACGATTCGTCAAATTTTTCAAAAACGATGTAATGCTCTGTTCATTTTGTTTTGCAAGTTCTGCACAGGCATCTATATGTACATCCTCCCAAATCGCAATGTGTGAGCTGTCCAATCCTTGTAATCTTGTAAACCATAGTTTTTCAGTTAAAAGAATATGCGAAAACAAGCGCAGCGCTCCTTTATTTTCCCCTTCAATCTTTTGCAAAGTGTCTAATATACGCTCGTTCGCCCAATGCAAGTGCTCAAACATCTTTTGAATCGTTTCCAATAAAAAATCCTCCTTCTTTACTTTACTATGTATGCAGCAAATGCAGTTCCTTTGAGTGAACTGACAATGATTAGGTTTTATCGTGCAAAAGTTCGTCAAATACACGGTATATTTTCGAATATTCTAATAATTTATTGTTGGCAAGCTGATTTTGAATTCCTGTTTTTGACTGTTTTATCAAATTGGGAGATATCCAACCTTTTAAAACTTTTTGGGAAAGAAACTCCAAAGATTGTTCAGAGTTTTGCATTCTGCCTCGCAAAATGACAAGTGTTGAAACAATTATAACATGAGTTCGCTTAAAAATTTAAACATTTTTTCAGTCTGCGAGCATAATTAAGCTCTCTATTATTAATCCAACTTCTGTAAAATATTATGCAAAATTACATATTCAATTTACCTGCTTGACAGCCGATTTTAACGTTGATTTGTTCAATCATTTCGCAAACTTTAAAAGTCGGATAGATCATATGCTTGTTGGACAGATCAAGCAATCAATAGTTTACTTTCTATCAGTTAGTATTTAATAATAGAAGAAGGAAAGGGGCATGCTGACATCAAACGACAAATAGTTAATATTTATATCTATAGAAGGAAAGAGGTTGTAATAGCCTGACTCTTCTTTTCAACCTTTTGAGGCATTGAAGCTCTTCATATAGAACTAGCAAAAGGAAAACCATCCCCTTTTAGGAGAGGATGGTTACTTGACATTGTAGCCCTGATCTTCAATGGCGTTTTTCATTTTTTCAACTGTTACTTTTTTGTCGTCATATTCTACCTCAACAGTTCCTTTTTCAAGTGATACTTCGACCTTTTCGACACCGTCCAGCTCTTTTAGAGCGTTTGTAACAGCCATTTTGCAGTGATTGCAAGACATTCCTTCTACTTGAAATGTAAGATTCATTTTCATTTCCTCCTTAGTATGATTTTAAGATATTCAGATTAAATCGTTGCAAATACTTTACAATTTTATTCGTTTTAAACGCAGAGCGTTTGTAACAACGGAAACTGAACTGAGTGCCATCGCTGCTCCGGCGATCCAAGGCTCCAAGAGGCCAAGGGCGGCAACTGGTATGCCGATTGAATTGTAGAAAAGAGCCCAAAATAAGTTTTGCCGAATGTTTTTCATCGTTTTTTGGCTCAAGGAAATCGCTTTTGGAATGTGTGTTAAATCGCCTCCGACCAAGGTGACGTCAGCCGTTTCGATGGCGACATCTGTCCCGGTTCCGATCGCCATGCCGATGTCGGCAACTGCTAGAGCGGGTGCGTCATTCATTCCGTCTCCAACCATCGCTACACGATATCCTTGCTTTTGTAGATCCTCCACGATTTTCGCTTTTTCCTCCGGAAGCACTTCAGCATATACTTGCCCGATCCCCGCTTCCTTCGCTACTGTTTCCGCTGTTCTTTTATTGTCTCCCGTTGCCATAAATATGTTGATTCCCATTTCCTTCAATGTTTGAATGGCTTTTTTTGAGCTTTCTTTAATAGTATCAGCGACAGCGATGATGCCGGAAAGCTCCCCATCAATTGCAACTAGCATAGCTGTTTTTCCTTCTGATTCAAGCTTCACCATTTTCTCCTCATGGGCTGAAGTTGCAATCGACCGTTCTTTCATCAGCTTTCTTGTGCCAACAAGTATATGTTTTCCATCTACTTTGGCTTCGATGCCATGTCCAGTCACGGCTTTAAAATGCTCCGGCTTTTGTATGTTGATGGAACGTGCTTTACCGAATTCCACAATTGCTTGGGCAAGCGGATGTTCAGAAGCGCTCTCAGCAGAAGCGGCATAATAAAGCATGCCTGTTTTTAATTCAATACAATCGGTCACTTCCGGTTTTCCTTTTGTTACCGTTCCCGTTTTGTCAAGGAGGACCGCATTGATTTTATGTGTTTCTTCTAGATGCTCTCCCCCTTTAAATAAAATCCCGTTTTCTGCCCCTTTTCCTGATCCGACCATGATGGATGTCGGCGTCGCCAATCCGAGTGCACAAGGACAGGCGATGACAAGAATAGAAATCGCTACTTCTAACGCTCTTGCCATATCATATGGCGTTATGAACAAATACCAAACAGCAAACATCACGATCGCAACGCCTACAACAATAGGAACGAATATACCGGATATGACATCGGCCATTCGCTGTATTGGCGCTTTCGATCCTTGCGCTTCTTCAACAATTTTAATGATGTTGGCAAGAGCGGTATCCTTCCCAACCTTTTCTGCCCGTATTGTTAAAAGGCCATTTGTATTGATTGTGGAGCCAATTACTGCATCCCCTACTTTTTTCTCAACCGGGATAGATTCACCTGTGATCATCGATTCATCGACAGAAGACATTCCAGAAATGACCGTTCCGTCGACTGGAATTTTTTCTCCGGGCTTTACGATTATCTCATCCCCTACTTTTACTTGCTCCAGCGGGATCCATTCTTCCTTCCCGTCGCGGATGACAAGCGCGTCCTTCGCTTGCAGGCTTAACAGCTTGGAAATAGCTTCTGTCGTTCTACCTTTTGCAATCGCTTCAAAATATTTTCCAACGAGCACTAGGGTGATCAAGATTGCGCTCGTTTCAAAATATAGATGCGGCATATGATCGGAACGGCCGATTGATTTGATCGCTTCGTACAAACTATAAAAGTAGGCTGCTGATGTGCCGAGCGCCACGAGCACGTCCATGTTTGCGCTTTTGTTTCTTAAAGCCCGGTAAGCTCCTGTGTAAAATGAGCCGCCGATATAAAATTGAACAGGTGTTGCCAGCAACAGCTGAAACCACGGATTCATAAACAGATCCGGCACCGCAAGCCCCGTTTCAAACGGTAAATGGGCGATCATTGTATACAATAAAGGAAGTGATAATAAAATAGAAACAATAAGCTTTCTTCTTTTATGATGCAATTGTTCTTTTTTTCGATCCGATTGATGGGTAGTCTCGTCCCGAACTTGTCCTTTATAACCAAGCTTTTTTATTTTCTCTAAAAGATCTTCAACCGAAACAACGCCTTCCCTATATTCCACAACAGCGCTGTTTGTCGCTAAATTGACAGTCGCATTTACAACGCCTTCCGTTCTTTTCAGCCCTTTTTCAATACGTGCACTGCATGCGGCACACGTCATGCCTTCAATATCCAATGTTACTTTTTCCGATTCGACGCCGTAACCTAACTGTTCAATTTTCCGCTGGATGTCTAAAAGATTTTGTTTCGAAGGGTTATAATGAATAGTTGCTTTTTCCATCGCTAAATTGACAGTTGCCTCTACTCCGTCCATTTTATTCAGCACTTTCTCAATGCGCGCGGAACATGCAGCACATGTCATGCCGGTAATGTTTAATGTGACAAGCTTCTGTTCGCTCATTTGTTCCACCTCTTATTTAGAAAACTGTTTGATCACATCCATCAGCTCACGAATCGACTCATCACCGCTTCCTTCTTTGATCGCTTTCGCAACACAATGGCTGGCATGCCGCTCCAACAGGTTGAAACCTACTTTTTGCAGCGCAGCTTGAATGGCTGAAATTTGGACTAAAATATCAATGCAATAACGATTGTCCTCAATCATTTTTTGTACCCCGCGAACCTGCCCTTCAATCCGTTTCAGCCTCTTTAAAAGCTTGTCTATTTCATCAGAAGTTCTAGGAACCATTATTTTCTCGTGATCATGTTTTTCATTTTCTGTCACTGACACCCCTCCCTCCTTTCGTTTGTATACATTATACCCGTTATAGGTATAAAAAGCAAATGATTCATCTTTCTAGTTTTTTTTACAAAGATTCAACTCTATCAAGTCGTGAAACACAATTTTCTTCAAAAGCTGACCGCATACTTAAGAGTGGACAATAAAATTCAAAAATTGGTAAGATTCGTTTTAATAAAAAATCAGATAGCATGAGAGGTGCCTTCATGAAATTGTTTTCGTTTATAAAGAGGATGTATTTTTATATTTTTCTCTAGAACTATCGCTTATTCCCCAAAAGGAATTTCCTCGTCCAAAATTCCTCTTACAATAAATCACTCCCTACACAATGTATAGGGAGTGGTCATCATTAAAACGGAAATTGACGCTCTTTTTCTTGAACTGAAACCCATTTTGTCACGGTAAATTCGTCGACAACCCATGGATTTCCGAAACGTCCTAAACCGCTTCCTTTGTTTCCGCCGAATGGAATATTTGGAGCATCATTGACTGTTTGGTCATTGATATGGGTCATGCCTGAATCAATGGACAACGCAAGCTGTTCCCCTCTATTCAAGTCGCTGGTGAAAATAGAAGAACTTAAACCATATTCGGTGTCATTTGCCATTTCAATCGCTTCTTCATCTGATTCAGCCTTAATGATTGTCGCGATGGGCGCAAAAACTTCTGTTTGCGCGAGCTTGCTTGAATTTTTGACATTCGTAAAGACAAATGGAGTGAGGACGTTTCCTTCTCTTTTCCCTTCTAAGACAAGTGTTGCGCCTTCCTTCTTAGCTTCTTCAATGTAGCTTAAAGCTTTTTTCAGCTGCGTTTCATTGATTAATGGTCCAATGACCGTATTGGGATCGGAAGGGTTCCCATAAGGAAGAGATTTTGCTCTGGAAACAAATTTTTCCACAAATTCATCGTAATGATCTTTATGAACGATAAAGCGATTGACGATCATACAAATTTGTCCTTGGTGGATAAACTTGCCGAAAACAGCGGCGTTCACTGCCTGGTCTACGTCGGCATCCGACAGCACGACAAACGGACTGTTGCCTCCAAGCTCCAGCGCAACCCGTTTCAAATTGCGGCCAGCAATTTCACCGATATGTCTGCCAACGGCGGTGGAGCCGGTAAAACTAATTAAGCGCGGAATCGGATTTGTCAACATTTCATCACCGATTTCAGGAATATCGGTTAAAATCATGTTGAAGACTCCTTTTGGAAGTCCGGCATATTCAAATGCTTTCGCAATGATCGAGCCTCCAACAAGACCTACCTGTATATCCGGTTTATGGACAACGCTGTTTCCTAATGCAATCGCAGGAGCGATTGTTCTCATCGATAAATTCATCGGGAAATTGAACGGTGATATTGATGAAATCACTCCGAGCGGAAGACGGTAAATTTTGTTCACTTTCCCTTCAATTGCACTTGGGACTTCCCTGACTTCATGTATGGCTCCTGCATAGTTCAAGGCTTCTTCGAGAACCTCCAGCGTCAAGTGCAATTCTACATTCGCCTTTAAAACAGTTCCGCCTGTCTCACGAGTGATAACGCTTACAATTTCATCCTGATGAGACTTTAAATATTCTGCTGCTTTTCGAATAACTTCCTTTCTTTCTTCAACAGACGATTTCGCCCATTTTTTTTGTGCCTGTTGAGCGATTTCAAATGCTTCTTGCACTTGTTCTCTTGTTGCTAAACGCACTTTTGTGATGAGGGAATTATCGTAAGGATTAACATCTTCAAATATGCTTTCGCTTTTTCCTTCAACCCATTGTCCGTTAATATAGCTTTTATTGTAGTTCTCAAATTTCTCCATTTGGTCCCCTCCTAAAAATTCCGAATTTTCAATCCAATTTTATTAGTTTATGGAGCGGCTGTCAATCATTAAACATCATTTCATATTTTTCGTCCTGCTGTCATTGTATCAATTTGCTTGGTCCGCCATGAAATTGGCGAGCTTCTAAAAAACCTTTCATTGAGAACTGTAAGATTTTCTAGGAAGCTGCATCAACATAGCAGTTATGCTCCGTTTTATAGATAAATATGTTTCGCTGCCGACTTCCATTCCAACTCAAATCCCAAATATTTCTCGCTATATTACGGCAATTTTTAAATGATTTTCGAGTCATTTTTATTGAAACGGTTCAGAAGTTCCATTTGATTGTGCTTTTGAAAAGTAGATCAACTGTATATAGTTTTGTTCAAACATATCAAACATACTTTTTGGCTTCTTACATTCTAGCAAAATATTTTAAGCCGATGCATCAGCATTTTCCATTTTTACTGTGCATATGATACGGCAGTTACTTGCCTGGATCTAAAAAGCGGTGATTCAACTCTCCATAAAAATAAAATAATAAAGAGAATTCTCACCGCTTCCAAAAACTATCAAAACATGGTAAAATAAAAAGGAACATTTGTTCGTTTATTTTCGGTCTGCCTTTCGTCACGAATTCATGAAGGGATCAAGGGATGGAGGGTTATTTTTGAAAAGAAGATAAAAAAACATACAATGCTTTCTTTTGCTCATCATTTAAAGTAGAAAGAATATGTTCTACTTGATCATCAACAAGGGATATGTCCTCGTTATCGATCATTTTAAAAAAGCTTCCCATCGGTATATTAAATCTTTGGCAAAATTTTTGAATGAGGCTAATTGGAATTTCTTGTTCACCATTTTCGATTCTAGAAAGCCTTGGCTGAGAAATTTCCAAATCCTCGGCCAGTTGAACCATCGATATATTATACTTTTTTCGCACTTCTCTTATTTGTTCTCCGATTTTTTTATTGATTTCCATCTGTTACATTCCTTCTTTGCTACTTCATCTATAATATAGTTTAACGTTTTCCTATTTTACTTTCAATTCGTTTTGTATTACTATAAAAATGAATATTTTTTATTCATTTTTATCTTCAAAGGGTTGGGTGAGCATAGATGAACTTTGAGCAAGCTTTCAATGAATTCGCTTATAATCGAATTGAGCAAGCTTTGTTAAATCGACAAAACCGTGAGCTCAAAGCTCTATACAACGAGCTTGAAGAAAAGCTTAAAAAGCTGGGCATAGCCAAAAACGATTGCGATGATTTAAAAGGAACCATCTATTGTTTGATGGATACTCAAAATTTGCTAGTTTATAGGCAAGCACTTGCAGATGTCATTTCCTTTCTTATCAAACTGGAAGAAACAAAAGCGGGCACCGGCCAAAAATAAACAATTCTACGAAAATATTTCCCGTTCATGCTGATCAAAAGGGTTTTTGGGGGTCAAGATGTTGACAAATGAATTAAATCCTTCTTTCTATGAACATCGTAAATATTTTTCACTGCCTCTCTACATATTTAATAATGAGTATAAAAAAGACCATCATGAATCAATTATTGAACAGCATCTACATAAAAATGTAAAAAATAGGTATTTTCAAGTCCCGGAATTCGTTTTTAAAGAATTTGCCAAAGGAAATTTGTCTGAAGTGTGTGTCTGGATTTTATTGACTTGTTTTTATTTGCTCCATATAAACAAGAGAAACGGCTTTAACGAAGGGGAAATTTTGCGGCTCGTAATGGAAGCGAGGAAAAAGACATGTTCTTATCCATCATTAAAAAAATGCTTTAAGCATTGTGTTGCGGAGTTAAAGAGAAGCGGATGGATCGAGCAGAAAAACAGGCTAATCTTTCTGAAAATTTTTTGAGTATTCATTCTCTTTTTTTTAATTTTCTTGTTTGAGAGAAAAGAAAAACGCGGTTGTGAAACCGCATTTTTAAATAAAAGGGCGAAAATTATATCGTTTCAAAAAGGATTGAAACCATCTGCTTATTTTACTATTAAATCGACACCGATAACCCCGACGATGTCTACGTTCTTATGAATGGGGAAGGAAATGGTGATGCACGGTTTTTTTGTAACAGCAGATGTATAGATGCTTGATATAAAGATTTTATTTTTACTAGCCTCGATAAACCAAGGACGGGCTTTTGCATTTATTAAGCCTGCAGGAGGGTTGGAATAAACGAATGTACCGTCCAGTCGATTCGACCAAATAGCTTCGATATGCTCGTTCTCCTCAAAAAATTGATCCAATGCTTTTTTATGAACATCCGCATCTAGTTCATACAATGGAAATTGTGATAAAAGATTCATCACTTTTTCTTTCATTTCATTGATTTTTGCCAAATCTATTTCTGTAATTTGTTGAAGCTGATCCCTTTTGACTAACGTTTGCAGCTCTTTAGAGGTTTGATCCAATGTCTCGCTGATGGCAATCATCTCTTCAATATGCTGGTGCTGCTTATCCATATCTTCTGAAACTCTCAGTGCATATGTTTTATTTTCATGAGCCATATCTGATATTTGCTTGAGCACCGTAGTAATTTCCTGTACATGATCACACTGCAATTCGACAGCGTCTTTCGAATCCGATACCATTGATGTGATTTTGCCCAACGATGTTTGAAAAGAATGGATAACATCAATTAAAGATAGTAATTCAACCACATTCTTTTTCATCTGATCGTTTTCCGATTTTACCATTTTGGTCGAAAACTCAATTTCTGATTGAATCGAAGAAAGAATTTGATGTGTTTCTTCAACCGCATCATGCGTTTGGTTTGCCAAATTTCCAATTTCATTTGCAACGACCGAGAAGCTTTTCCCATGTATTCCGGCTCTTGCCGATTCGATATTTGCATTTAATGCAAGTATTTTTGTTTTTTGGGAAATCGCTCCAATCGAAGAAAGAATGTGATCCATTTGTTTGGAAAAAGAAACAAGCCGATCCATTTGATCAAGAATTTTCAAATGATTTTGCCGCAGCTGTTCCGTTTCTCCTTGTATTTTTTGCAGCTGCGTTTTCGATTTTACGAGCTGTTCATAAAATAATATACTTGAGGAATGTATCTCTTGAGAAGATGCTGTGATTTTCACAGCTGCCTCTTCAATTTTACGCATCTTTTCTGAAACGTTATTTGTGTCTTGCGCGGTCTGCTCAATATGCTCTAATAGCTGAAACGTGCTTTTTTTACTCGAGGAAGATCGTTCATCAAGGGAAACAGCGGTTAATTTCATTTGCTCAATGACGCCTTTTAATTGATCCGCAGCAACTTCCACCTGTGCCGCAAACGAATCCTCCATCTGTTTTTTTTGTTTATCTTCTTCATGATCCGCTGCTCGATTCCATTTTTTTAAAAACAGCATATTTATCACCTACTGTCTCCACTAATTTACTCTTTATTGTAACAAGCCGAACAAGAACGAAACATGATTTATGTCACATAATCTGACACAAAACATTTCAATATACAACCATTCGACAGATGCTACCTTTTTTCTCGTTTTTTCTTTATCATTGTTGAATTTTGCGCTTTCCCGAGAAATAATTTTTATTTACAAAAAAATACTCTCCTTCCGTGCATAAAAGGCGGAGAGTTTATCAAGCTGTTATTCTCTTTCATTCAAACTTTCCTGTTTGATAGTCGACGATTGCTTGCCGTATTTCTTCTTTCGTGTTCATAACAAACGGACCGTAAGCTGTGACAAGTTCATGGAGTGGTTCTCCCGCATATAGAAGCAGCCGGAGTTTGTCTGTCGCTGTGACGGTTATGAAGCTTTCCTCTCTCTCAGCACCCTTTGTTAAAAACAGCACTTGCCCTTTTTCCCCTTTTGTTTTGGACGCACCAAACAAGCCTTTTCCTTCCAATATATAAAGAAAACCATTATAGCTTCCCGAAAGATCTTGATGAACGAACGCATCAGGTTCCAGAATCATTTCTACCATCATGACAGGAACGTAATTTTTTAGTCGGCGCTTGAATACCTTTTGACGATCCAGAAAAAATCCGAATCAACGCTCCTTTTTCTTTTCTAACTGGCATGTTAGCACTTTTCAAATTTTGATAGCGGGGAGCGGTCAGTTTTTTTGAACTCGGCAAATTAACACACAGTTGCAGACTGTGAACAGTAGATCTAGGTGCAGGATCTTCTTGATGGATTACTCCTCTTCCAGCAGTCATCCATTGAACATCACCCGGCTTTAGCTTGCCATATCCATTTTTGTTATCAAAATGCTCTAAAATCCCGTCAATTACATATGTGACAGTTTCGATTCCCCGATGGGGATGAAGGTCAAACGTCCCTTGCTGAAAAATATCCTCCGCAAGCATTAAAAACGGATCATATTCCTCCCAATTACCAGGTTCTAACACAAACCCATCGGATGATTCGATTGTAACGCAACATTTTTAATTTTGCGTATATCTCTTTCCATACAAGCCTCCTTATCTATTTTCTGCTTTTTGCAAGTAATCAATAATCCCTTGCGCACAAATGCCCATATCGATTTTTATATACTCGTGCACTTGATGATCTTCGGAAATATGTTTTTTCTTTAAGTAATCTTGCAACGTGCTGTACAATCTATCAGATAGAAGCTTTGATTTTTCTTCAAACGGCAAGCTTCCATGCTCTTTTACAACCGCTTTGCCTTGATCTACAAAAATGTCCAGCCAATATTTTAGCTGTTTATAAACTTCCTCTGGATGCTCGCTCATGCCAAAATGACCGAAAAATATTTTCGAAACGTTTAATGCTTCGATTCTTTCGCATGATTCAAGCATTTTATCCGGATCGAACTGGTTAGGAGAAGTAGACGGCAAATAAAACTCTAAGTCTGAATCTAAGAGCATTGAATAAAAAACCCCGATCGTGTCGCCGGTAAAGATGCCGTTGCTTTTGGAATCATGTATACAAAAATGGTGATTCGCATGACCTGGTGTGTGATAAAATGTCAGCACGCGATCATCGCCTACTTGAAGCGTTTCCAAATCTTCTTTTACAACTAGCTGGTCTTCTGGCACGGGCAAAATCGGGTCAAACAATTTTTGAAATTGCTCCTCTCCATACACCGTTTTGGCGCTGGCAATTAATCTGGATGGATCTTGCAAATGACGTTTCCCGCGGGGATGAACGAACACTTTTGCTTTTGGGCAATGTTCAAGGAAAAGCCCGACACCTCCCGAATGATCTAAATGAATGTGCGTAACAATGATGTTTTTAACATCCTTCGGATCAATTCCTAAACTTTCAAGACCTTTTAATAAATATGGGACAGACGGGCTCGCGCTTGTTTCGATGATGGTCAGCTCTTTTTCGTGAAGAACGTAAGCCCCTGTTCTGTTTTCTAATCCTAAGTCAAAAAGATCAATTAATGTGATGTCATCGCCAATGTTTTGTACCTTCAATGTTATGTGACTCCTTTCTTTTATTTGCCTACTACATAATTCAACAAAAAAAGATTAATTTCCTTTTCCAAACTTTTTGTTGATTGGTTAAAATTTTTTGATGACAAATTTTTTATTTTAATATATAATATCAATGCTGACGTTTTTCGGGAAGTAGCTCAGCTTGGCAGAGCACCACGTTCGGGACGTGGGGGTCGCAGGTTCAAATCCTGTCTTCCCGACCATGGAGAAGTACCCAAGTGGTTGAAGGGGACGCACTCGAAATGCGTTAGGGCGGGCAACCGCCGCGTGAGTTCGAATCTCACCTTCTCCGTTTAAAAAACGCGCTAAAAAGCGCGTTTTTTTATTGCCGGAATTTGAATAATTGACCCTTTTAAAAATTTTTCAAAACAATTGATATTCTTATTTTCATAAAAACTGTTTCAGCAAGTTATGCAAAAAACCTGAAAAGCCTATTCAGTGCTTTTCAGGTTTTTTCTTATCATTCCTCGATTGGAGCTTTTCTTCTAAATTTGCTTAATACTTCATAGACGATCGGAACAATGATGAGAGTCAGCAAAGTCGAGCTGGTCAATCCGCCTATGACGGTTAAACCAAGTCCTCTCGAGATCATGCCTCCATCTCCTTCATAACCTAATGCGAGAGGAAGCAATGCTCCAACTGTTGCCAGCGCAGTCATTAAAATCGGTCTTAGACGAGTTGCCCCTGCTTCAATGAGCGCATCTCTTGTAGAAAGTCCTTCACGCTCTTTATGAATGACACGGTCAATTAACACAATCGCATTCGTCACAACAATCCCGATTAACATGAGCGCGCCGATCAAAGCTGAAACGCTCAATGTTTCTCCCCCAAGCCATAGCGCTACAAATCCGCCGATGACGGTAAATGGAAGTGAAAATAGAATGGCAAAAGGCGCAAGTCCTTGACTAAACGTAACCACCAGCACAAAGTAGACAACAGCGATGGCAGCGAGCATAGCCAATCCTAATTGTGAAAACGACTCATTGATCTGTTCGGACACTCCACCTGTTTCAATGTTCACACCAGGCGGCAATTCTAAACCATCTATTTTCTTTTGAATGTTTGCATTTACTTGGCTAACGTCATTAGTAGTAATCTCTCCGCTGACCGAAACTGCAAATTTTCCGTCGCGTCTAGTAATCGTATTGGATGTTTCGCCTTCTTTTACTTTCGCTACATCTCCAATTTTCACATTCATGCCAAGAGGGGACTGAATGGTTTTCTTTTTCATCTCATCAATCGAATCAAATGTTTGCTCTTCCCCTTCAATATAAACTTCAATGTCTTGACCTTCTTTTTGGATTGTTGTTAAAACCGGCCGTTCATGCTGTTGGCTTAATGCCATCGCAATTTGCCCAGCGGTCAATCCTAGCTTGCTCATCTTTTCTTGATCAACAACAAACGTGAACTCATCATAAGTTTTCGATAAACCTGATTCGACATTTTTCAAGTTTTTTTCATCTTCCAAGATTTTTTGCACTTTTTGGGCGACAGGCTCAATATCTTCCATCGAATCGCCAAACACATGCAATGTGTACTCATTGCTTGCCATCATCATGTCAATGGTGCCCCAATCGCCTTTTTCGTTCGTTAATTCATTTAAGTCTTTAACAATTTTCTCCTTTTCTTTTTCAAAATTCGGTGTGTCATCTTCATACATAATAAAGAAAATGGCCTGATTTCGATTTCCAGGATTCATCGGATTTTCGCTTCCGACAGACAATTGAATCGTTTTTACATGATCACGGTCGACAAGGAAATCTTCTGCCTTCAATGCGATATCTTCTACTTCTTCCAGCGTTTGCCCTGGATCCGGATCATACGTTACGATAACTTGCTTTTCTTGTTCATTCGGCAAAAAGCTTACACCGATGACAGGAATTAAAAACAGACTGGAGACAAGAAGCAGGATCGCAATCAATGATGTTATCCATTTATGGTTCAAAGACCAATTTAATATTTTTTTATAGTTAGTAACCAAAAAGCCAGCTTCCTTTTCTTTTTCGCCTTTCCGTTTTACTCCTTTTTTAAATAAAACGTGAGCAAGTGCCGGCACAATAGTAATCGCCACTAAAAGGGACGCTAAAAGCGAGAATACAATCGTAAGGGCAAACGGCATAAATAGCTGTCCGACCATCCCTTCGACAAATGCGAGCGGCAAGAAAACCGCAATCGTCACAATGGTTGAGGACATAATAGGAATAAACATTTCTTTTGTCGCTGCAATAATCAGCTCTTTCCCTTTTAACGGCTCCCCTTTTAATGTCATCCGTCTGTAAATATTTTCAATGACGACAATCGAATCGTCAATGACGCGGCCGATCGCCATTGTGATAGCTCCAAGCGTCATCATGTTCAACGTGATGTCCATTTCACGCAAAATGATTAATGCAATTAATATGGAAAGCGGAATTGACACCACGGAAATCAACGTTGAACGAATGTTGCGCAAAAACAGCAAAATGACAATAACTGCAAAAATCGAACCGAACAGCGCTTTATTCAGCATTGTTTCAACAGATTTTTCAATCGGTTCTGCTTGGTCCAGCGTTGAAACGACTCCGAGGCCTTTATATTCGTCTTTTAATTCATCCAATTTTTCTTTTACTTCATTCACAACTTCAACTGTATTCGCATCAGTAGCTTTTACAATTTGCAGTCCGATTGCTTCTTTTCCGTTCGTTCTTGATACGGATTCAGCTTTTCCGACGATTTCGATATCGGCAATTTCTCCTAATTCGACTGTTGGCAATTCAATGCTTTGCTGCTGGATCGCCTGATTTGGCGCTGCACCATTTGCTCCAGACAAACCGTTTGGCACTTGGTTCATTTGCGCCTCTCCAGTTTGCTGCCCTTGTGCTGATCCTGTGACTGGGATTTTAAGCTTTTTCAAATCGTCAATTGTCGTAATATTTCCGTCAACGACAACAGACTTTTCCGTGTCTTTAAATGTATAAAGACCTAATGGCGCACGGAGATCCGCACCTTGAATATAATCTTTTATTGTTTCCTCATTTAGCCCGAGCTCTTTTAATTTGTCTTGATGAAAAACAAGCCGCCCCTCTTCTACCTGCTGTCCAGAAGTTACAATGCTTTCTACTCCATCGATTCCTTTCAATTCAGGAACAATGATGTCTTCAACCAGTTCAGTTAATTCAGGAAGTGTTTTTCCTTCATCAAAAAAGCTCACTGTATAAACAGGGAAAGCGTTCATGCTAAATCTTGCAATTTTAGGCTCTCCTGCTCCATCCGGAAGTTCGACTTGTTCGATTGCCTTTTCAGCTTCCTCTTCTGCTCGTTCCATATCTTTTTCAAATTTGTATTCGATTTGAATAGAAGATGCATTTTCAAACGAATTAGAGCTGACGATTTCCACCCCGTTCAAATTGCGAACAGCTTCTTCAATAGGAACCGTCACTTTCTCTTGTACTTCTTCAGGGGTTGCACCTGGATATGTAGTCGTAACACTTATGATGGGAGTGTTTATGTCCGGGATCGTCTCCAGCTTCATATTAAATCCAGAAAATAGTCCCGCAAAAATTGCAATGATAGTTAAAATCCAAATAGCCAGTTTATTACGGAGCGAAAATTTAATAATGTTCTCCACCAAGTCCCATTCCTTTCATGAAGATTTGACAATTCTCCTTTTTTTATACATACTTATAGTAAGTTGACTATATAGTCATTATAATTGACCGGTTAACTAGTAGTCAACTAAACTAATAAAATTTTTTCCGACAATAAGGGGATGTTCATGTGAAAGAAAAAGAACGTTTAATCATTGAAGCTGCGATGAAGCTGTTTGCTCGAAAAGGCGTTTCTTCCACCTCCATCCAAGAAATTACCAATGCATGTGGCATTCCGAAAGGTTCGTTTTATTTTTATTTCAAATCAAAAGACGAGCTGTTAATTAAATTATTGGAGCAGTTTTTTAGTCAGTTAAAGAAAAAAACGGAGCAAATCGGGGCAAATTACGAAGATCCAAAAGAGCGGTTTATTAAACAATTGTCTGTTCAATTAAAAGAATTTTTGGCGCATAAAGAAATATTTATTACGCAGATGCATGAAAATTTAAAAGAAAATAATGAAAAAATTGATTCGTTGTTACAAAACCTAAGAAACGATTTTTTTCATTTTTTAACAAACAATCTGAAAAACATTTACGGCGAGTCAATTGATAAGTATATAGCAGATGTAAACATTATCGTTCAAGGAATCTTTTTTTCATTCATTCAGTTCCTCATATTTGAAAATAGGGTGAGAGTAGATGAGGAAAAATTGGCAAAATACATTTTGCAAACAGCAGATGATTTAGTCAAAGGAATGCTGGCAAAACAAAATGACCCCATCATTCCAGCTGAGATCATGACCAAAATGTTCAATCATCCTCAATCCCCCAGCCATCCGTTGAACATTTTAAATGAGATAAAAGAAATGAGCCGTTCTATAATCGATGATGGACAGTTAAACATTACGATTGAAGTGTTAGAAGCTGAAATAACGGCTGAAAAGCCAAGAACTCCGGTCATTAAAGGAATGTTGTCAAATCTCCATGAATATCCTGAACTACGCTACTTGGCCAATCAACTAGCTGATTATTTTCAAATTAAATGAGCCTCTAAAGGGTTAATTCCTTTAGAGGCTGTATTTTTACTCCAGCTCCAACGCTTTTGTTTCTTGTCCAAACAATAGAACAGCTAATGCTCCAATAATAATGGCAGCGCAAAAAATTGTAAAAATGGCTACCATGGAAACTTTGAGAGCGGCTAAATAACCAACTAATAAAGGCCCGAAAATGCCACCAATTCTTCCAAACGATGCGGCCATTCCCGCACCTGTCCCGCGAATTTCTGTTGGATAAAGCTCAGGTGTATAAGCATAAAGCGCTCCCCAAGCCCCTAAGTTAAAAAATGATAAAAAGATTCCAGATATTAAAAGCTCTGCCGTTGTATCGGAAAATCCGAAAAAGAATGCGCTCAGTGCAGTGCCAAATAAATAAAGAGAAAGAACAAATTTTCTACCGATTCGTTCAATGAGCCACGCCGCACTAAAGTATCCCGGAAGCTGTGCAATCGTCATAATAAGAACATACTCAAAGCTTTGCACTAAACTGTAGCCTTTCATCATCACAACGCTTGGAAGCCATAAAAACATCCCGTAATAAGAAAAAACAACAGAAAACCACAACACCCAAAGTACAGCTGTTTGTTTCACATATTTTTTTGACCAGACAGCTGCGATATTTTTCCATACATTTGATTTTGTTTGTATCGATTTGAATTTTTTTGAATCCGGAAGCTTCATGCGCAAATAAATCGCATAAAAAGCCGGAAGAGCTGTTAAAATAAGGGCGAGACGCCAGCCAAATTGAGGGATAACAAAATAAGATATAATTGCCGCGATCAACCATCCTGCAGCCCAAAAACTTTCAAGCAGCACGACCATTCTTCCCCGATCCTTTGTCGGCGAGCTTTCTGATACTAGCGTTGATGCTACTGGCAATTCACCCCCCAGCCCCATGCCGATAAAAAATCTTAACAGCAAAAATACCGCTAATGTGGTTGTAAAAGCCGACAGGCCGCTGCCGATCGAAAATAACAATAATGTGATAATAAAGACAGTTTTTCTGCCAATTTTGTCTGACAAGAGACCGAAGAAAAATGCCCCTACAGCCATGCCGATCGAGTTGATGCTCCCGATCCAGCTCATTTGTTCTGCCGTCAAATTCCAATCTTCTTTTAACGCGGCAATGATAAAAGATAAAATGCCGACATCCATTGCATCAAAAAGCCATGCGAGTCCCGCAATGCCTAATAGCTTTTTCGTTGACATCTCTTTCATCTTGTCAACTTCACCTCTTTCTGATGTCTTTACATATGTTTTGTTATATGTAAACTATATCATATTTTACATAATTGTCATGTTTTTTGTTTTATAAACGAAACATAATATTGTGCCACCGGCATATGAATCCTATAATCGCAATTTCAGACCATCTTTGCAGCGTTTCATTTATTGCAAAAGGTACAATTCCTTGAAATTTCTACTTTCAGAGAAATCCTTAACAACTAAAAAAGATCCACAGAAATCATTTATATATTCTGTAGATCTTCGCCATTTACAAAGGAATAGGAGACAGCATTTTGTCTATAAAATTTTTATTTTTTGTTTTTTGTCCCATCTTCTACGTTATAGGCTTGACCATATGCTTCACGGGACGGTTCATATAAGTCATGTACATCCGTTCTTCTTTCGAGTTCCGTTTGTTCATGTGTACGTTTTTTGTTTTTAAACCACTTCATTTTTGCTCACCTCTCATATATATCATCATCTTCTTATTTATTGTTGCGAAATTTTTTACGTTTATTCGAAAATATGCATGCCATTCGCCAACCAGTTCTGTTTTTCATTTATAATGAAATTAATCGATTATGTTAGATTGAAGGTGACAGTATGGAGATCGAAGATATTATAAAGAAGGTTAAAAATCATAATCCGACGATAATTGGGATGGATCGTTTAGTAAAATTTGCGGTATTGCTTCCGTTTATGCGAATAAATGATGAAGTTCATTTGTTGTTTGAAGTACGCGCCAAAAAATTAAAAAGGCAGCCCGGCGAGATTTGTTTTCCAGGCGGGAAAGTTGAGCCGACCGATCACGATGCAAAACATACAGCTATTCGCGAAACATCAGAAGAGCTAGGTATTTCAGCCGATATGATTCAGCATGTATATCCGCTTGATTATGTGATGACTGCCTACGGAACGGTTGTTTATCCTTTTGTTGGCATGATCGATCCTGACGCTTCGTTAGAGCCAAACAAAGACGAAGTCGGCGAAGTATTTACAGTTCCTTTTCAATTCTTTTTAGAAACGAAGCCAGAAATTTATGAAGTTCATTTTCGGGCAGAACCTGAAGAAAATTTTCCTTATGAAAGCATCATCGGGGGAAAAAAATATAAATGGAATTCACCGAAAATAGAAGAACATTTTTATTATTATAAAGATAAAGTGATTTGGGGGCTGACAGCCCGGATGATCTACTATTTTATCGATATGCTAAAGAGCGAGCCATCCCTAAAATAGTTTTATGGGATGGCTGTTTATTTAAGCTGTACCGTGAAACAATTCTTTTTTCCTCCACCCGCCGAGCCTAAAATATAAAAAGGCGAATAAGCTGGAAATAACAAAGCTGACGCCCATTCCGACACCGATGCCGTCTTCGCCGATCCAATTGGAAAAAAGGTATGTGAGTGGGTAACGCAGCACCCAAAACGAGATGATGTTTAAAATTAAGACTTGCATCATCGCACCAGATCCACGAACAACACCGTTTAACACAAAATTGATGCCAAGAAACGGATAGAAGAAAGCGACGATTTTTAAATAATTCACACCAAATTGCACCGCTTCTTCCTCCTGGATAAATAATTCCACACCAAAACGGGCGAAAAAGAGAATTAGCAATGATATCAAAACCATAATAGCTAAATTATACATCAATCCATATTGAGCAATTTTATAAACTCGATCCCATCGATTTGCACCAATGTTTATGCCTGCCAAGCTGTTGACAGCAGTTCCGAGGGCCATTGCGGGAAGCAAGATAATATTATCGAGCCTCTGAGCAGCGCCGAATCCGGCCAGCGCGTCTTCGCCAAAACTAGCTACAACGCTCATGATCGCCGTCACTCCAGCGGAAATGACCATCATTTGCATGCCGGACGGAACCCCGATTTTTAAAATAAGAGAAACTTCTTCTTTTTTCGGCATACGCGGCCATGTAAAAGGAACTAATTTGTAATGAATCGCCAAATATATTCCGAATAAAAAGGCGATCCCTTGGGAAATCACTGTTGCATAAGCCGCTCCGGCTATGCCGAATTGAAATCCAGAAATAAATAATGGATCTAAAGCGGCATTTAAAAGAACAGCCAAAACAACAAAATAAACCGGGGCTTTGCTTTCTCCAAGTGCACGCATCAATGTCGCCACAAAATTGTAGCCGAATAAGAAAATAATTCCAAGAAAATTAATTCGCAAGTATAAGGATGCATCTGCAACTAAACTGTCAGGTGTTCCAAGCAAAAATAAAATCCGTTCGGCAAAAATAAATCCAAAAACTCCAAGCAAAATCGATAATATAAACAGCGTGACAACAAAGGCATTCACATACCGTTTCAACCCTTGTTCATCGCGTTTTCCTTTTAATTGGGACAAAATCGTTAATGTTGCTTGGTTGATCCCGATAATGAAAGAAAGAATTGTGAAAATGACAGTTCCAGAGAGAGACACCACCCCTAATGCACGAGCCCCCAGCAAGTTTCCAACCCATAAACTGTCAATTATTTGATACGAAACTTGAAGCAAGTTCGTTAATAAAATAGGCGAGGAAAAAGTGATGAGCTGCTTTAAAATATTTCCTTCTGAGTAATCCGTCTGTTTCATCCAAGAATCACCTTTTTCTTTCATCTTACATTGACGCAGCCTTCGAATAAGCAAAGTGCCGCTCGGTGAAGGATTTACGACCACGTCCTGCTGAGAGCTTTTTTTGAACGAATGGGGCTCTCTTGCTTCCTTACCTTTTATCAAGATTTATTCTTCATATATCATTTTTTTCGTCATACCGCCGTCAATAATAATATTTTCTCCCGTAATAAAATCGTTGTCGGGATGAGTTAAAAACAAACACGCTCTGGCAATATCATCCGGTTTTCCGACTCGCTTTGCAGGATGCTGTAGATGATCGCGCTCAGTAAGCAGTTCATAGTTGTTCGTTTCAATCCAGCCGGGGCTTATACAATTGACTCTGATTTTGTCTTCCCCCAATGAAATAGCTAAAGCGTGTGTTAAAGCAACGATGCCGCCTTTAGACGCAGCGTACGCTTCCGAATCTTTTTCAGACATGAACGCTCTTGTTGAAGCAATATTAATGATCGAACCTCCCCTTTCATTTTCTCGCATATATTTTGCCGATTCCTTTGCAAATAAAAATACGCTGCGAAGATTTGTTTGTAATATGTCATCCCATTCCTCAACCGTTAGCTCATAAAGAGATTTAAATCTTGAAACACCTGCATTGTTAATCACAATATCGATTCTTCCCGTTGTATGTTTGACCGTTTCTATTAATTTGATGACGTCCTTATGATTTTTGACATCCGTTTTGATAAACATCGCTCCATATTCCTCAGCTGTTTCCTTTCCTTTTTGTTCATTCACATCCGCTATCACAACTGTTGCCCCTTCTTTTGCATAGGCGGAAACGATCGCTTTCCCGATCCCTTGTGCACCGCCGGTTATAATGACTGTTTTTCCTGCAAAGACCATGTCGATTCCTCCTCTTATCGTTTTTTAAAATCCTGCTCTTGTTTTCGATTACTTCCGTTGGAAATAACAGGGTCAGCCCCACAATATTGAAAATTTTCATTTAAAGATGGACTTTTTTCGTTGAACGCAGAAACCGTCTAAAGATCTTTTATGCAAGCTTTTTCCCTCCTTTTAGCTTCGGCTACTTAAAAGGTTGGTTTCACCATCTTGTGTTCGAGCTACTAGTTCAATCTGGCTGCAAATCTGGAAGCTTGCAACCTTCCCCTCCCCTAAATCGAAAAAAGAGTCCCCCTTGAAACAGATTGACTGTTAGCTCAGAAGACACGCAGCCTGATATAAAAAGATCAACTCTACTCGCCTAAACGGAAGCGAATTAAGTTTTTTGTATTGCCTTTTTTCGGTTGCAGATTTTTACATTTCTTCTATTTAGTCGCTTTTAGATAGCTCACTCATTTATTATATCATTTATAAACTTAATCAATTGACAACAACGTGCAGAATACATAAAATACAATTAAACAGATCGGAATAAAAGTCAGAAAGGAGATACCTTTGGCAATTAAATTGACAACTGTTTCCATCTTTGTTTTCATGATTATCTCATGGCTGTTTGGCATCTATTCGCTGTCAAAGTTTTACACACCAACAATCATCATCCCGATTTTTAACAATTATTATTGGTCTACTCCATTTGTCGGAATGTTAGGTTTAACTGTTTTCTTTTCCATCGTATCAGTAGCGGCATTTTTTATCTTGAAATATAAAAATTTTAGAAAACGAACCGCGATCTATTCTATAGCCTCCATTTTATGGATAGCTATTATCGCTGGGCAATTTAAAATTTTACAGTTTAATCTCGGGATTTGCCATTAACTTTATGATATTATTAAACTTTAACTCATTCTAACTGGACCAGGAGTGAAGAAATTGGAGAAGAAGCTAGAGAAAGCAACATTCGCCGGAGGCTGTTTTTGGTGCATGGTAAAACCTTTTGACCAGTGGGACGGCATTGAGAAAGTCATTTCTGGTTATACGGGCGGACATGTTGAAAATCCTACTTATGAACAGGTCAAAACAGGGACAACTGGGCATTATGAAGCGGTACAAATCGAATTTGACCCATCGGTGTTCCCATATGAGAAGCTCCTTGAAATTTATTGGCAGCAAATCGATCCGACCGATGACGGCGGACAATTCCACGACAGAGGCAGTCAGTACAGGACGGCCATTTTCTATCATTCAAATGAGCAAAAAACGCTGGCAGAACAATCTAAACTCGCCTTAGCCAAAAGCGGAAAATTCAATAAACCGATCGTAACCAAAATTTTACCGGCTGCGCCATTTTACCCAGCAGAAGAATATCATCAAAATTTTTATCAAAAAAATCCAGAAGCATACAAAAAAGATCGGGAAATTTCCGGACGGGATGAATTTTTGCAAAAGCATTGGAAATAAAAATGATCGAAACAGTAAAATCTTACAATAGATTTTACTGTTTTTTTGAATGGCCATCACTGATTATGCATTCATTCAGCTTCCTGATTTCCGGACATCCAAACGCATTTGTGTAAACGATTCCATTTTGTGTGTCAATGCAGCCTCTCACTTCCAAAATGTTACAAACGAAATTTTGAAAACGTTTTACAAAAATGATTGACTATTTTTTTAGCATAACTTATTATTGTAATTGACAAAAAATTACGAATATTACCAAAGAAAGGGGATGGTACAATGGAAACATTCGGAAAGGAAAAAGAACAGGGGGAGCGCATTCTCGATTATGAGAAAATTGTTGCAACGAGCAAATTTCAACAGTTGATTCAAAAAAAGCGGAATTTTATTGTACCCATTATAATCGTTTTTCTCATCACTTACTTTTTATTGCCGATTCTCACGGGTTATACATCCATCTTGGAGCATAAAGCAATCGGATGGATTACATGGACATGGCTCTATTCGCTTGGTCTTTTTGTCATGGTTTGGGTATTCGCTACGATGTATGTAAAAAAAGCGGAAACATTTGACCAATTGGCGGAAGAAATTATTGAAGAAAATATAAAATAAGGGGGCTGCACTTTCATGAGTGTACCAGCATTTATTCTGTTTTTAATCATCCTTTTAGTCACGTTATATATCACGTATTGGGCTGCAAAAAGAACAAAAACCGCAAACGAATTTTACACAGCCGGCGGAGGTTTGACTGGGTGGCAAAATGGACTTGCGATAGCTGGAGACTATTTATCAGCCGCATCATTTCTTGGTATCGCAGGCGCCATCGCATTGAATGGATTTGATGGTTTCTACTACAGCATCGGCTATTTAACCGCATATCTCTTCGTTCTATTCATCGTTGCAGAGCCTCTCAGAAATTTAGGAAAATATACACTCGCAGATATGATCAACTCAAGATTCAGTGAAAGAAAAGTCCGTGCAACAGCTGCTCTTAGTTCCATCACAATTGTTATATTTTATATGATCGCACAGCTTGTTGGTGCAGGTGCACTCATTAAATTGTTATTGGGGATTGAGTATTGGATCGCCGTATTGATCGTTGGAGTCATGATGACCATTTACGTATTATTTGGTGGAATGACAGCAACTAGCTGGGTGCAAATCATAAAGGCTGTATTGCTTATGGCAGGAACGGTCATTATTTCATTCCTTGTTTTATTGAAATTTAACTTTAATATCGTTGGCATGTTTAACGAGATGTCACAAGCGACTCCACACGGCGAAAACTATTTACATTCAGGAATTGTATTTAAAAATCCGCTCGATTTACTTTCAATGATGCTTGCCTTAGTGTTGGGAACGGCAGGGCTTCCTCACATATTAATGCGCTTTTTTACCGTTAAAGATGCACAAACTGCACGTGCGTCAGTAGTTAATGCAACTTGGGTTGTCGGAATCTTTTATGTCATGACAATCTTCTTAGGATTCGGTGCAGCCAAATTTGTCGGTTCAGAAACGATTATAGCCGAAAATCCTGCTGGAAATATGGCGGCGCCGCTGCTTGCGAAAGCACTTGGAGGAGATTTCTTAATGTCCTTTGTTTCTGCAGTAGCTTTTGCAACAATATTAGCTGTTGTTGCAGGTTTAGTTTTGTCTGGTGCGTCCGCATTCGCGCACGACATTTATGGACAGATCATTAAAAAAGGAAAAGCTACGGAAAGACAGCAAGTGTTAGCTGCAAGATGGGCTTCTGTAGGCGTTGCCGCATTTTCAATCCTGCTAGCCCTTGGCGCTCAATCATTAAATGTTGCATTTCTTGTGTCTCTTGCGTTTTGTGTAGCGGCAAGCGCTAATTTGCCCGTCATTGTTTATACGATTTATTGGAAAAAATTTAACACTGCCGGAGCGGTCACTGCCATGCTGGCTGGTTTAATTACAGCGATTGTATTAGTGTCAATCAGCCCAAATGTCATTCATCCTGAAGCTGGAAAAGCCTTTTTTGTCGGCGATCCTATTTTCCCGCTGACAAACCCAGCGCTCATATCAGTACCAGCAGGTTTTATCGGTGGTTTGATTGGTACGCTTGTTTCCGCCAAGCGGGATGAGAAAAAATATGCTGAAGTGACGTTTAAAGCCAATACTGGATATAAAGAAGCCGAAATGTAAGCGCTTGAAAAATAGATGAAGGGGGTGTCTGATAAGTCGTTTTTACGGCTTATTGACGCCCCCATTAATGTTTTAGAAACGTTGATATATCGGTGTTGTTTTCAATGGCGATTTGACTTTCTGGACAGCCCCCTTCAACTTTAAAACATGAAAAAGCCCATTTGAAATCATTAAAAAATGGGCTTTCATAATTTCATAATGAAAAAAACAATCCGTTCTCGTGCTTCTTCTGAATCCTTTCTCTGTTTTATATGCGTCAAAACGAGATGAGCAGATCTTTGTTTCCCACTTTCTGTATGTTGCTTCCCCTCATCTTTCCAGCAGTATTGGATCAGAAAAATTCGCCAAATCAAGTGAGATCATCTGAAAAATGCTTGAAAGACGCGGCAGTCGCGTCTTTCTAGAAATATGTGCAGCTATGAGGAAAATCTGTCCAATTTTTAATTTTTTGAAAAAGGGGGCAGTTAGACGTCAAATTTTCATAATGCCGCCTGTGCTAGCAGATGTAACCAGTTTGGAATAGCGAGCTAAGTAACCGGTTTTCACTTTTGGCTCAAAGCCTTTCCATTCCGCTTTTCGTTTGTTCCATTCCTCTTCTTTAACATGCACATCAATCGTCCGTTTTTCAATATCGATCACAATACGGTCTCCTTCTTTTACAAAGGCAATCGGTCCGCCTTCCGCAGCTTCAGGTGATACGTGACCAATCGATAAACCGCGGGATGCACCGGAGAAACGTCCATCCGTGATGAGAGCAACTTTCGGTCCAAGACCCATCCCAACAATTTGTGATGTCGGCGCAAGCATTTCAGGCATTCCCGGACCTCCTTTAGGACCTTCGTAACGAATGATGACAACATCCCCTTCTTTTACTTTTCCTTTCGCAATTCCTTCAAGCGCTTCCTCTTGAGAATCAAAAATTACGGCAGGGCCGTCAAAATGAGTGATTCCTCCTTGAACGCCGCCTGTTTTAATGATAGCGCCATCTGGAGCTAGGCTTCCAAATAATACGGCAAGTCCGCCTTTTTCAGAAAATGGATTATCAATTGGGCGAATAACGTTGTAATCTTTTACTTCGCATCCGGCAATATTTTCACCGAGCGTTTTTCCTGTTACCGTCATGCAGTCTAAATGAAGAGTTCCTTCTTTTTTCGTCAACTCATTTAATACGGCGGAAACTCCCCCAGCTGCATGTAAATCTTCAATATGAACATCAGATGCCGGCGCAAGCTTTGCTAAATGAGGCACTCTTTCCGCCACTTCATTGATCCGTTCAAGCGGATAATCAACGCCTGCTTCATTGGCAAGGGCTAAAGTATGCAAGACCGTGTTGGTCGAACCACCTAACGCCATATCTAAAGCAAATGCGTTATCAATTGCTTTTTCCGTCACAATATCACGAGGTTTTAAATCCATTTCGATCAATTTCATTAATTGTTTTGCCGTTTGTTTGACAAGTTCTTTCCGTTCAGGCGAAACAGCTAAAATCGTTCCGTTCCCTGGCAGGGCCAAACCTAATGCTTCAGACAAACAGTTCATTGAGTTTGCTGTAAACATGCCTGAACAAGATCCGCAAGTTGGACAGCCGTACATTTCAAGTTCTTTTAATCCGTTTTCATCTATTTTTCCTGATTGATAAGCTCCTACTCCTTCAAAAACTGAAGATAGGGAAATTTTCCGGCCGTCGCTTGTTCTTCCGGCAGCCATCGGTCCTCCGCTGACAAAAATCGTCGGAATGTTAATCCTCATAGCTGCCATCAACATACCAGGCGTAATTTTGTCGCAGTTCGGAATGCAGACCATGCCGTCAAACCAGTGTGCATTGACGACTGTTTCAACAGAATCAGCAATAATTTCTCGGCTTGGCAGTGAATAGCGCATGCCGATATGCCCCATTGCAATTCCGTCATCGACACCGATCGTATTAAATTCAAATGGCACGCCGCCAGCTTCGCGAATCGCTTCTTTTACAAGCTTTCCAAATTCTTGTAAGTGAACATGGCCTGGAATAATGTCCACATATGAATTAACAACCGCAATAAACGGTTTATCAAAATCTTCTTCTTTTACACCAGCTGCGCGCAACAAGCTTCGATGCGGTGCACGGTCAAACCCTTTCTTGATCATGTTGCTGCGTAATTGCGCCAAAATAAATCCCCCCGCTTTTAATTCCTTTTTTAATTTTCAATTAATTTTAATATTTAAATATTATACTACTATTTTATTTTTTTCACAAAGGTTTTTATTATGGCCTTTTTCATTAAAAAAAGAGGAATCGTATGAGCCGCTTCCTCTTGTCATTGCAAATAATCAATCTCCATCAAATAAATCCCCAATTCCGCCTAAAATGCTGCCTTCATCTTTGCCTCCACTTTGCGCGGCCAAAACTCTGTCAGCTAAACGGCTGAAGGGCAATGATTGCACCCAAACAGAACCCGGTCCACGTACGGTTGCGAAAAACAGACCTTCGCCGCCAAAGAATGCCGTTTTCACTTTGCCGACAAATTCGATATTGTAATCAACATCTTTTGTCATTGCTACTAAACAGCCTGTATCAATTTTAAGTTTTTCTCCTGGGAGCAAATCCTTCTGGATAATCGTTCCGCCTGCATGAAGAAAAGCTAATCCATCTCCCTCAAGCTTCTGCATAATAAACCCTTCACCGCCGAAAAATCCTGTCCCTAATTTCCGTTGAAATTCAACTCCGACGGAAACCCCTTTTGCAGCGCAAAGAAATGAATCCTTTTGACAAATGACCTTCCCGCCGAATTCCTTTAAATCAAGCGGAATAATTTTTCCGGGATACGGAGCGGCAAAGGAAACATGTTTTTTTTCCATCTGATGATTTGTAAACACTGTCATAAATAAGCTTTCTCCAGTAATCAAACGCTTCCCTGCGCCAACAAGTTTACCTAATAAACCTTTTGATTGATTACTTCCGTCACCAAAAACTGTTTCCATTTCAATACCATCGTCCATCATCATCATGGCGCCGGCTTCTGCTATGGCGCTTTCGCCAGGATCAAGTTCAATTTCGACAAATTGCATATCGTCTCCATGAAGTTTGTATTCAATTTCATGAGCGACCATAGTTTCACCCCAATAATTGTAATTTTTTGAATATGTAATATACTCATCATAGCTCTTTTTCATCCATATTGCCATAATTTTTTTAAGAATCTCTATGACCATAGAACCAGTGCATAATACCACTTTGAGCAATCCGTTCGATTTCTTTTTTCAATCGGGCTTCGGTGCAATATGAATGTTTTGTCCTAGGCAAGGAAAAAGAATTGCTTGCAGCAAAAAAGCCAAAGGATTAACGGCTGCTCAGTTAAACGATATATCTACTTCATTTGCAAAATGCAGATGTAAAATAAAGTTTGATAAATAATCGTCTTATATAAAATTGAAAGTTTGATCAAAAATCCTGTTTATTTAGAATTTATCCTTTAAAAAAGCAAAACAGAATTTGATCGAATTTAATCGATTTAGGAGCGAGAAAATCAGCCTCTAAATCCGAAAAAACTAATGAGGTATTGGTACAGCTCGAACAGTTAATACAGGGCTGACCAGTTTATAAAGATAATATAAAAAGTTAATTGATGAAATTATCTGAGTAATAGATTTTCGAATAAACTAACATCACTGGATATGGAATATTCGTTCTGGATCGCTGCTGAAATAATTTCGCAGAAGCAATTTGAGAAATTATAGATAATACCTTTTATTAGGTGTATTTTTATTTTTACTTCAACAAAGGAAAGCAGCTGCAAATGAATCTTATCGTGCAAATAATATAGAATGATTTCTTGTCTTTGATAAAAATTCCTATGTAAAGCTGGAGAATAGTATGTGAAACATACACTTCAACAATTCGGGGCTTTAGTTGAAAACATCTGAGCCTTCATCGTAAAAAAATTAAAGATTGAAGAGAGCTTTTTCGCCAAAAACAAATGCTCAATCCCTATCATGTGCAGAACTTCCATTTTCGGATTCTCACTTATTTGATCACATTTACTTTCTCTGTAGCCGTGAAAGGCTGTAATCATAAATATCTTCATGTCAACACAAAGGAGGGCATCGAAACTTCCAGCGCTCAAAACAATTGATGTCCTCCCCCTCCTAGCTTTATGTTCAGTCAACTTTTTCCAATTCTAATTCAAGACAAATCCGAGCATTCGCTCCTAAATTGCTCGTCATTCTTTGTCGATAACTTTTACGGTCGTAAAATCGGCAATATAAAGGAGCCCTGAACAGCTCGGAATTTTCAGATCTATCAATCAACATCAAGTCCGTTGTTCCTCTAAAAGCCGTTTATGAATCCAAATCGCTGCTTGGATTCCATCCCCCATTGCGATTGCAGCTTGTTCCGAGTGAGCCGCAACGTCTCCGGCTGCCCAAACATTTTGGACGCTCGTTTCTTTCGTCCGTGCATGGATGACTAGATGCTTATTTTCTAATCGCTCGGCGCCGAGCTGAGCGGCAAGATCTGAATGAACGCGATTGCCGCCAAATCCGAGGAAGCCTCTATCCGCGAAAAGGCGTCTTCCGCTTTCCAATTCAACTCCCTTAAACCATTCACCGTCTCTCATCACTTTCGTTAACCGTTCTTTTATGTATTCGATATTTTTATTAGAAAGTTCATTTTTTAATGCAGCATTAATTTCTTCTCCATCATGATTCACGTACTGAATGTCTTTCGTCCAGTACGTTAGTGAGAGAGCCAGCTTCGCTCCTGCTTTTCCTGCCCCCATTACAATGACCGATTTCCCATCTACTTCATATCCATCGCAATCAGGGCAAACATATACCGAAATGCCTAAACAATGCTTTATTTCTGACAGCACTTCTGGTATGCGGTCGGTAACCCCTGTTGCAATCAGCAATTTTTTTGTTTTGTATATGCTGCGATCGTCCGTTTCGATAAGGAAATCTTTTCCTTGCTTTTCGACTTTTGCTGCCAGCTTTTTCAAAAATTTTACTCCGTATTTTTCTGCATGTTCTCTTCCAAGAGTACGCAGTGTCTGTCCGCTTACCCCGTCAGGCCACCCTAACAAATTATGATAGCTTCTGCATAGCGTCGATCTTCCGTTCATCTTGTCGATGACTAAAACATTATGTTTATACCTTCCAAGCATAATGGCCGCAGATAAACCGGCGATCCCGCCGCCAACAATGATGCAATCGTATGTTTTCACTTTTCCACCCTTTCAGTCAACCTTGCAAAAAAGGCGTTAATGTTTTGATCATTTCAGCTATTTTTTTTCTATTTTTTATATACATGTTTTTCGCTTCCGTATTTTCAGTTTGCAGAGCGTATAATTCAAAATCTGCCTCCACTTTTTTAAGGGATGAAAGAAGAAGCTGTTTTTCAACAGGTTCAGGCACTTTTACTTTATCATCATATAAATCAACAGTGAGTTGTCCATATGAATCGACTTGGGCTAAAAAAACATTCTCGACGGCGACTCCTAATTGATCGAGTTTTTCTTTCAGCCATCTTCGATTCAAACCGGTCGTTGAAAGAGCTTCGTCCATAATTTTTCCGTCCATTATGACGGTTTGCGGTTCTTTAACAGGGGCAACGTTCGTTTTGATATCTCCTACCGTTATAGGCTGTTTTTCTTTTTTTAGCAAAATACTCAGTTCACCAGTAGTTTCCAAAATAGCAAATTCCACATCACTGGCATGATGGACATTATTTTTCCTCAATTGTTCCAACAAAGCGGCCAAAGGATATTTTTCTTTCTTTAAATTTTCCTCCATGATTTTTCCGTTTTTAATAAAAACGGTCGGTTTTCCTTCAATAAATTGCTGAAACGACGGACTTTTCATGGAAATGAATGAAATAATAACCGGAATCATCACCCATATGGCAATGCTGATAATACCGTTTGTTAAATTTAAATTCGTATCCATTGACAGTGTCCCGGCGATGTCACCAATGGTAATGCCGACGACGTATTCAAAAAAGGAAAGCTTGGAAAGCTGTTTTTTTCCCAATAGTTTGGAAATGAAAAATAATCCAGCTATTATGGCAAGTGAACGAATAATGACTTCAACCCACTCTGGCATGTTCATCCCTCTTTTCAAAAGCCTTTATACTCAGGTTCCTCAAACTCCAGCTCTCCAATTCGAGACTTTACATCATTGATAATTTCTTCAGATATTAACATGTTTTCGTGAAAAACTCGTTTCGTTTCTTCATCAGTTGACGTAATGGCCAAGTTTTGCAATCCCGCATGAATGCTTTTTAAACTGGCCAGCGTTTGCTTGACCTGTGATGCTACTGTCAATCCAATCACCCCTTTGGTTTAAATAAAAGCGCTCCGATAAAACCAAAAATAATAGCTGCTGAAATACCGGAGCTAGTCACTTCAAACATACCTGTTAAAACTCCTATCAATCCATGTTTTTCTGCTTCTTGCAACGCTCCATGAACGAGAGAATTTCCGAAGCTTGTAATCGGAATGGTTGCACCTGCACCCGCAAAATCGATAAATGGTTCATAAAGCCCGAAACCGTCCAAGATGGCTCCAATCACGACAAACGTACTTAATGTATGAGCAGGTGTTAAATGAAACACATCAAACATGATCTGTCCAATTACACAAATTAATCCGCCTATGACAAACGCCCAAAAAAATGACGCAACCAAATGTTTCACCCCCTGAATTCAATGGACACAGCGTGTGCAATGCACGGAATGGTTTCATTTTGCTGGAACGTTAGCGGAGAAAGCAGCGCCCCAGTTGCGACAGCGAGAATTCGCTTCAGCTCGCCTTTTTTCATCCGATTTAATAAATGGCCGTATACGACAATTGCCGAGCAGCCCGCCCCGCTTGCACCGGATAAAACTGGTTGTCCTTCCCGATAAATCATTAAACCGCAATCCTGAAATTTTTCCTCATCCATTTGAACTCCATTTTTTTCAAATAATTCAAGAGCGACGTTGCGTCCGATTTTTCCTAAGTCGCCTGTTACAATTAAATCATAGTAGTCCGCATCAATATTTAAATCGCGGAAATGCGCTTCTATCGTATCAACTGCTGCCGGCGCCATCGCACCGCCCATATTAAACGGATCAGACATGCCTAAATCGACCACTCTGCCAATCGTTGCCGAGGTCACGGCAGGTCCTTTCCCTTCATTGCTTAACAAAGCAGCTCCTGCACCCGTGACTGTCCACTGTGCAGTCGGTGGCTTTTGCCCACCGTACTCGGTCGGATAGCGAAATTGTTTTTCGATTGCCGTATTATGGCTGGCCGCACCAGTCAGTAAATATTTTGCTCCGCCGTAATTGACGATAAATGCGCTTAATGCCAGCCCTTCCATCGACGTAGAACAAGCGCCGAAAATGCCGAGATAAGGAACGCCGAACGTTCTTGCTGCAAAGCTGGACGGGGTGATTTGATTCACTAAATCTCCGGAAATAATAAATTCCACCTGTTCTTTTTCAATGTTTCCTTTTTCTATTGCTTTGTAAAACGCTTCTTCAAAAAGCACTTTATGAGCTTTTTCATAAGAGTCCTCACCCAACCACAAATCTTCGTGAAGAAGATCAAAATCGTCGGCTAGTCTGCCATTTGCTTCAAACGGCCCGCCAACGGTAGCGGTTGAAATGATCACGGGTTGATTATGAAATACCCAAGTGCGATGTCCTTTCAGCATTTCAAAAACCACCCCATTTAATTAAAATCGTTTTGATTAAAGCAACTACAAACGCAGAAAATGTTCCAAATAAAATAACAGATCCGGCCAATTTAAACATGTTCCCGCCTACACCGAGGACAAATCCTTCTGTTCGGTGCTCAATCGCTGCAGAAATAACAGCATTTCCGAACCCTGTGACTGGTACAGCGCTTCCGGCACCGCCAAATTGAGCAATCCGGTCGTAAACACCAAATCCGGTCAAAAGCATAGATAAAAAAATCATCGTGGCAACAGTCGGATTTCCAGCGGTTTGTTGAGTAAAATGAAAAAAGTACATGTAAAAAAACTGTATCGCTTGTCCGATGGAGCAAATAATTCCACCGACTAAAAAGGCTCGTAAACAGTTTTGGACAACAGGTCTTTTCGTTTCATTTTTTTTCTCCAATTGATAGTATTCCTGCATGATTTTCGTTTGAAGTTTTCTTTGCTCATTCGCCATCGAAAACACCTTCTTATGTTTCTTCTCTGCTCAATTGAATAATGTTTTCCACTTTCTTGTTCATTTCACGCTTGTCCAGATTTTCCAGTTTGTTAATTAATTTTTCTGTTTCCCAATAAATTTTCATGTCGCTTGAAACGGTGACATCATAATCTCGGAAAGATTTTTTTAATTTTTTTTCAATTGTTTTTTCCTTTTGTTTTAATTGAAACCGTTTCATATGATCTAATTGAAAAGCAAGCAATAGCTTGCGGTCTGTATTGACGCTTATGGCTTTGGGAACTCCATCATAGCTTTCCGCTATTTCCTCCGCCTTTTTCGCGACCTTTTGATTAAAAGGAGCGTTCTTCGTCGAATAATTGATTTTTGTCGGTTGTTCTAAAGTCGGATCGACCATATCGTTCTGTTGGCATGCTGAGAAAACAAAAAGGAAAGTGAAAAAGAATATAAAATGTTTCATCCTGACCAGCTCACTCTTATTTGTGATGTGTTGAAAAGGTTGGTAAATACCAACCTTTACTGTTGTTTATATTGAGGCTCTTCATTCTGGATTTGCTGCAAGCGAGTATTAATCAAATCAACAATTGACTGTGTTTGCTGCGCAGCCTGTTGATAAATCTGTTTTGCTTGCTTGTTTTCCGTTTGCAGTGCAAACGTTTCAAAGCTTGCTTGAGCACTTTTTAATCCTGCTAATGTTTGTTGAACTTGAGTTGAAACTGTCAATGTCAATTCCTCCTTTTTGTTGTTACAAGTTTAATATTTCCTAAATGCCCAAAAGTAAAAAAGGGATGTTCTTCCCTTATATCCATTTTATTCCGTATTATTATTTTGATTTTTCAGGCATAATGACAGCAGGTGCCGAACCAGTCCCGCCGCTGTTGTAAAACTGCGGAACTTTTCCTTCAATAAATAAATCACCAATTTTCACTGAATTTTCTATTTCCATATCTTTTGAAATCGAAGGAATAATGACGTTAATTTTAACTAAAATGTCCATATATATTTCTAAATAAGCGTTATTAATGCCAATTTCCTTATATTTTGTGCTAATTTCTGAATTAACTGAACCAATAAGTTCAAAGCGTACGGGAACTTCAGGACCTAAATGGGAGATGAGCGCATTGTTCGTTATTAATCCGAGTGGAATATGATAAACCAGGCCTTTTCCATCTGGGTTTTGATTGACGGGGATGCCGTCTTCCGATTCAACCTCCACATTCCCATCCAAATATTGCTGAATATAAACGGTCGCATCTGAAATAAGACGGTTATAAATTTGGGAATTAAAGCTGTAAGTCGCCGTTTCGTCTGATTTCTTTTCATGAATAATGATCAATTCCTTCATATCAAGTTTTTCTGCTATTTTTTTCGAAACAGCATCATGAATTGCATGTTCGGCAATTTGCCTCGTCTTTGTTTCCGCTATTCTGACCAATGTCGGTTCAATAATGGCATTGATCAGCCATAAGCTGTATGCTGTCAAAACATTGAAAATGACAAATGTAATTAAAAAAACATATTTAGCCGGCAGAGGGCCGCGTCTTCGTCGTCTTCTGAATTTTCGGTACAAAAGAATTTCCCTCCCTTTGTACCAATATATGTAGAAAAGAAAGCTGATTAGAAGCTAAAATAAAATTGGAATCAACTGTAACTAATAAAGAATCGTGAAAAAACAATACTATAACTGTTGGAAGATGTTCTTCCAAACACAACTTAGGAAGAGGTGCTTTTATAATGAGAAAAATGGGGTCCCTCTTCAAAATGGGAAAAAAACGCTCCATGTTTCCTAAGAACCGGCAAAGAAACAGCATGATGTGGATTTCTTTAGTCGGTTTGGGGGCTGCAGCATTATACGGATTTGGCAGACGACAAAACTTATTCGCTAACATCATCAAACCGCTGCAACAAAAATTTGCAAACAGTCAAATTCAACAAATCATGCCAAACCGATAAAAGAAAACGGCCGATTTTCTTTCTCATGTTTGAAAGAAAATCGGCTTTTTTTGTAATATGTGTCAGTTGCAACTTTTTCAACCCATCGCTGTTCTAGATTTTCCATCGATTTGTGAATTTTCTTCTCCAGCTTCTATTAAAAAGAAAAGGCAACCAATCCATTGAGTTCCTTTGAAAAATTTGTATAATAGAGTAGTTGGTAATTGTTCGAGTATCTAAATATTTTTGTTTTTACGATGCAGGAGGTGCCATCAAATCCATGAAGGATTCTGCCGTTCATACCGCCAAGCCGCCGCTTTGGACAAAATCATTCATTTTGTTAATTATCGGAAATTTATTTGTTTTTATGAGCTTTCAAATGCTTTTGCCTACTTTGCCGCCGCAAGCGAAAGCAATTGGAGCATCGGACATTGAAATCGGGCTTGTTACAACCCTTTTTTCCATCGCTGCTGTTGTCATTCGACCGCTCATTGGTTTTCTTCTTGAATCAGCGAAACGAAAATGGCTCGTTATAACTGGAGCTGTAGGCTTACTCTTTTTAACCCTTTCATACTCGCTTACATCGATTGTTTTTTTATTTTTAATTGTCCGCCTCCTTCACGGTTTTGCCTGGGGATGGTCAACAACAGCAAATGGAACGGCAGCTGTTGAATTGGTTCCAACGAAACGCCTCGGAGAAGGAATGGGCTATTATGGTTTATCTATCACCATTGGGATGATCATCGCTCCTAGTTTTGGCATTTTGCTTTTTCAACATTTAGGATTCCAGCCGCTCATCATCGGTTCCGCCATTTTCGGTGTCATATCGATTATCGCCCTTTCATTAGTTCAATACAAAACGCCAAAGTCTGTTTTAGAAAAATCAATGCATGTAAAGGATTTTTCTTTTTTTCGCTCACTCATTGATAAACATGGGGCGTTTCCTGCACTGATTACATTATTATCAGCTTTCGGTTATGGGGGAATTGTCACGTTTATCGTCATATTCGGCCAAGAAAGAGGGATCGATCAAATCTTCTTATACTACTTATGTAATGCGTTGGCGGCAACTGCTGTACGACCAATTTCAGGAAGGTGGTTTGATCGAAGCGGTCCTTGGCTTCTTGCCATTGTTTGCTCATTCTTAACATTTATCGCCTTTTGGGTTTTATCTTTCACATACTCAGTCGGAATGCTTGTTTTAGCTGGTATTTTATTTGGCGCCGGTTTTGGGTCACTGCTTCCTGTTTTGCAATCATGGGTGCTTTCTAAAACACCTGCCGATCGGAGAGGAGTCGCAAACGGAATGTATTATTCAGCATTGGATGGAGGAATAGGAATAAGTGCGGTTTTTCTAGGCTTCTTATCATCCTATGTTGATTTAGGAACGATTTTTCAATTATCAAGCATTTGTTTTTTCATTGTTATTCTGCTAGTTTTAATTGATTATTTAAAAGAGAAAAAGAAAACGGACAAGCGGGAAAACCAGCAAGTTCATGCCAAATCGTTTTCGTAACGAGCATTGACAGATTCAAAGCTCGCGACTCCCGCGCCCGTTTCGCGCCGGCAAGCTTGCGGTCGAGGCCGTCTAAGCAAAAGAAATGCTCGGAGTCTCTCGCTTTCTTTGCGCTGTCAAAATTGGGGCACCCGTCAGTTCGTTGATGATGATAGAAAAATTTTTTATGGAAGAAAGTCTTTTCTTCATTCCCGAATTTTTAACGCCCTAATCCGGTTCAAGGCTGCCGCTAATTCAAATCTTCTTACATACGCCAATTCACCTTGATGACCATGATGGGCCGAAAAACTTTGGAGACCGTCCTGATTGATCTTATTTTCTACGAAATCAAGCAATTGTGATACCGTTAAGCGTCTGTCAAAAAGGTTTGTCCGTTCGATATACGATAATATTTCTCCAATCATTCTTGTCTGGCTTTCGTCGACCAGCTGTTCTACATAAGATAAATCAATTTTTTCTAGTCCATATTGAATTTCAGAAAGCCGGCAAGCAATTTTAGATTTTTTCCCTTTTCTGCTGTTCAAGCTGCCTGATTCCGGAATACGAAGCTTCCATTCTCCAAATTTCTCCCCTCCTTCATGCTTTCTTCCGGTTTTAATTTGACAGGCAATCTGTTTTGCTTCATGTGTGACGTCATAAGGCTTATAATGATCCATTTTAATTACACGATCCGCAACGGAAAAGTAATCTCCCGATCCGCCCATAACTAAAATTGTTGAGACATCAAAATCATGCTTCAATTGTAAAACTTTATCGATAAATGGAGTAATGGGTTCATGCTCTTTATGAATTAATGCTTGCATTCTGGCGTCCCGAATCATAAAGTTTGTTGCACTTGTATCCTCGTCGATCAATAATGTTTTTGCTCCTGCTTCTAGCATTTCCATTATATTGGCTGCCTGCGATGTACTGCCGCTTGCATTTTCCGTAGAGAAGGATTTTGTGCTTTTTTGAAACGGCAGATTGTTAATAAAAGCGGAAATATCCACCTTCTTTATACTGCGGCCATCTTCGGCACGTATTTTGCATGCTGAACGGTCCGTCAAAACAAATTCACGGCCGTCCCCTTCAATATGGTCATAAACACCATGCTCGAGCGCCTTTAATAAAGTGCTTTTTCCATGATAACCTCCTCCAACGATCAAGGTGATGCCTTTGTATATAGCCATGCCCTTCAACGGTTCTTGCCGATGCGGAACAGGAATTGAGACTTCCATTTCCTTTGGACTTTGAAAAGGAACAGCGCCTTTCAACGGCTGATCACTTACGCCGCTTGCACGCGGCAAAATTGAATTATTTGCAATAAACGCTATTATTCCTCTCTCTTTCATATAGGAGCGGATCGCCATTTGCTGGTCGCAAAGCTGAATCGCGCCCTCAATATCTTTCCCCTTCACAGAAAAGACAGAATGCCGCAAAATTTCGGGAAGTAGTTGAAAAAATATTTTTTTGGCTTCCTTGCCTAATATTGTTCTCCCTTTAGCCGGAAGACCGATTGAAAGACAAACTGTAATATCGTTTTCTCCTATCTGAACAGCTGTCCGTTCTAACACCTTCTGCCCCGGTTTGTCAATCATGATCAGCCCGCTTTTTCCAGAGCCGCGTACGTTATTTTTCAAATTAGAAATTGCTTGAAATACTTCGCGGACAATCATATCTTCACATCTTATCTTTCTTTGCCGGCTGTTTGTCCATTTTTGTAAAAAAGCCGTTTTGCTTCTAGCGATCAATATTCTGATTTTCGAAGGACTTGCAAACGGATCGCCCTGTACATAATCGATCAACAATTCAAAATCAGGAAACTTGTACGAGCCTTGAATCTGTTTGTACGCTTTATATCCTTTGCCATCGATTTGTTCCAGCTTTTTTGCAAGATTGATCATAATACTCCTCCATATTTATGCAAAATTGTCTCGTATAGCTTTTTCAATAATTGCTTTTGAGCGGTCCAGCTCTGCTTTTAGTTGTCTTTTATATTGTTTTGCTTTTTCATAATCGACAAACTGATAATAGACAACCTCTTGAAACTCGGCTCCTTCCTTTTTTCGTTTAATTTGTTTTAAAATGCCGTCTTTTATTAAATCATGAAGCGCTTTGTACAGCTCAGAATGATTCGGACGGTAGCCATACGGGCGAAACTCTTCCCGCAGTTCATCCAATATTTTAAAACCGTACAGCCGCTTCTTTTCCGTCATCGTGATTAAATATAATTTTAAAAAAGCTCGCTGCTTCAATAAAAAGCCGCTAGGTTTTCTTTTTTCCGTCATCTCTCCATCCATCTCCTTTTTACAATAATATAATTATGTAAACTTATAGTTTTCCGATCCTTTTATTTTAATCATAATATAAGTTCAAATAAAAATATATCTTTTTTTCATTTAGAACATTGTTTGCAAAATGAATTGTCACATAATATGACAAGACCTCCATGCTATTTGTTAAAATATTTGTTTAAGCATAAAGTGGAATGGCATTCGGTTGTTTGTCAATCCGAAAGTCTTTTCCTCTACCACCGAATCTTGACCTTTTTAAAATTTCGATTGCTTCTCGGAAGCATCGGGCATGAACATTTCTTATTCACGCAATAATGAGTGTTACAAACAAGATGATTCTGTCTGAAAAAACATAGATTAATGAGATGGATTACTTAAAATCAATATTCCTAACATACCACCTTTTGAAAACCATCAGAAAAATTTAGGAGCAGCTTGACCAAGGGATCCAACCTTCATTATAATATTTCTATAAATTGCCAAAAACCTCATTCGGAAATACTAGTTTAAAAGAAATTACATGACTTTGTTTTCGGGTTTCATCACATAAGAATTCACAGGCTGCTTATCTATGCAAGTTCGTGATTACAATTTGGCTTCCCGCTTTAGTACAATTGCATGATTTGTTGTTTATAGTCTACTAGAACTAAAAATTTCTGACCAACTAAGTACAGCCCCATTCAGTTGCAATTTTAAACGAGGAAAGAATATTATTTGTTGAAATTCAAGCAATTTTGAGAGGATAAGTTATGAATTTAATCTGACTGCTGCCGGAATTATTCTTGATGGTCTCAATGAAATTTCTTATGTTTCATGGTGATTGACTCTAACTGTAATAGCCTTTAGCCTCCTAATGTTTTAATTTTTGTAATAAGGCGGGACACCTTTTCTTATAAAGGGGATAAAAATGCTCAAATTAAAAAATGAAAGAATAATAAATTTACTTTCTTTTTGCCTGTTAGTGCTAGCAGTTGTGGCGAATTCATTTTTTTCCATTAAACAGTTTCAAGTGATTGAGCAATTTGATAAACTGCAAGCGAGCTTTCCATTGTTTGCACATTCGTTTGTTACTGCTTTGTTAATTTTAATACAATTGATTGCGGGAATTACCGTGATCATAATCGAAACAATATTTATTACTTATATTACAAATGTCATGACGAATAAAAAGTTTACATTTAGTAACTTTTTATCAGCCATCATTTTTGCGAATCTTGTTTCCATTTTATTAAATATGACGATCATTTCACTGGCTGGCTTTGATCAATTGCAAGATATTCAATGGCTGGGCTGGTTTCCAGGTTCGCAAATCCTATTGGTTGTTTTTTTCTACTTATATTTATCATATTTAGACAGTTCCACTTCTATCAGCCTAAAAACAAAACTGTGTACAATAATATTTTCGACCACTT